>Ga0307979_1001492_pt1 | contig 16653 bp, 17 predicted proteins | sample OrgLakmetage1058_FD_201833 | JGI IMG/M metagenome (GOLD analysis project Ga0307979, IMG submission 201833) | Saline water microbial communities from Organic Lake, Antarctica - #1058 | ecosystem: Environmental > Aquatic > Non-marine Saline and Alkaline > Saline | place: Antarctica: Organic Lake...
AGCACGCGCGGAGCGGTGTAAGTGCCCCTCGGCAAAGGCTTCCGCGGTGGAGCCCCGGCGCCGAGGGGCGGTCGTTTGCTGCACCAGCCGGTCCTGTGCCGGGAGCCAGCTGGTGGCGTCGGCGTTGGCGTTTTTGACACGAGCGCCCGAGGGCGGCGACAATGAACGGTGGCGCGGGGACGAGGGCAGTGGCTGCAATTGAGTTGAACTGTCTGATTCCGGGTAACCCTTTTCAATCACGTCCTGCAGTTGCTGCTGATTGCTGTCCTGGGGCAATGAAGCTGGCGAAGGCGACGACTGCTCGTCTGACGCTGCAGATGCAGCACGCTCGATGTTGGCTTCAGCACTTCGAGCGGCGAAAGCAGCGGCTGCGTAAGCGTATTCTCGGCGTTGGTTTTCGAGCACTCGCCTCAAGCGCTCTTCTTCCATTTGCCCTTCCACCACCTACGGTAGCAAGGAGACGTTGAAAACGAAAAACAGAATAAATACGCAGAGCGATGGAAATCAACATATTTATTTCCTTCAAAATCAATGTACTTGGGGTGATACTACAAGCGTCAACAATAAACGTGTTCAATGTTGACTGCGTGTTTCATCTCTTTGTGCCTAATTCAGCAACGAACGCTCCACCTTCCGCCACCGCGCGCGCTCGGCATCAGCTTGATGGGCAGTGCCGCCCCCGCCGAAACGGCAGGTCAGCAAGTGGGGGCTCAAGTCGAGTCGCATGCACACGTGGCGGCAGCCCATGACAGCATTGGGGCACACGACTTCGTAGTCCCACACCTGCATTGGACATCAAGAATTAGACGGAGTTGTTTGCTGATGATGATGTGGTGCAGGCGAAAAAGGAAAAAGACAGATAACTAATGATCAAGTCACGCAAGAAATAGGCGGAAGACGTTTGGAAAACCGTTTGCACGTCCCAGGCAAGGACTACAGAGCAAAAATATAAAAAGGGTTCAAACGAGTAAGAATGCCGCACTCTGCCGTGTCACACCTGGCTGTCTTCACTCGTAGCATCTTTCTCACCAGGAGCGCTGCTAGCGCTTCCGGAACGGCCTCGGCGCGTTCTGTCTATCCTACCGCTCCCACTACTAGTAGGGCTACTGCTTCTCATGTTGTTGCCACGGCCGCCACTACTGCCACCATCTGTGTACGGGCCACTGCTCATCGCTTCGCGCTCACGGCGAGCCACGCCATGGGCGTAGGCGCACACCCTCAAATGAGCCTCCAAGTCGCGGCGAGGGCACACTACGGCACACCCCGCGTGGGCATAGGGGCACACGATTTCGTACTTCTCGAAAGTCGCCGCGCTGCACGCGACGAACCGGTTGGTGAACCACAGCGAATTGGTCATGGCGGCCAAGAACTGTTCCGAGACCCGCACCCGGTGTTCGGCCTCGATGGCTGCTGCCGCCCACGCGCGCCGCGCTACACAAAAATTAACCCAAGCATTATCATGGAAAGGGAGATTGGAAAAATAAATAGAAGCAAAAACTGGGTTTAAGGCAAGCAATTCTTTGAAAACATCTCCACTTTTTCTTGATACATTAAGCTTTCTCCCTGTACTTGCGCACCGTCGCGCTCGGCATCTTCTTCTTCCTGCAAAGCAGCTAGCCTCAGCATGCGCCTCTGACGCTCGGCTTCTGCGGCATCCACTACCCACCGTCGCCATTTTGCGCGCTCCAGCGCTTCTGCCTGCGACTCCATAGCAGCCGCACCGGTACTGCTGGCGCCCGGAGAAGAAGACAAGCTGGCCCCATTGTGCGACGACGACGAAGTAAAACGCTCCACGGGAGACGGCCGAGGTGGAAGGCCGTCGTCTCCCACCACAGGCATCAAAGGACTCAGTTTCTTCCCCCTGCTGCTGCCTTGGAGCCCTCCGTTGTTGCCTCCACTGCGATCGCTCCATGCATTGCCTGGAGAGCTGCTGCTGCTGCTGTGGGCGCGGCCTCGGGGCCTGCCTCGAATTCCTGCTGCGTCTGCTGAAGACTCCACGGTTGGTGGCAGCTCCAAATTAGCTCCAAAGGCATGCTTCAACCAATAGGCGCTGCAGTTGCTGCTACTGTTGTCGCCTTCCAGGTCGTCGAAAGGCCCAAACCCGAACGGATCTGTGTCTTGACCGAAGTGTTCCGCAGAAAAGCCTTCCACCTGAGGCCACGAATGAATTTGCATACAATCAACATAAAAACGATTGATCATACAAACAAGAAGGATTACGAGGATGCAAAATACCATCATTGATTTGCCTCAACTCAATCTCGTCGCATTAGTGCGACTACAGCAGTAATGTTTCGCTCCCACGAAAGGCATACGCGTATAAGTGCATCAGCATTCACCTCTCGCAAGTATTCTTCTAGCGCCGATTGCGACTCGTCGACAGGATCTGTGGAGCTCTCTCCATGCCCGAGAAATTCTCCTGCTGCCGCCTGTATTGATCACAAAATCAAGTGCAATTCGTGTAGAAAGATAGATGGACGTTAGAGACTATTGAATTCATGTTGAGACACTTGTCATTCCAATATGCAGGCGCAGGCGAAGAATCATTGGGCTAAAGAACTTAAATTGGAGCTAGCTAGGAAGGAGAAAGTAGTGATCGGAAATTACCAGGCGCATCCAGAAAGAATCCTGAATAGGTTCATTGAAAGCGTGAAAATCAAGTGGGCCGTTCAAGCTGCTTCCTTTGTTCCCTTGCTCATGGACTTCCTGCCAATCCTCAGCCACGGAGCCGAGGCTCCCCGAGCTGGCAGGTGGCACAAAGCTGGGCGCCGTAGGATTCAGGGAAGGCGTTAGTGGCTTGAACGCTGATGGAGGAGCGGCGACAGGCAAGGTCACTGCCTGAGAGGGCGTGGAGTGAGGAGCACTGCTCCTCGTAGTGGGCGCATTCGGTTGGGCCTCGTCTGCTCCCAGAAATGACTCACGTAGATCTTCTGCCACACAGTTCGATCTTATAGCAGTATATAAACCACGTCCACTCGATTCCTCCTGCGAGGGAGTTGCGTCGTGGTGCCTGCTATGTTCATCTGCAGCGGAGGATGCTTCCTCACTAGCTACAGGCGGCCCTCCTTTCTTCTTCTTGTAGCGCTTACGGGGCCCTCCCGCTCGCGGTTTGCCGTGTTTGTTCAGCTTAACTGCATATACAAGTTAAAAGAATAGATTAGAAAAGTATGGGCAACATCTGGTGGAGGTTGTGCAATACCTGTCGGAGCCCCAGTTTTGGCCTCGAGCACATCATTCATGTCACTCATTCTGATTTTGGCCGGAAAATCACCATTCAAATTGTGTGAAATCACAGATAGAAGCGCTATAGCGTCATTCAACAGACACCAACGTGAGAGAAGAGCACTTTAGACTCTGTACTTGTTAGTCTTCTGTAGTGCCCTATCATCAGTTCTGATCAGATGGCATTTTTCTCGGCTACTTCTGCTTCAGATATGTACTGTATAGGTGAAAACTATATTAGGACAAATCTGATTCTGTCATGAACATCTTTTGTATCTTTTGAATTCGTTTTGTACCTTCTTTCTTTTTGTCGAAGAGAATCTGAACAACAATTGTATGTTTCTTTCGAAGTTGTCCTATACATTGGCCTGTCAATCGCTAGCCATTGAATCCATTCTGAGGTAAAAAGCTGCAGGAAGCACAGTCGATCAAAAGGATGAGAGGTGCAAAGCCTCAGGCGCCATTCATGAAACATTCGGAGGCCTTCTCTGAGCCACTGGCTCAGGAGCTGCCAGAATGGATGAAGCCAAAGCCCTATAAAACCACAGTCTGCAATCTATATTTGAGGCGAAGTTATCCGCGTCCTCTTGGAATGCTTCGTACACTCTTTGTTTGGGTAAGTCATTCACTCTTTTACAATCAATTAGTCAGCTACAGTCAGCTGCGTAAGCAAATTAGCCGTGAGTAATAGACACCATTCTGCAATGGTATTATATAAGGAAGAATTTCGTTCGCTTGACTTCGTAATCGATACCTGATCTTAATTTTCCCATTTTTTTCTTTCTAGAAATCATCAGTTTGGCGTGCAGTATTGAAAGAACTCCTCATTTGGCTGCTTCTTTACTACACTATGGCTATATTCTATCGGTGCATAATGAATTCGGTGATGCGGGAGCAATTTGAAAAGTGGGGCCACGTCTGCGCGTATTATTCGACTGATTTAAATTTCTTGAATATATCTATGTTTCTTGGATTCTATGTCAGTTACGTTTCGGCACGGTGGTGGAGCATGTACCAGACTATTCCTTGGATTGATAATGTGTGCTTTGGTGTAACGACTTGCGTAGGTCGGTTTTGTGATACAAATGAATCTCTAGCGCTTGCAGCACAGGAGGTGCGAAGAGAACTAGTTCGATTAGCATGCTTGACTTTTGCTCTGACTACTCTTGGTATCTCAGCTCAAGTGCGCAATGCACTGGCTTCCTCGGAAGATCCTGTGGAATGTCCAGGGTTTGCGAATCTTGTGAAATTGGGTGTACTCACTCCAAATGAACTTTCTGAAATATTGGTGCTAAAGCAAGTTGAGCTCCCACGTAAATCAATTTGGTGGCTACCAATAAGTTGGGCCACTGAAGTGATTGCGAAGGCTCGTGAGGCTGGTATAATTTCGTCGGACATCACAATGGTTGAGATGCAGAAACACCTTATCACTTTCCACAACAAAGCTGGAACGATGTTTGACTACGATGTTATTGGTGTTCCGCTCATTTACACACAAGTGACGGCATACTCGGTTTATGTTTATTTTGCTCTTAGCATTGTAGGACGTGCACAATACTACAATCACAATACCAATGGGACTGACGATGAGGCTTCAGGCGACGTGATCACCAAATATTTTCCAATATTTACCGTGGTGCAGTTTATTCTTATTGTTGGCTGGCTCAAAGTTGCCGGCAAAATGCTTGACCCTTACGGCACCGACGGCCAGAGCACTGATGCAACCTTTGATCTAATGTGGATTTTCATGCGCAATTTGGAAATTTCCAAGCATGCTGTGGACCGCCAAGCGAATCCTAAATCATTGGGGAACCTTCCTCCGTCGTGGAATTTTGACAAGTCTACTTCTTCAAGTCGACGACGTAGTAGCGCAACATTCCAGGAAGAGGGAACTGAATGGCGTAACGATTTGCCTTTGTAATTTATCCCCATAGAGGAAATACAGTTAGGAGATAAATTCTAATGTAGCAAACATAACCGCGAATGAAGTGGCTGAAAGGATCCCGTGTCAAGTCTAGCTGCTTATTGAAGCTATACTATATTATTCAACAACAATACATCGCTGCGTGCTCGTATGGTATTTCAGATGAAGGCATTTAGATGAAAGAGCTTGCATAATTTTTCAAATAAACGCGTGTGGGGGATTAAATTCTGGTATAAGCTATTGAACCAAGTCGACAAGCCTCGCTGGGCCGCTTTCTTTATTCGTTATTCGTGAGCTATGCCTGAGCCTGTGCAGCTGTGGGGCTTTAATTAAAGTCTTATTCATATTCATAGCGAGTGGGAATACTCGAAAACACATTTAATCATTTAAAAAAATATTTCTTCCTGATGCTAAAGCGCTGTGCTTTTTACTCCCTTTGCTTTTCTGTATACTATGGCGTTCCGTTTCGGAGAGGCGGCGATACGTCCAATGCGCCCTGCTTCTGCCTCGATTTTATAATCCATCATTCCTAAATGCCGGTTTGAGCTTCTAGTGATAGAAATCTAACTATGAGTATTAAGTATCAGTTTGAGGGGCGGTCTACAAGGACCGCCCGAGAGATTTAGTCTAGCGCCGGTATGCGCGGGTCTCTCTCATTCCCGAAGGGGAGGTCGAGGAAAGAGAGGACGACAAAGAACAAAGATCGCTGTTGGTCGTTTGTCGTTCATCATTTGTTGTTCACAGGAAGATGTTACAGTTACAGGGAGGCTTTGATCCCCTGTACATGCCGTACATCGCCCGTTGAGAAGTCTATTGCTTTATTAGTTGTTTGGTCCGCTCCCAATGCGGATCCGTCTGCGTTGTGCACTCGAAGAACTGCGAGGGCGCACCCTCAAGGCGCAGCCACTAATCGTTTTCAGCAATTATGCATTATGCTAGTGTTCACAACGAACAGATTATGTATAAATTCAAAAAAATAATTTCACGAATGACTCAGGAATCACCCGAAAATTGCGTAATATCGCATCAATAGGTGGCCAGAAGCTTATTTTTTCCCTTCGTCGATCGCTGCCGTAGCGTATTTTGAACCTTGCACTTCTGCAAAATTCCGCGACCGCTCGCTGCTCGGAGGCAGGCGCCCAGTCGGCTTGCCCACGTTCAGCTGCACACATGAAAAGAAAGGAAGTGAGGTAGCAACTTTTCGGAATGGTAAATCCATGGACAGAGATCCGCTTAAGAGAAAAGAGGGTAGTACGAATTACTGCTTTGTACCGGTAGTGTTATACGGTACTACAGTATACATTTTGCTATCAAAAGAAGAAGGAAGCAAAAATAACATGTACAAAGGATGCGATACTAATTTCTTACTAGTTCGCCATCATCATCAACAAGCACAAACTTGTCGAAATCTGGAGGGCACCAAACGAGCTTGAACGCGATGCGAGACTTGAACTGGAGGTGTGCGACATCCTGCGGCGGGTCCTGAAAACATTTGAGGTAATAGACATGAATATGAGTTCGAGCGCATATTATACCAAAAAGATAGTTGCCACGTGCTACAATAAGATATTCAACTATAGCCAAAGGTGTGCCAGTAGATTCTGGAGTGGGGTCGGTGGTGTAAGTACCCGGTTGCAGCCAATGAGGCAAGTCGACCAGCTCCCACCGGGACCGAGCTCCGGTAGCGATGCTACGCTGATGCCCGGGCCCAACTGGTTGCCCCGCGCAATGCCCTCCACCTGTGCAATCATGAAAAATCAAGTACTCTTAAAAAGATGCATGCACTTGGGTGATTGAAAAGAACAAACACTCGGCAAGCTGAGAATTGGTAGTAGGAACCTATGTGAGCCTGTGTGATTACCTGGCCTTGGTTTTCGTTCGAGGCCACGGCCCCAGCCATGGTAGTCAAATCGCAGTGGTTGAAGTCGTTGAAACTGTGGCCAGTGTAGCCCGCGCCTGGCCGCGCCGTTGGCAAGTCGCGAAGCCCGCCCGCTTCCAAAACCTTCCGTCGTACGTCTTCCCACTCGCCCTCGAGGACAGCAGCTCGGGCTCGGGCCCGGGCAGAATGCATCCGCGCCACAGCAGTGCCCGGGTATTGCTCATCCACTGCGTTGTTGAGAACAGAATAGTCTGCGCGGCTAGTTGCAACTCCATCGGTTGACACACTTGCCATGGTTGTGCGACTCAAGTTGTTCGTAGGAGTGAAAGCTGAAAGAACGGTTAGTCTAGCGGCCGCAACAATAGACGCGGTCGGAAATTTCATTCAATGTATGCCTCAATCAAGAACTGAACAAGGCTTTTTAATTGTATGAATTGAATTGTATATGTTGTGTTGTCTGTACACTGATTGTTCGCGACGGCCCTGGGTCACTCAAAACAAATGGTGAGTGAGCAAGTTCGGTACTGCAGTCGGTCGTCTGTATGTTGGAATATCGCACGAAACCTGATGACGTGCGTGGTCAAGCTCTGTCTCATGTCAAGCTCTTTCCACGAAATTTCTGGTGTCGCCCAACCCTGTAATATAGCCAATTTATATGTTACCCAAACTCCAGAACTCCTCAAATACCCTCCAGCATTATTAGCAGAGCAACAAACGCAGGCCAAACAAAAAGAGGCGCCTCGTAGTAGCTCAAGAAGTGCTCTCTAGCATGCTGAACTCAGCATGTGCATCTTGGGGTTGATACTCACTGGCTGACGTGAATGTTGTCACAGTTAGCTGGTGCACTTGGAGTAGCCACTCATATATAAATATCAGTTTTGCTTCTTGCTGCACTTTCCAAACCAATGCCACGCTACGACCTAGCTTCAGAAGCTTCGCTGCCGCTTCCGGGCCTGAAGGAGGACCTAGACCCTGGAGTAGTCCGAAAAGCTCTCAATGTAAGCCTCGGAGCGAATGGATTGCTAGTTTTTATCTGCATTGGCCTTGGCGCCTTCCGCGATGATGTAGCTTCTTGGTTGGTGCTATTTGGGTTGCCTGCTGTTTTTGTTCTAGCGTTTGCAAACGGAGCAAATGACTGCGCTAATTCAGTGGGCACTATTGTTGGTGCAGGAGTATTGACTATGCAGCAGGCACTGTGGGCGGACGCCATTACTGAGCTCATTGGCGCTCTTACCATGGGGTCTTTCGTCGCTGGAACGATTGCTGGTGGGGAAGTGCACGTGGAAAGTTTTAATGAAAAACCCATTGTTTACTCCTTGATGATGCTATCCATAGCGATTGCTGCCGGAGCGACGACGTTGTTGTCAACATTTTATGGATATCCGATATCGGCGACACATGCTGTGATCAGTGGTATTGTTGCAGTAGCACTTTGTTCAGGAGTCCAAGACGCAGTAAACTGGGAAGGTCTTGGATGGACGGTATTGGGATGGATCCTCAGTCCACTCGTTGGCATGCTCGCCGGCATGGCTGTAGCATATGCCGTTCAAAAGCTTGTTATGGGAACGGAAGATCCTGCATCTGCTGCTGAGGCGCGACAACCATTGCTTCTGTCTTCTACGGCTTACGTATCATTTTTATTCTTGCTGTTGAAAGGACCGCGCCCATTAACAAATTGGATCGGTTCTCGATACTGGTTGGCAATACTTATCCCATTGCCATTCGCAATCTTTACTGGGTATATCTTTACGGCGCCTTCCGTCTTACATTGGTTGCGGTCCGCCCTGGATTTTATACGATCGGGCCGTGCAACGTCAGTGCTGAATCCAGCGACAGAGCAAAGCGAATTTGATGATCCTTATCCTAGCTCGTCGGCTGAGTCCACACAAACAGAAGGCCTCGATGAAACACAAAGAAAATTCGCGCCGTTGTTGATAGGAGCAGGTTTAACCGTTGCATTTGCTCACGGCGGAAATGACGTTGGAAATGCTGTGGGGCCACTTGCAGTGATGGTCGATATCGCACGGACCAAACACGTCGAGTTGTCTCCAGCACTGCCTTCTTCAGCCTTGTTTTTTGGCGCCATAGCATTCGTCGTTGGAATTTTACTTCTTGGCTCTCGCACAATTTCCACAGTTGGTTCAAAAATAACTGCATTGACTCCTAGCAGGTCATACTGTACTCAATTGGGCACTGCAGTAGCGGTTCTTTTATCATCCTTCATGGAGTTACCTGTATCAACTTCGCACTGCCTCATCGGTTCCATGATTGGCGTTTCTATCGTCGAGCGTTATTGTGGAGTAGCTGACACTGATCTTGACTTCAGCGTTTTGACAAAGATTGTTATGGGATGGGCGCTTACTATCCCCTTGGCTGCAATCTTGGCTGTTCTGCTTTTCTTGCCACTCAAAGGAATCCTCCAGATCTAAGTGGCAGTTTTGGACTGTTGGGTATTCCAGCCCATGTAGATATAATACCATTTCTTTTTCCTACTGCAGCAATAGCAGTGAACAAGGCAACGAATTAGCGTTTATCTTGCTCATTGAGTGCTTACAAAAAAAACTACTTGGGCTTTTTTGGCGAAATGGCGACTAAATAAGTTTTGACTGTTTGACTGCCAACATTTTTTCAGTTGCCATAGCCGACATACCGCCACAGCCACGAAAGTAGCTATGGCCTTGGCCTTGAAATCGCAGTGGTAGCTGGCAGAGCCATAAGGAATCACCATATCTATATACTTGCGGTGCTTCTACTAAATAGCGAATATAAGGGGGCTTCTTCCTTATCCTATCTCAAATCGACATATGACATAAGACACAAGCACATGGTATTAATTCAAATAAAAAATCAAATGACTCCAGCATTACGCGAAGGACCGGCAATGGTATCACTCATCTCATCATTCGTTGAGCTCTGAAGTGGGACATTGGGCAAATGATCCCCGGAGTCATTTGCCATGAGGTGACTTCGCAAAGAATCCTTCGCATCAACCCCATGCATCATCTCTCGAGGAAGCTCATGCTCAGGACTGGTAACGTGCTGGTGAGAAGAGGAAGGGCCGTTGCCAAAGTACCGCATGTAAAATATGGTGCCCCAAAATGATCCAAGCGCTGCGCCAGCCACTATATCGCTTGTATGGTGCCTGTAGTCCACTACACGAGAAGAGGCAATCCAGGTAGCGAGCCCTAGTGGGCTCAATGCTACCACAAGTAGAATGTCTCGCACGTCAACATGAGCACTTTCATTCAACCGAAGCGTGCGTGATTCACTCATTTGCACTTTGCCTAGACAAAACAGTGCCGTAAAGCTTAGAGAGGCGAACGCTATCGTTGAGTGGCCACTTGGGAAAGACTGGTACGCGCCCGTTTCCACCGCGCTCGTGCACTGGTCTCCGTCCCAGCCGCAGCGCGGAAAGAAATGAGGCCGTGGTCGGCCTACATAACGCTTCACGAGAGCAGCGCACAAGCCTTCTGCGACGCTCCAGGCTAAGATAATGCCATGCATGAAAGCTATCACCTCGACAGTGATATAATTAGCATAAGATTGGCGCTGCTCGTTGCCTCTGATGCTGCAATAAACGCTTAAGGCCAAAACGGCAAATGCAACTCCGAAGCAAAGGATAAGGCATAGTGCATATGGTACTGTTTCATTACTGATATATGGCTTGTCGATTGTGCAGCAGTAGGTAGGGAAATCTTCACGCTGATCCACCGCATGAGGCAATGCCCAGCACAAGACTGCAAAGCAAATCACGAAAACACTCTGAGCCCATCCTCGAGGTGACGCTCCCATGTCAAAATGCGACTATGATAAGAAAGAGCCACCCGACCGTATATCTATCCGGGTAATCGAAGGTGCCTCGATTTCTAGACGGGGTACTTAAATGTTCTACGTTGCCGAGCTCTGAATTGTGTTTCCAACTCGATAGCTGCACAAAATAATATCTAAACCTATGCTACTATGCTTATTAATTTTCAAGCCTCAAAAATGAGAGCCACAATAAAAACAGTGCTAGCCTTGCATGCTATGGCTTGCAGCACGCAATTTCTGGTTGTGTGCGGCCTTTCGCAATTGACTAGACGACCACGAAGGTTTTGAGGCAATAGATGCCACCGCAGATATCTAGCTAGAGGACTGGCATGGCAACTCTCAGGCAAAGGGCTGTGACCAAAGAAAGAAGAGACGAAGATACACAAACACAATTTTTTCGCGCCTCCCCCGACGGGAGGACTGGTGTTAGTAGCTATACAGGGGAAGGGCGCCATTTAGGCGGCATCATAGGAATCCCCTGGCCCGGCTCGGGCTCGGGGTTCATGTAGCTATCATATTCAGTTTCTTCGCCGTGTGCGCTGCGATGGTTGCTGCGGTTGGAGCAGCCGTGGGGTGCGTTGGAGGTGCCTACCACGCAAGCACAATAATTTACGACTTCACCAAGACTTTACGGGAAAGGCCGCTGTACAGTACAGACAAGGTTACAAGGACACCTCCCTTGTTGGTACAGATCTGTATGAGCTAAGACAGAGCACAAGATTTGAGCAGTTCTGTAAGCTTTACGCTGCATTCCGCACGACACCAAGAACAAAACATGAGTCCACACATCCACTCCCGGAACTGCCCATATGCCATACGGCAACAGCAACAGCAACAGCGAGGGACTTGGCCTGTACAGCCCACAGCCGAAATTCTTTATCTAAAGTCCAGTCATTTGGATGTTTCGGTCGTCCTACGTGAAAAATAAAGTTTCTGTGATAAACACAATACAAATAATCAATGCTCCCTTGGTGATTGGTGAATGAAAGTATGGCAGCTAGAAAAAGCTGGTAGTGTATAATTCTCCGCTGTCGGGCGCTGGTGATGGCACAATTGTATGCTTATGAATGCGGCGTCGTAGGTATACTGAAAGTAACAGCAGGAGGCTTAGGCTTCTAACCTAGAACTCATGTCTTTGGGTATTCGAATTCATCACGTTGATATTGGCGTTTCCCTTATTTGGTGCATTGGCGCCTTTCTCTATTTCACTGGCGATGGCATAAAGAAGGGAAGAATTTGTGCCAGCAGGGCACGTCATTACGTGGTGACTTCCGTCCAAGTGAGAAACGGCTTCTAAACGGCAATCTTGCCCTACTTCCCAGATCATCACGCCGCCGAGCCCCGATTCCATCACACGCTGAGTCTTCGTGCGAATAGTGGACACGCCATTAAAGGCAAGCGCTTTCGGTCGAGGGACCTGTGGTGCCCAATCCGCCGAAGGATGAAGATTTGAAGAAAATACACGATATAGATATGACTAAGGCATGATGATGAGAAAAGCCGAATTTTTACTTTAAAAATGAACCAGGTGTGAAAACTGGTTTAAAATGCTTATAAAGGTGACATCGCTCTGGGATGAAAATGCATGGTAATATTGCAGAGGGTAAGTGAAGAAGAAGAAAAAAAAGAAGAAGAAGAACAATCCCAACGAACCGAAGGAGGGTCTGCATCCTTCACGCTGTCCACGTGTCCTAGCAAAGGGTGGTGCTTTTGCACGATGTCTTCGTAAGACCGCCAGTCGCCACTTTCGACGTAGCGGCCGTAGAAGGGTAACCCAATCTGCGGTAAGAAGAATTTTCAAAAAAGAGGAGGATAGAAGTGTTGCAGAGAAAAAATGCATGAATTGGAAATAAGCCACTGATGTCAATAAGAATACATTACTGCACGAGTCGTATTATGACGATACATGCAATATGACTCAGAAAAAGTTCATGACCTTACAGTTTCCTCAATTGTACCGTGAGTCGTTGTGCAAAACTACCAGCATCGAGAGCTGCGCTGCTATCTCTTCTTCCTCCTTTTTGTAGTTGCTGTTGGTGGCGTGCAGCCGCACTTTTTGCAGCGGCTAACGCTTGCTGAATGCTTTTCTCGCACAGTTGCAGTGGCGAATGCCCTAGTGAAGTTTACGTGACAAGAGTGGACAATTGGTTTATTCAATGACTTTCTTACATAACGAGCCTACTTAGTAGCACATTAAATGTAGTAGTCAAACAAATTCACTGCTCGTTTTAACACGAAAAGGCAGGATACTTGAATTCCGCGGCATTATTTACCTGCAGCGTCTCCGCTTGCGTCATACGCCATGGCATGAAGGAAATCAGCGCCAGTGCTAACGTCCAGAAGGCCATGGGACACCAGCAATTCCTCCTGAGATAAGAGGAGGAGTCGAGAAATGAATAGAGAGTCAGTAAATTCATAATGTACATACACTTCTAAAAGTTGCTAAGGCAAGTTGGTCCTTCAATACTGTTCCAACTTTTGCTTTGGAATAGCGTCATGTGTTTCTACTATCGACGAATAACTTCTTTGGAGTACCTGCCGCCCATCTGGGTAATACGCTAGCGTAGTGGTGCCTTTCAAATCACGGGCATTCGCAAACGCGGTCTTGGTTTCTTTCACCAGTGCTGCTAGCCCCCGATAGTCTCGCGCTACCTGTAGAACCCACACGCACACAAGCATAGAGGCAGAGTTGCTTGACTGAACTACTAGCAAAGGGCGCTCTACTTTCGTTGAAAGGCTTCAAGACTTCATTTGAAGTCGATGACTACATTTGGCGCACCCTGTGTTGCGGTGCCCTCCTGTTCCTCCTCGCCTTTGAACTAAACCAGAGAAGTGTGCAAGCACTCACTCAAACGCATGCACGCACCTCCTCGTCGGCCAAGTAGCCTCGCCCAAACTGGTAGCCCGGGTACTCCCAGTTGTAATCCACTCCATCCAGGCGATGCAAGCGCAAGAACTCCACTAATTCCGCGACGAACTTCTCACGGCTCGTTTTGCGCCGCACCTAGCCAAAGTCAATTGCAATGCACATATGAATGCGCAGACCCTTCATGACTCCTGGCCCATGCTGCAATCTAAATCGCGCTTTTCGAGCTACATTAACGCTAAGAAAATGAGGCGTGGGTAGAGGAGAGATAGTAGAATGCAAAAAAAAATAGGACTTATGAGAAACTCCTCCTTTCAGAAATGAAAAACAGATAATTTGGAGCTCTCTGTAATTGCTGGAGTCTCCTTTACCATCGCGCTGAAGCCCTGGCTGCGGCCGTTGCCGCCAAAGCAAATCAATAGCTCCGTCCCGTGCTTGTCCCGAGCAGCTCGTGCTTCGTCCAGGAGGGCTGGCTTTGGTAGACGGTCCAGGGCGCCAAAACTACCGTCGGCCTGAGGCTCCAGGGAAAAGAGCAGCAGGTGGGTAACGGTCCTCGCAATCACGTCCCAGTTCGCACCTTCGTAACGCCATTCCGGAAGGTACCCTAATCACGTGTTTGTGAGTCCCCATACAAACATAGGAAAGCATCAGAAATCAGGGAAAACTTCTTGTGCTCGTCAACACGACTGCAGGACCTCATATTTGCTTGTTGTGATAGTATAAGGTGTATCGTAGGCTAGTTGTTGTTCTTACCAACAACGGCAAAACGTTCATTAGCTTTGTCGACCACAGGAGGTGCACCAGAAGCAGTTCCGAGATACACCGATGCCACAGTAAACAAGGCTAGGAATCTCATCAAAGACGCCATGATATGAGTAGTATGAGAGTAAATATGCTAGGAATAAACTACGCACTTAGGGCATTGGATGTGGCTATGGGCTCAGCTGCTACTCTTGAAACTGCTTTAAAGCTAAATACTGTGGAGGATATCGATACAGTACTTACTTACATACGTACTAGTGCCTACCCGCCAAAAACCTACAGAATAGATTTTTCGCGCCTCCCCCGAGGGGAGGACTGGTGTTAGTAGCTATACAGGGGAAGGGCGCCATTTAGGCGGCATCATAGGAATCCCCTGGCCCGGCTCGGAAGCCGGGCTCGGATTTTTGACCCTACGATTTTCGGCTCCGATTTCGGCAGAATCGAACATGGTTCTTACGTAAACCATCTCTTAAAGCAGTACTTACTTACATGCAGTACGTAACGTACTAGGGTTCGTAAAAATAAGTAACAGTTTTGACCCAAATAAGTAATTAATTAAGTAAATACGGTATATACGGTGGTAAATACCGTGCATTTGAGCGTTAAAGTACCTTTTTAAATATCCTGCTGTTTAAAGCGCCATTTTCGGAAAAAGTTGAAAAATCTGCTACTTATATCAGTGGGCGGAACTCGGACGTTTGAGAAATCCGAGTGAGAATTTAAGTCCGAGCGGCCAAAAATCTACGGGCCGAGTCCCGAGTGAGCTCCGAGTGGCCTCTTCCTGATGCGCCCAAGTCCCGAGTGAGCCCCGAGTGGCCCAAGCCGCAAACAGCCGAGTCCCGAGTGAGCGAGGAAAAAACTCGGGACTCGCTCGCAAATCGGAGGACTCACTCGGACCCCACTGAACACTGAACGAGTTCCGATCACTGACTTATTTACTTTTACTTATAAAATTACTTATTTGGCTCCAAACATTTGGATATATGGGCAATACTTATTTTATCAACCCTAGTACGTACCCGAATCGCGAGCTCTCCTTCCTATCGCATGTTACAGGGAGGTTACGCACTATACTGGATGAACACCACAACAAATTTTCTTACCGTACTTTTAACTTTCTACTGATTCTGCTGTACTATAGTTTTTGAACTGTACTGCCTGGGGATACCGTAGCAAACTTAATGGCGATTTCTAGCTCCTCATCTTCCCGTAACAGCGAAACAACGCAGCAAAGCAGCCGCACAAAGATGGCAGAAAATAAATTGAACACACAGCAGCATCAGCACCTTGCTGCTTGCTGGCTACCAACGCCTCCCCTTGCCACCGCGTGCTCCAAAAGAGTTCCCCTTAAGTTTCCCACTACCACCACCCCAGCGCTGCTTCATCCCCTGCTTTTTGAAATTTATCCCGTTGTTTTGCTTCCATATTGGCTGGTTTGAGCCTCCGCGATGGCTGAGGCCGAAGCCACCAAAACTGCCGAGCTTGTTGCTGTTGTTCTGGCTGGACACTGGCGGCGGCGTCCGAACAATCTCTGCCTCGTCGACCACTAGCGCATCGTAGTGAATCCCCCCGCGGTAGAGCACATGAATAGTAGGAATGGCTTCCTTCTGGTTGTATTGGCCGGTCTTGAGGTAATCAAAGCAAGATATGCGTTTCACGCCGCCGCCACCACTCCCTGGCAACTTCTCCCACACGTGCACGTTTGCTTTCATGAGCAGCGAACATCCGGCCAACTCAATGCCACCGCCCCAAATCCCACCGCGCGCCATCCGCTGGCAGTACTTGCTCAGCGCCAAACCCGAGTCCCACTTAACCCATTCCGACACGGGCGTGTCCGAGATTTTCATATCGGGGTGGTTGAGCCAAAACTTGGAAATGTTGTGCCGCAGCTGGTGTGCGCCGCCGCCGCCGCTGGCTAGTCTTCCGCACCGAGCAAGCCCCCATGCCATGGAGTGAAACAAGCAAGAACCGTCGCCCGGTTGCGACTTCACTCTGGGGTTCCGCAAAAAGGCGCTCCCACCGTCCGCCCCCAGATTCGTGACTCGCCGCCGTTGCGCATCAGGGTGTGCCTCGCGCGCCTTTTTGAAATGAGGGCAACTGGCCGTGTCGTGAGCGCCATCACACTTGTCGCATACAAGATTTCCTCCGCTCTTGGTGTTAGTGTTGCCGTTATTATTGCTAGTGTTGCTG
>Ga0307979_1001494_pt1 | contig 16646 bp, 21 predicted proteins | sample OrgLakmetage1058_FD_201833 | JGI IMG/M metagenome (GOLD analysis project Ga0307979, IMG submission 201833) | Saline water microbial communities from Organic Lake, Antarctica - #1058 | ecosystem: Environmental > Aquatic > Non-marine Saline and Alkaline > Saline | place: Antarctica: Organic Lake...
CCTCCATCTTTGCCTTAATCCGAATTTTGACTTCAGGTTCTGCACAAAAACATGGCCTCAGAGGGCTTTTCAGTCGAAGAAACGTTAAGTGCGCTCGCATCAATTTCAGAAAGTCTTCGAGGCTTGAATTGGTTGACTCTTTCCGAGTTGGCGTTGATTGCGCGTGTTCCCGAGGCTACTCTGAATGCCGTGTTGACACCCTTGAGTAATAACCATAAAACGCTTCAGATGATCAGAATTGAGAAGGCAAGGGAGCGACCCAATGGAAAAGGGACTCGCTTTATCCATTACTACCGCCCATTTGCTGACATGACTGTACATGCATGCCACTTTATGGGTAGCAAGGCCGGGCAGGCAGCTAATGAAGCGAGCGTCTCAGTCGAAGTCTGCTTAAATATGGGACTCGGATCTTTACAAAGGCCGTCCCTACGCCTACACCGGATGAACCTACGAAAACAACTGAGTATGTTATGGTGAAAGAATTATTATTTCATGGCAACCAAGCAGAGCAGGATGCATCTACAGAAGGCCGAGATCACATCGGCATCCAAGCGCCTTTGATTCATACATTGTCCATTGACAACTTCAGTATGTCGGCATGGTTACGAATGAACGTAGGCTTACAAATGAAAGTTACGAGCGCTACGGTTGCAAGGTATTATGCAACAGATGGACATGTTCAATGCACAAGTCGGCCGCACCCAGGCAGTAAAACTCGGTGCAATTGGAATCTATAACTCGATGCCTTTGGAGTGCCTCGAGAAGATATTTGGCCAATTCCTTGACTGAAAAGCTGAAACCCGCGATATTGGCGATCCTTTAAAATTCTTAGCGGCAACTAGGTACTCCAATATGCGCCAGTGCTTACTTGGATTTATTGCTATGTGCCGGCTCTACCTGGATAAGTTTCCTGGCGTAAAAATCCCACACAGTGGCGAGTTAACGACGACGCGATCGAGCACCACTTTCGAAACGTGCGCGGTGCTATTGGTGACAACACCACTCTAACAATCCAAGAGTGCTGTGCAGCCACGCGCCATGCAACTATTATCCGGCTCTTTGGTGACCAGGCTGGAATTTCCGGGGGTTCTCCTGTTGGTGCCGTTGCCGATGACGTGGATTACGATGTCCAGTCACATGCCCCTGCTGTAGAAAGCAGTGGTATGACAATACAAGAAAAAATATTTTCCTTCAACTTCCAAACCTTGTGCAAGGGGTCATAGGTGCGCTTGCTTATAATTAGTAAAGAGCTTGTTCCTTTACTGGTAATAGAAATAGTACTAGAATTTGGTTTGCAAATTGTAAGCCCGGCTTTCATGTATTAAAAATTAAGAAAGTAGTGCCCACATCAACAAGTAAAGAAGGTCGCCTCAATTATATCTAAATGAATGAAATAAACCTATTAAATTGCGTAAGGCTGAATGGGAAAAAAATGTCTAAATTTTTTATACGGAGCTGTTGACGCTATCATCATCCGACTGCCACTGCCACCGATGCTCACCAATTTTGCTTTCAAATTAGCAGAAGGAGATAAATGCCCATTACGCATCATTCTATTCAGTTCATCTCGCATAGCGAGGCGAAATTGAGCCTTAGTTTGCCCCGAAAGTCCATTTTCTTGCCTTTTCCTTTTGTCGAGTACTACGTGGTGCGAGGAGGTGTCTCCAGGCTCTTTCTCGCCACCAGGAACTTCTGCTGCAGCACAACGAGCGTTGCGATCCACAGCGTCAAATTCTTCACTTGAATGAAGGTCTTCAGGGGGAATGATTGACGCCGCAATATTGAAAGATTCAATTGCCGAAACGGTATTAGTGGAGTCGTCTCCGGTAGTTGTTGCTGTGCCTCGTTGCTGTGACAATTCCAGCTCATCCGTAGCCGCTGCGTCGAGCGCATTGTTAAATTCGGCAACAGCATCTTCGCTTGGTATTTTTAGAAGTAAGCGCCTCCGGCGCCGCGAGCTTCCGTATGTCTTCGCGTACGGGTTTACAGGCATTTTGCAATTGCTCACGACAATCTCTTCTTGATTTATTTTTCAAACATCTTCATGAAAGAATTCTGCGAGGGCTGCAAAAAATTCTGCATTTTGCTTCCAGACCTTGAACGTATTTTTCTTCATATTAGAGCGTTTGGTGGTACCTAGCTACCTAGCTAGGTTTTGTAGATACCCTTGCACTCAGAGTGAATCTCAGTGATACTCTCATCGATTCCATGAGACTTGCTTTGAGCACACCTGTCGGATTGCCAGCTGTTGAAAATAAGGAAAGCTAAAACCCGAGCTTTTTGTCAAGGCTTTCTTCGCTCATCTCAATCTGTCGAGCACTGACGCCTGTTGAGTTACTGAGAAGAAAGATGACTAATCAATCTACTTATAAAAACACACTTTGCAAAGTCAAAGACAAAAGAAAGACTCCGGTCGCACGCATACAACATCAGGTCTTTTGAAATTTTGGAGCACGTGGGCTGAGTGCCTGAGTGCCCTCGTACACGCAGCATTTCTGAGCCCTTGAATGAATTGGATTTAGTAAATAAGAGAGCAAGCTGCAGTCAAGTCTAGTTGACGTCAAGAGGTTCCTCCGGATCGGACTAAAGGCGAGGCTCTGGGTTCATGTAGCTATAATAAGCGGTCATATCGTCGTAGCTGCTGATACCTCGGGGGTGTTGAAGCATTCACAATGCATTTTTTCCCGAGTTGCACTTCGGCTTCAGCCGTAAAATTTCAATGGGAGTCAGGAGGAGACGGAGACGTAAGCGAGGCGAGTCAGCTCCCTCTATCTTGACCTCGGATCTCAGCCTGCCTTGTACGCGGCTCTCCACTCCCGGAAGCATATGCCAATGCCAGCCATATTCTGTTGTGCAAGCAAGTCACGAAGGTCTAGTCTGGTCTAGTCTAGTCTAGTCTAGTTAATACTCCCCACATTCAAAGAAACACCACCGTGACATATAGCAACAAAAAAGCGTAACCTTTCAGAAAAAGTCTGACTGGGCTGAGTGCCCTTTCGCGTGAAGCAATTGTAATCACTCTCGAGGTGTCCTTCAGCCATCAGGCATCAGGAAGTTTGGGAATGGAGTGAGCCAGCTGTCTCCACTTCAGCCTGTTCTTAGCAATGGCGATCCACTCATCGAACTCCTTGGGAATACCCTTACTTTTGAGCGCATTCTCCAACGTCTTGCCTCAAGTTATCTGTGGACAACCAATCGGTCGAGAATGTGATACCCAACCAGTCAGTAATTGCCGTGGTGCCCGGCTCGTGGGCATACGTGCGACGTGGCAAGCCCAACGAAGAATTCGATTATGAAAGTAACTTTCTATATCAAGAATACCCCGACGGAAGGGACTCGCGGAAGTGATATGGTGGTGGAAGTCTAGTCTAGTCTAGTTAATACTCTCCCAAAAACAAAGAAAGACAAGTACACAGCAGTCACAGAGGCACATAAAGAATGCACTTGAGCTGCAAATGCGCTAGCGAATTCGCTCCAGAAGGCCAATTAAGGCTCCAACTGGCGCCTTTCCTCCGAACAAGTCGGCGGGACTGAGTGCTCGTTCGTGTGTCACGTCCCAGGTCCACGAGGCAATTCTCTGGTGGAAGATATGATGGAAGTTCTCACAGCACATGCTACGAGCACACCTGTTATGGAAACTTTGAAGGCGCTTGAAGAAATCTTCACGCTAGGACCAAGCTTCGCAATCGTAAAATAAAGTAGAATAGATAAGAGCCTCGAATACTTCACGAAGGTAGGCTAGAGATAGAGTTTATTTAATGGTGGCCTCTCAGCTCCCCTGGAGCTCTCAGCTAAGTCCAGCGAAGTCAGACCGAAGCCGCAGTCATTAACTTCAATCTTTAATTATGTCAGGTCGTGTTAAGTGACCTCCCGATTTTCTACCTAGTCTTATTGTCGAATTCTGTTTCTAGACCGCCATCGCATTTGGCAAAGAGCCCAGAGAGCTGGGCGGCGAGAACTTAATTCACGAATAAGAAAGGAATGGCAGAGATCTAGCAAGCTCATGGGAATTAAATGTCTAAATCTTTCTTGCACAGAGATGCTGTATAAATTATTGTTCGCCTAACGCCAACAAATATATATGCCCGATCATATGTATTTTATCACAAGGACAACTTTGGAACAGCCGGTGGGCCTTCCAACTTGTTTGATACAGTTTGATTGCTTTTGCTTCCTTCCTTGTCGTCAAGAACCTCAATCTCAACCGTTGATTTCGCTTCAACTTCTTTCAAGGGATCACCAGGCTCCTCGTCGCTTCCATAACCCTAAAATATCATGTGCACCACGCAGATGTAAGAGAGACATAAAAGCTGAATAGAAATTATGCCGCAGGTTCGTACGAAATGTCATAAAAGCAAGCTGGTGAGGGCTAAACCTAACTTGCTTCTTACCTGATCTTCGCCGAAGAAAGGATCGAACTCATCGCTTAACAAAACGCGGCTAACGTTCGACAAAAACTTGTCCTGATTAGCGCGGTCCGCCTGGAAAGAAAAAGATTTCAGAATGCAGAATAAGAAATTCAAGATATGATAAGCATCAAGAATAGAGCAGTTGTAGATTGTACTTTCAAGTAGTAAAAAGGATCTACCTTCACAACACGCACACACAGACGAAGGTATTACAAAGGAGGAACGAACCTTTTTCAAGTGCTTTCGCTGAATCTCTAGCTTTCGCTCGTTCAGCGCCTTCTGCGCTCTCGCAGTGCGCCCGCCCTCTCGGAGCAGGCGCCGCCCCAGCTGCTTCACGCCGTGGCACTGAAAGCTGAACTGAGCCACTGCGCGCCCCTGCCGCTCCTTGGCGTTCTTCAACTTCCGCAAACGCTCCACCTCGTCGGCGGCCTTTTGCGTCTCGCTTCGTTCGTCGTCCGCGTACTGAGTGTACAGGGGCTGCTCCGTGGGGGCGTGCGCGAACCGGCGCATCTGGACACAGCTCTGCCGCCCAATGGGCCTCCCGCCGAGCCAAGCGCCTTCCACCGTGTACTGGGGCACTTCTGACGTACTGTGCGTGGCGGCCGAGTACACTCGCCTCGTTTCCCCGAAAGAGCAAGTGCCGTGGTCTGAGGGGGTGTAGTGCTCTAGCCAGCCTTGGTACCGTAAAAGGGGGGTTTCTACGCGGCCGTACTTGTGCAGCTCCCCTTTGGAAAAGTTGCCTTCGTGCAAGTACTTGTCTTTGAACAGCTTCATCCCTTCGCCTTCTAGCAAGCCTTGCCTGAACGTGCCCACCTCTTGCATGCCATCGTGCTCTACGCGCCCGGGTCCTTCTAACACCCCGTTCACGAACTGCCCCTCAATCACTTCCCCCGAGGCGCCACAGTACTTGCCTAGGCCCGTCGCTCGCCCCTGCCGAAATTCCCCGACATACACCGACCCGTCGGCAAAGGTCATGGTGCCGTGGCCGTTGGGGACAGGGGTGTTGTCGTAGCGCTGAGCTTCGTACAGATCGTCCGCGCCGTTGCCAAAAGCAGTGGTCAAGTCCGCAGCGGGGCGGCCATTGGCGTATGTGGCGGCGACACTGCCCGTATATTTGTCACCGTTGGCGTAAAGTAACTCGTGTGCAGTGGTGGGAGTGCCCTGGTAGTAGTCCCCTAGCAATGTGTAGAAGAAAGTCACCGTGGAAGTGGATTCACCATGCCGCGCCCTGATAGCGATGAGCAAATATTAATATTAGGCTCAGGGAAATTACCCACATCACAAATGGAGCACGTCGCACGTCGCACAAACAGAGGACCTTAAATTTAACCACTTTTTTTTCTAAAATAGTTAGCGTAAAGCACGAGCGTTAGAAAAATGAATAAAGTAATACATCCATCGACGCACCCGTATTGGAACCCTCCCTCGTACTGCACGACGACGTTGCCGGCTCTTTGTGGAGCTGCTTCCTTGGCAGCGCGCTTCTCTTTCCGCCGCAGCATTTGCGCTGCCGCGGCCTCCTCGTCGCTCTCGGTCTCAGTCTCCGAGTCGGTGGGGTACTTGACTTTCCGCTCGCGGCCTTGGCCGTGCCGAAAGCGCTTGAAGAGCGCGCCACGCATGTCGATCTAGAGCATTTACATGATGGGCAAAAGGAAAGCATGGAGAGATCGCAGAGGCTTGATGGACATTACAGATGTGAAGCTTTACATGCTAGGTAGGTATAAAATCCTTTAATGCACATTCATCTATGATAGAGAGTCACCCCCTCCCCCCAAAAACAGCGAGAGGAAAGGAGTTGTAGACTCACTTCGTCGGTTAAGTTTGTGCGTGGGTCGGGCCCACCCTCAACCGGCAACAGCACCATGGGGGGTAAATCGGCGGGCTGCGAGAGACGAAGCGCGTCGAAGACTTCTTCATCAACGTTGATCTTGTTTGAATGGCGATACAGGGAGGGAGAAAGAGAGAGAGAGGGGCAGAGATTAAGGCGTTTACGACATGCGCAAGTGACCAGGGGAGCTGCACTAGTAGCACGTACGCTAGAAATTGATTCACTAGAATAATTCGTTTTTTCATTTTGAATACCATGCAAAAGTTGGCGCGATCTGCGCGGTCGAAGGTTATTTGCCACAAAGCTTTGCTCATGGAAGGGTCCCGAATGATGGGCTCTGCGAGAATCCCCTCGCGCTTCATCAAGGTCACCTGTTATCAAAATGAAGAGAAATCGAACGAAACACAGGCCAGAATGAACGCTTTCCCGCCTTAAAAGGTAATAAAGCATGCCATTCGCGTCAAGGAAGTAGACGAAAGGCAACACGATGAAGGCCAAAGAGGTACCATACCAGGCCTTCGGTGTGTTCTTTGGCGAGGTTCCAGCGCTCTTCTGCTCGGTCCGCTATGCCCTTGAGCTCACGGCACTTCTCCTTTTTGAACGAAGCCTCTACTTCGTCTTTGGCCGGCTGACAGATTTTACCACATGTAAGAGAAAAGGGAGGAAAAGATGCAGATACTTTAGTGTCGTATTTTTAGTCGAGCAATGCGAAAAAGGTCACTATGCAGGCGCATGGCGACACAACCTCATCAAAAATGTTCTATAGCTCAACGAAGTAGACTCGTTACACGCACCTGCTTTTGGGCATCCTGCCACTCAGCATTCACCAACTGAAACTTTTCCAAGAGCGTTTCGGTCTTGTCCCGGGCTTTGATGATGTGGGGTAGAGTAACTTCGAGCGCACCCTGAATGTATGCTACTACAGATGCGGCGTCCGCTTCATAGGGCACGTTTTCCAACCAAATCACCTGATGATTGACATGCAGTGTGGATGCTAAGTGCCATGCAAAACTATGCACCAGAAGAGGCTTAACAGGAGTAAACTCCACGGATACTTCCCATTTGACGCGCATCTCTGATGAAGTAATCTCACCGCATCGCCATCAAATTTCGAGTGGGCTTTCTTTTGGTCAAAGCGCGGAAAGTGGTCGCGCTCTACAATCATGTAACGCCACGGCATCTGCTGAGTGGATGGATTCATTTCTCTCTGCCAATTTTCAGGCCAAATTACGTCGCCCGAGGCCTCGTCTTTCGCATACCTGCCATCCAAAAGAAGGATTATTTGCATCGATTTCAGTGCACAAGATTTCTCTTCTCTCATACAAGCACCGACTCTGTTTTATGCCCGCTGCATAATACTATCACTAGGCGACTTGTTTTTCCGCAACACGACTCGAAGCCCTTTATCCTTACCTCCTCTCTTCTCTTGAATGTACCGAGTTCATGGAGAAAGTTCACATCAGCTCACAATACACACAGTACGTTTATACGCACAATGGATGCACAAAATTCAAGGATGGGCACAATTTTTACAACTAAATTCAGCAGTACTATACCAGGCGTCGCAGTCGAAGATTGCATTGACGTCAGCCACAGTTAGCTTGATACGCTTGACTAGGTGATACACTTCACTGCCTTCAACCCGCAGCGCCATCTTTTGGTTCGCGACTCTCTTTCGCTCTGCCCGCTCCTTGGGGCCGAGCCGGGCACGCTCTACTTCGCTCAACTTTTGCTTGGCTGGCATCTTAGAAAAGTTCTGAGGATTCTCTTCTCCTTGATAGCAACAATGCTGAAACCGTTACAACGCTACGGTACTGTAATAGGAAGTGCGCTCATGAAGGTCTCTTCGCTTAAGCTCGAAGATGTGCTCGACTAAAATAACAATTGACGTTGATAGTGATATGGTTAACTTTACAACAAGACTTCTTGCAAATACGAACCTAGTTTCCGTAAACTTGATCCTATATAGAATTAGCGGGCTCGTTCCTCATTTTGTCTCATTTCGGATCTACTTCTGTAGTGTTCTGTAGTACTGTGGCTACAGTAGAAATTCGTAGCTACAGGGGGCTTATTTAGAAGCACTGAAACGCTGAACGCTGAACGCTGCACTGAAATACTAAATACTGAAGCAGAAGCAAAGCAGGTAAAATTTATTCGCGTCACCTACTTTAAGCCCATCACATGAATAGTTCTGCGTCCACGTCTTACTTAAACAGCAAGCCGCAATGGAGTCACCAGCTGCAGTATCGCAAATCGCCTCACGAATTTCGTACTCATACTCATACCTCATGTCTCATGTCTCTTATGCAGCAACCAAGAAAACCCACGAGGCTTCTGGGCTTTCCTTCAGCGCGAGGAGCATTTACTGGATCTTCTGCGGAGTCGAAGTGGGTAAAAACCCAGAAAACCCGCGGTTTTCTTATGGCTTTTGGCTTCTAATGGCTTATGGTCTTACTGTCCTTTGGGATCGGGTTCTCAGTGCTCAGTGTTCTCGTCCATAAACTCCGAAAAGCACTCATATGTCAGATGAGCCAAAAGAAAAATATGACGCACCGTAACACACCGCACCCCAGGCTCTTAGGAATTGTATATGGTATGTGTTTGTGTTTAGTGTTTGTGCCTGGTCGAGGTCGATAGTTACGAAACCTGCTGGTCCTCCATACCTATCTCAATTCGATAAAGTTTAGTGGGTATAAGATAGGAAATAGATTTGATTGTACGCCTCATTGCAGAGAAGCATCAACAATAGAAATTACATTGACGTATATATATGGGGCGCCTTAGATATTCGCGAACCATTAAAAAAAAGCTTCGTTCCATCTATTCTCCATTATAAAATCTAACACGCAAATAATGCATACGCATATAAACTCGATGTATTCCAGTCAAAAGAGCTTTTTCGGGGGCATGGTCAACGGGGATGTTGACTTCGTCGCTGGATTTCTGCCTGCTTCTCGTAATAATGTGTCGGCATCCTGAAAGGGTTTCCGAAGGACACGCAAGCATTAGGACAAGGATTGAAGAATAAGAATGGTGTTGACCCAGACAACAGAACACTTCACTTCAATTAAAAACTGCTAAAGAGTGGAAATTCAGTCCGTGAAAGACAAAGTTTGAGCGGGTGCGAAACGAAATGGGAGGATTGCATTTAGAGACGTACCAAACTGCTCCAACCTCCTTGCCGCAATAAGCGGTGTAAATCGTCTACAGAGAGATGTGATGGTGCTTGCGACAACGCTGTTACTACGTTATCACGATCTCCGCTGGCTGCAAGTTCCGCAGAAAGATTACGTTTCTTCGGCGCCCAAGGTGCCCCCTCTGCAAACGCATCGCGTTAAATCTTAGGCAAGATGCAAGTCGCACAACCCTAACGTTTGAAAATAAGAGCTTACCTAAAGAAGAAGAGACTGCTTTATTTCTACGCGACGATGGCGTGCTTATAGTCGGCGACTCTGCGCCCGCAGGCTGCGAGCTCATATTAAAAACTCCTTCTGTTCCGATTTCAAGACGTAGGACTTACCCTGTGCAGAAAGGAGTTTGGTACCGCAATAGCGATATAGAAAACAGTCCGGTGACATATAAAATCCAGACTTGCAACAATACATTAGTCTAGCGCTGTAAACGCCTCTGTCGACAAGAAACTGTGCGAACCAAGGCTACTTACTTGGAAAAGGTCGGCAACAAATGGACAAGGTGCCAACGTGGAGAGAGCGGAGAGATGTAAATTTTCCACGACTGGAGGATGGAGGAAAAGCACACGCATCTCGAACAAATCAAAGAATCAAAGAATGAACCACAGAAAATCAATGCAGAAAATCCACGCAGAAAATCGGAATTTTCGATGACCGCCGGCCTTACTTTTTTTCTTTCTTGACTTCATGACTCTTATCTCTGTTATTTGAACGCGCTGCGTGGCAGCTTCGCAAGGCGAGAAAGCTTGCTATTGCTTCCTCGTCCTCTCTTCAGCTGAATCATCTTTCAATCGAAATTAGAAGGGACTTTGTGCTTTGAGCTCCCATATTTTTATATTTATTGCGCTCGAACCTTTTAGGTTACCGATTCCGTTCTGGATCGCACACGGTGCGATACGTTGGCGCCTCAGATCCGAGTATTCTTCTCATTCATACCATGGCTCCTGTGAGACAAGTTCGTAAAATTTTCGTTGAACCTCGGAGCCCTAAACCCACGCGACCAATTTCTCGGCGACCATCGTGGTCTTTGGCCGGAGGACGACTGACTCAATTGGTCTACTCGTTCGTTCTGTGTACCGCCATTGTAGCGGGCTCCCATCTGATCGCTCAGGATTTCAAAAGATCGAGGGGTTTGCAATGGCCAAGATATGATACTAACTCAAAGAATACAATGCTTGTGAACCTGCATGCTTCAACGCAACCCCTCAAGCAAACGAACTATTCTCCACAGTGGCCCAGTGCATTGCACAACAGCTCTCTCATACTCGTACAGTCGCTCGTGGTCAAGCTTCTCCACAGCAGCACAGACAGCTCGGAGCTCAGCGTAGATCACGATGCCGAGATTAATGGACAAAATATAATCATTGCAGAACCGCCGGTCAGTCGTTTGTTTTCTAATCGATTCATTCAAGAAATAAAAGCATGAGAATATCGTACAACTTATAACTTTGTTATTCTCATTATAGGTGGATTTCAATGTATTCGTATCGAACGGCGATATTGTTGAAGCGGCCCGGCGACGGGTAGCCAAGGGAAGAAAGGCACCAATTTCTGCGTCAAAGCAGGCAGAGCTCCGGAAGGTTCATTCCGACGAGGACCAGGCTCGTCGGCGACTCACTAGTCCTTTAGTTTGCACTGCCAGTGATGTGGTGTGGGCTACGCTCGGCCGTCGCGCCAGCAACGCACCTTTCGTGCCAACTCACTGTAGATGGCTTGACTTGAGCAACTCAGACATTAACGATAGCCGAGCGGCTGAAGTAGCGACGGCTCTGATGCACCATCCAAACCAACTCTTGGGACTCGACTTAAGCCGGAACGCTATCGGCCCTTCTGGTGCTGCAGCTCTCGCTGTTGCATTTCAGCAAGGGCAACAGCACCTGAAACGTGACCTAGATCCCAAAAGCGAAAGAGATGAAACGACTGCTCCAATATTACTGGAGACTATCAACCTGGCCTCCAATCGCCTCGGCGACGTGGGCATGACGGCACTCGCAAGCGGCCTGGCTACACCTTCATGCCACCTCAAGGTCCTGATTGCTCACAATAACTGCATCGGAAACGCCGGTGCAGCAGCCTTAAGTGACGCTTTGGGCAATAATTTGCACCTAAAAACTTTGCTGTTGACGAATAATAGGATTGAGGACGTTGGTGCAGAAGCTCTAAGCGAAGGGTTGAAGCAACAAGGCGCGAAGCGTAAACTGGCCGCAGACCAAAACATCAACCGTAGCTGGGGAAGCAATCGCCACCAGGATTTATTCACGGACAAAGCTTACCGCAACGGCGAGGAAGAAGGGCTAGGTCTTGCGATGTTAGGTCTCAGTAGCAATGCCATTGGAGATCACGGTGCGGTGGCGCTTGGAGCTTCGCTTGCAGCTGGCAGTGGCTTGGAAGAGCTTTTCTTGTCATGGAGTCGAGCGCCGCTGGGGGACATGGGCGCAGAAGCAATTGCACATGGCGTACAAAAAGCCTTAAACCCACGGCTCTCCGCGTTGCACTTGACAGGGAATCAGGTTGGTTCTGTTGGTGCGGCGGCACTGCTTGACGCCTTCGAGGTGACGCCTTTAAGCACTATCGGCCTGGAGCAAAATGGTTTGCCTGCAGATGGACTTCGGCAGTTCAGGAAGTACACCTGAGGCAACCCCCACCATGCAACATGCACTATCAAGTGAAATTAAGGAGCCCCGAGATGATTTTTAAAACAAAACACAAAGAAGAACTCTATTGGCCGTAGGTATAGGCAACTTCCACACTTAGCGCAATAATGGCGCTCAAGGCGAACTTTTTACCAATATATTGTTATATGATGCAAGTTTTATGGGGATGGGCAATAAACAACTTACACGACGTTCATTTCTTAACTAACTAGCTAGCGCGCTAGCACCTAGAATCATACTGTTGCGCTCACTTAGCTCCGTCGTAAGTTTCGAGCTGAGGCAGTGCAGCATCGTAGCCCCGACCACAATTTGATTTCAACACAGAGTAACACACAAGACAGCGAGAACAATTTCACTCATCACTCAAGTAGGCCTAAAATTCAAGCCCTCCTAGGAAATCACCCGTAGGCTAGCAAAGAGGGCAGCGTGATCCGAGGGCCAAGCAAGAGAAGGAATAGGCGTCTCAACAAAAGCTTCTCCACCGCTCCCATCGTTATCGCGGCGCGATACACTTGGATTCTCGAGCACAGCAGGGCTGTACACGATGTAATCCTTAGGATTGCAGTCCCCTTTCGTAAATTCCGCTAGGCGCACCTATGAGAAATCAGAAAAATCGAAAGTCAACCAACTATTACTCAGGACGAAAACCAATTTGGGAGCTTCTTATCCTTTTACAAGACACACAAACGGTTTTTTACCGCCTTCTGGAGCTGAGGCTGCACGAAGGTGCGCGCGTTGTACGTGGTGCGTGCCGCCACGGGATCGATGTTGGCCCCACCCCAGTTGCTCACCAGCTCGAGGCTAGTGTAGGCTTCGCACCAATCCGCGTAATGCGCAGCCCCTTTCGTTACCGCCTTTTTGTGGCCAAGCCACAACAGTTACATGTAAATTTGCGAGAGTACAGCAGCCTTCAAAATCTTTCACCCAAATTCAACACTCAATGCAAGCTGGCTTGGGGCTACATGAAGGTCAAATGGAGAAGGAAGCAGGAAGGGAGAAAAACAGCCTCATGTGCTATTGAACAGCAGCTAATCATTCCACGAGGGGCGTGTTAAAGCACGTACCTCATGCACGTTGGCGTCGAGTCCTAGCAAGAGCGACGCACTTTCGGCCGCAGCTGTCGCGTGCACCGCCTTGAGCAAGGGAATGCTCTGCAGGCCGTTGGTGTCACCATGGAAAGACGTCAGGAACCTACGGAGCAAGTAGGAAGAAATTGCCGGGGGACTTAAGGGCAAAAAAAAGCCAGGCGAGACTTGGACAGATAAGAAAGAAGGGAAAGAAAATATGGCTCTTATGTTGATTAAGCTAGCAATCAAAGTAGAGATTGCCATTGAATGTTGAGAGCTTTCGACACACCTCCTTTTCGCTATCACTTTCTCCCAAGACAAGCCATTCTCACCACTTGCGCCCGCTAGTATCAGAAGCCGTGCAGCTTACGATGTCGCCGTCCATCACGCCAGTGCCCTCGAGATGCGCTCGCACAGCGTCTGTAGTCTCCGCGCCCACCGCTGGAAAAGTAGCTTTCTTCAAGAGAAGAACCTGCAAATCATCATCCATGCAACAAAATCAGACACTGCAGGTTGATACTTGGATTGAGCACATTGGGATGTAGTTTATCTAGAACGAAATAAAAAAGTAGACGGGCTATGAATGTACTCTCATGCTTAAAGCTCGTATGCTAAATGGATTGTGCATGATATCATTGGCACGTCACACCCTTCAACTCTCACCGAGTTTTGGTCTCGCGCTGAGTCAAGCTTCGACGGAGCAACGATGTGGTGCGATTGGTTGAGCTGGCTGTCTGAAAGCTTCGCCACGAAATTGCCTGCTACCTGATAGAGAGATCGCAATCGTAAGAAAAACCATTAGGACCCGAACAGTCTTAAATCTGAACACATCTAAGAAGCAACAGGCTAAACGTATCCTCAATGATCAAAACCATAGAAGAGGGCGAGTCAAGATAGGAATAGGAAGGTTTGGAAGTAGAGTGAGAGAGAGGGGTTGTAAGAGTGTGAACCTCTTGAAGGAAGAGCACGTCGCATTGAGCGTAAGCCGGCGAACAGAGCACTTCCAGCGTACGCACCTATGGGAGAGCACACAATTTAGCCGTATGAATACACTGAAAAGCGATCTGCGAAGCATAAGTAATAGGACTTAAGGGCACGTCTGCTTAAGAGTTAGTTAGCTGTTTTTCCAGAAATGACTCACAAATCTAGATCCCTCATAAAAGGACACGTAATATCATGATCCCGTGAGCCTCAAATTAAGCGTAAATAAGACCCTTTTCACACAGAAAGATCTCACACACCTGCTTGTTGACAAAGAGGGCGTCACAGAGGCGCCGTTTGATGGTAAGCCACTCGCCTGACGGGCTCAGGGAGTTCATCACGTGCACCAGCGTCGCGTCAAACAAAGCCAAGCACACCACCTATTGAACGCACACCCCACCAACAAATAACAATCACTTAAAATGAATCATCAAGTCGAGCACAAAGCATACAATTCATAATACTTCAAACATCTCGCTATCATTTGATGTAAAAAATGTTTTTTTCTAAAAAGCAGGAATTAAAACCTGCATGGGCATGGAGAGGCGTTCATCGTCGTCGGACAGCGCTGGGTATTTGGCTTTCGAGATCTTGCTGATCATTTGGTACGGTACCGTAGGCTTGGGTGCTCCCTTTTTGTCCACCACTACGAGAGGCTGCTCGAACATGAACGCTTTCCACGCAGCGAACCACGCGTCGAAGCTCGAGAGGTCCCCCACGTAGTTGTTGATCACCGAGGGGCGGCAAGCAGGAAGGCTCGGCGGACCGTCGCTGGCGTCCACAGTGTTCACGGTGTTGGTGAAACGGTCGGGCATCGACATGAACCGCTTGGCGCCAAGCTCTTTGTCTTTCAGGAAGCCTGCCACGAAGGGCCGCGCCGAGAGGTCCGCCTCCCAGATCGCAGCGACCTCCTCCACGCCGTCCCACCCCACTCGTGTCATCGCGGCGCAGAGCTCGGCCATGGCCGCCGCAGGAAAGACAGCGCTGAGCGGCACGTCGCGGCTACCCGGTGTGTCGAGCAACTCTTCAATGTCGACCATGAGTTTCTTGTACGCGGGGGCGTCGTAGGTGGTCCAGTACTCGAGTGGGTTGTTGTTGACAGCCTAAAGAAAGAACGACAATAAAATGACACGCAATGAAACGGAAATTGCTGACGCGCACATCCAAGAAAAGTACATGAGAATCGCCCACGTAGGCGCAATCTTATCTATCATACACAATTTCCCGTCAATCATTCATTACTGCTTAAGTACCGCGACATTCCAGGTGACCGTCGAAAGCTTCTCAGCCCCAGGAGTGGCCATCGCAGACATGGCGGAGGCTACAAAGGAATGAGTTGAACTGTAGGCTTGAACGGCTAGTCTTCGAGACAGCAAGATAGTAATGGCGAGATGAAGACGCGTCAGTGTAGTGTAATGGTTGTGCTACGTTAGCTGGGCTTCTGTATTTCAGCTATGCGATTGTGCTATATGGTGCTATGGGCTATGGTAAATAAGTACGTATCTTGACAACAAAAGATTTCATGTGATGACACGACACATGACATGATGACGATGGTTCGTGTTTAGTACGTAAATACGTAATAATTTTACGTACCACAGTAGCGATGAGAAGCTGATCCCGATTCCGGTCAAGCAGCTTTCGACTCAGCTCAAGCAAATGGCCACAGTGCTAAGATCTATCCCGTTTACGAGGCTGCTGGGTTTCTACTCGGTTTTGCTTCAGCCCACCTATTTGTTACGGATCTTTCTGTGGACGGAAGTGGGCACTCGCATTCGCGTCTTTCCCTTCCAATTCTTGCTTATTGCTTATGTGGATCCGTAGGGCCGCTTAAAAGTTGTTTTCGTAGTAAAGAGCAATGGGATATGGTTCTTGATGCCTGCTCAGCGGCTCGGCGCTATGTTAGGAATTCCATGTAAATCGCGCGGAAAGCGAATATTCTACTATAAAGTGATTCATGTCCGCTCTTGAAAATGTCCATTGCGTAAATTTGGCGCGTGAATCACGCCTAAATTACGCGTGAAGTAAATTACACCCCCCGCACGTCAATCCCGCGGCGTGAAACGCGACTTCGGCTCGACCCTCGACTCGTTTCTTAAAGGCCAGCGCATACCCGCTTCCGCATTTCCGCTTCCCACTTCGGCTCTTCCCAAGTCGCCATATATCATATCATATATCATACATGCGGAAGTCGGAAGTTGGGAATGTGCACTTCAGCACATGCCAAGTAAGAAAATCTTGTATCCGTATCTATTCTAATTGCCGAATTGCAATTACAAATACAAAGAACAAAGCACGGAAATGCGAAGTTCCAGGGCCAGGCTGGCTGACTCATGCTTCTTATTACGTAATGCATTCGGATGTCATTGTTGTCTTCATAGAACTTCTTATAGCAACTTCATTCACGGAACCTGCACTCTTCGGGGTATACGCAGTCGACTTGCTCTCAAGGTGGAGGGCCTTGCGAGGGTTTCGAAAAACGCTGGAGGACGACCACGACTAGCGTCCGTGGCGTT
>Ga0307979_1001498_pt1 | contig 16607 bp, 23 predicted proteins | sample OrgLakmetage1058_FD_201833 | JGI IMG/M metagenome (GOLD analysis project Ga0307979, IMG submission 201833) | Saline water microbial communities from Organic Lake, Antarctica - #1058 | ecosystem: Environmental > Aquatic > Non-marine Saline and Alkaline > Saline | place: Antarctica: Organic Lake...
CGTGTGAAGAGTGAAGATAAGGGAGCGGGCAGCAGTTGTGGACAAACACAGCCACGGAAGGAACGCCTGAATAACAACTTCATGGCCATTAACAAGCTAGTCTAATTCAATGACAAAGCGAGAAGTGGCTCGAATTCTACCTGTAAGGCGCAATCCGGGTCGATAAAGAGAATGTTCTGGCCCGCGTTGGTGGTGGCATTGCGGTCATGAAAGCTAATGCGCGCTGCACGGTATGCGTCGCTAGAAGAGCCCGCTAACACCGTGATGTCGCGAATGAGTGCAGCACCCTTTTCGCGTGCCTCAACTGCATCTCGGTACTGCGTTTCAGCACCAAGGGCTATGCGCCGCTGCACTGATGCCTCATGGTATAAAGAGCTAATTTTGTGTTTGATCTGGTGGTCTGGCACCGGCGGCTCGATGGGCGCCGTTCGGCGAAAACGAAATCCCGGGAAATAAAGATTCATCATGATGATTAAGTCGAGAAGTCCCTTAGTCGTAGTGTCACTGTGGAGGTTAGTGGTTATGCTCAACTTGTCTCGTTTACTTACAAGTACTCAAGTTCCATTTTCACAAGATGACAATGACAACCCTTGATGACAACGTGATAACGTCGCATCGGCGCAACGTCGCAAAACAAACAAACAAACAAACAAACAAACACAAACAAACATGCAAAATATTGAGTGAAGCATCCCTGTACGATTTCTCGTTACCACCTTTTTTGCTGAGCTTTTCGAGCTCAGAGCAGTTGGTTGTTGTTGGTCGGCCCGTTGCTGGCCTTGCGTTCCCTTCGCACAGGCGAACGAAAGGCTTCAATCGTGATTAGAACGGTGAGGTGATAAAATCCCTGATTGTTACGGCAGAATATCCTCGATTACATCATTCATTTGATCCATGTAGGCTCCTGGCACGAAGCGTCTGAACGTCCTGTATTCAAACAGTGGACAATAGCCAGCCGCCTGAAAAGGAAGCCAATCTTGTGCTCGTTTTGTTGATAACTTGGTAGAGCTAGTAACATAATGTCTGATCCAGTAGCTCGACCTTCTTCGGCTGGCCGGGGGCGCGGCGACGGTGCTGGGAAGGTTGCAGGGCGTTCGGGGCGTGGGCGTGTCGCTGGAGTGCGGCGCCCCGCTGTAGCTGCTGCTCGAGATGTTGAGCCAGGCTCGGAGAGTGACGACCCGCCACCAGCACCGGCGCGGCCTACTGTCTCACGCCCCTCTGCAACTGCTAGCGCAGTCCCCAAGACTCTATTGGCAACGAAGGCGGGGGCCGAGAAGACCGCGGCATTAGATGGCGTACCCAAACCTGCAGCACCTCGACCCAAATCCCTTACTCGACGCCCCTCAGAGGCAGAAAAGCCGAGGACTGCTTCTGCTGCGAAGTCAAAGTCTTCTTCATCGGCGTCTGCAAGCGACACCTCTCAAGGGCTCTCCTCTAGCAGCGGCAGCACCAGCAGTGGCAGCGGCAGCACCAGCAGTAGCACCAGTGTGCGAAGCAAAGCGCCTCCTTCGAGCAGTGGCGGCCTCCAAATTAAGGCGCTGGCCTTGTCCTTGTTTCCGGTTGAGAAAGAGGCCCAAGTGGACGACCTTGTGATTGCGAGGCTTCCAAAGGTGATCTATCAACAAGCTATCTTCTGCATTCTGCCCAAGCATCCCCTTTTTCTCCAGTGAAAGCTGACATCTCGTTCGCCACATCCCGTCTCTTGTACGCAACGAACAGGACCCCGCCGAAGCCGCTGCATTAGTGCGCAATTTGCAGGACGCGCTCGACGACGCCATCCGAGGCCGCCGCCGCTTCACCTCTACATGTGCCGAGCTCGAGAAGCAACTGGTGTCGGAGGCGGGGGACCAGCGGGCGCGGGAAGCCAGCAGCGGCGCCCAGATCAGCGAATTAGAAGCGCAGATCGCCGCTTTGAAGACCGAAAAGACGAATGCGGTGTCGGCAGTGGAGAAGCGGTGGCGGTCTAGACGAGACGAGGACGAGGCTCGGCACCGGACAGAGGTAAATGGGGGTGAGGGAATTGGGAACACATATCATATACATGTGCTGAATGGACACACGAAGCGCATAGGTTATTCGTTTATGAGCGACTTCATAAACCCAGTGCTACAACATGTGTATTTCGCCTGCTCTCTTTGATGTTTTCAATTAATGTGAAAAATTCGTTATCTCCACAGGTGGAAGAGTTGCGAAAGAAGCTCGAAACCAAAGAAGAAGAATCCGCTCAGCTCTTGTACGTCAACATGGCCAACGAACGGCGCATATCCGAGCTTTCTACTCGGGTAGCCTCCAACCAAGCAGCATTAACGGTGGATGGTGGAGACCAGAGACGACGCGACCAAGAGCTAGACTCAGCGCGCGCCGAGGTGATTGATGATGTGATTTCTCTTTTTTTAAAATAATATTTCAGCACTGTTGTTGTTGTTGTTGGAATTGCACGTGTTATGCGCACAAGATTTGCTTTTGGTGAAATGATGGAATGCTTTCGTATGTTACATGCTCCAAATTTGACATTAATCACCCCCCCCCCCCCTCCTCTCTCTCTTTCTCAACACAACAGGTGAGCCGCTTAACCACTGTTCTCGAAGCGAAGAGCAACGAAGTGAGCACGGCCATGATTACCTTTGCGGAAATGCAACGCATGACGGCCGAGCGCGAGTCAGAGCTCAAAGCTAAGCTAGCATTGGCGGAACAAAAGCTCGAAAGCGTTCAGCACGAACGAGATCTAGCTCGAGAGGCTGAATCTGCCGCTAGAGTGCAGGTTGCTACTTCGTGCTCCGACGTAAATGCCCTGAAAGATCGCCTGGCTGAGCAACAAAAGAGCGGAGAAGGAGGCGGAGGCGTGGGCATTGGTGGCAGAGTCTCCGAAATCGCTGAATTGAAGGCGAGATTGGCGGTGGAAACTTCGCTGAAAGAGCGAGCCGAGCAGAGAGAGTCGGAGGAGCGCATGGAGCGAATTGCCACCAATGCACAGCTTGTGGCAGGTTCGTATGTTGCGCATGTACTTACACATACATTTTTGGGGTGTCTTTCATTCATTTTCAGAACAAGAGTTGATCTGCTGAAGGCTTATCTTGACCTCTAGGCTCCCCCCCCCTTTCCTTCTGTTCTTCTGTTTTAGTCTATCATATTTCTTTTCATATTTCAATTACTTACCTACTCTCTCTCTACCCCCCCTCCCCCATTCTTTTCCCTCCTCAGTGGAGCAATCTCGGCTGAAAACGGCCGAAGAAGCTCGTCTGGACTGGGAGAAGCGCGAAAAGAAGTTGATGAATGAGGTGGCCGAGTACGGTGATAGGTGCATGACGGTGACGCTGAGCATGAAAGAGTACAAAGAATCGTGCGAGCGATTAGAGGCCGAGAAACGCATCTTGCAGGTCCGAGGAGAACAAAAATAAAATGAAGAGAGAGAGAGAGAGAGAGAGGGAGAAGAGGAACAAAAGTAGGGTCAGAAAGGTCACAAGAGTGTTGAAATATGACATAGTAGTGCATTTGGAATGTCATTTGCTTCATTTGTGTTGAGTGGATTGTGCAAGCGATGTTATTCTTCTTCTTTCTATCTCACCCCTTTCCATTTTGCATGCAAACGCAGCGAGGCTTAGAGCGAGTCACAGCAGCGAGCAAAGGCCTCAATTCGCCGTCCAAGGATCACGACGACGACGACGATGACGACGACGCTCCTAGGAGTGGCAACAACGCTAACAAGTCCGCAGCCCCCGCCAAAGTGGGGCTTTGGGGCCGGATCCGAGGCAAAGGCAAAGCCGCCGAAGAGATGCCAGTCTCCGTGAAGAAAGTCCTCGAGGACGATTCGTGCGAAGACGCCGCACTCAATGCTGTTCGACGCAACCGCCACCAAGCCAGGGAAGGCGGGCAGCAGGACACTGATCAAAGTGACAATGAGTCCGCAGGCGGGCAGGTGTCGGAGAGATCATTGGCCAGTGGTGGTGGTGGTGACTCGAATGTTGACGCTGCCATCGAGGCTGCGGTCGCCCGAGTGAAAGCCCAAGCACGGGGAGAGCTCGAGTCGGTGCGAAGTGCCGCGGCCACCGCAGCAGCGGAAGCTGCGTCGGAAAACAGCGAATTAGCAGGACTGAACGAACAGTTGAAGCGACGAGTGGCAGATCTAGAGGCCGAGTTAAAGGAACTGCGTGAATTAGTAGCAACTACCAAACAAGAATGCGCTGATTCGCTGAAAGAATTGACGGAAAAGGTAATGGCTCGCCACTTGCCATGCAAGCACTGTTAATTCACTATCATGGCTATTGTCTTGTTTGAACACGTTCTTTTTGTTTTGCCTGTTTACACTTTCTAGCAATCAAAACCAAGCAAATACTATTTTCTGTTTCTCTTGATTTGGTTCTTTTTTAAATTTATCTTCGAATAAAAGGTGCGCGAGGGCGAAACGAAGCGACGCAAGATGCACAACTTGATTCAAGAGCTCCGCGGTAACGTGCGGGTGTTTGCTCGGGTGCGGCCATTTTTGCCGGGGGACAAAGCCAAGGGACCAGATCCGAAACCTTGGCTCGAGGTGAGAATAGAAGAGAATCCAATATATATGCATATGTATTCGCAATTAAGTTGAATCTTTGGAGAGATAAGTGTTCTTGCGAGCATGTACACATCCTTATTCCCTTTCTTACCTTATATTGGCCTATTTCCAATGCCTATTTTTCTCTTTTTATCACCAGGTGCAAAGCAACGGCGAATCGTTAGACGTGTTGGCCGGGGCCACTCCAGGCAGCACGAAACCAGTCAGCGTGTCGCACACTTTTGTCTACGACAAAGCTTTTCATCCGCGCGAGGGGCAGGTGTGTGAGAAGAGAAAAGAGATGATGATGGACTTCCATCTAATCTTGTGCTCTATGTTTTTTTAAAGGAGAGCGCTCTCTGCAGTTGTTATGCTCACGATGCCCTCTTTCCTTCTGAATGCGCCCAACAGGACGTGGTATTCGAAGAAGTCTCCGAATTCGTGCAATCGGCGCTGGACGGTTACAACGTCACCCTGTTCTCGTATGGCCAAACGGGGAGCGGCAAAACCCACACGATGCAGGGAGTTGGGTCGGGGTCTATGCGAGGGATTATTCCACGGTCGATCGAGCAAGTAGCGCAGTACAAGGCAACTTTAGAAGAACAAGGCTGGACGTAAGTTCTTAGTGGGTGTGTGAGAATTAAGGATGTGGTTGTAGTTTAGGGATCGCCGAAAAGGCTGCATGAAATGAAAAGCAATTCCTACTTGATTATCAGTACATAGTACACTTATGTTTCTTGTATATGCGTGTGTCAATCAGGTACACAATGAAAGTGTCGTTTGTGGAAATTTACTGCGAAAAGATTCGCGACTTGCTGCGTCACATGCATGGGAAACAATCGTCGCCGGAACCTGATCACAGAATTGCCCGCAACGATTTCGGAGCCAATGAGGTTAGGAGGAGTAGATAATCATTTGTGAGAGGGGGTATTGTAGATACATTGGGTATTGCTCTTAGTGTTGTTTGTTTTCTGCTAGTTTGTTTTATTCTTCTTGTTTATATTCTTGCGGAGGTCTTTACGACATGACCATCAATCTCCAAGTGCACTGCTACCTGTGTGTGCATTTATATATCTTTTAAATCAATTACTTTATAGGTCACTGGCGTGGAGATGATTGATGTCGACCCATCCGATGACGAGGCCATGGGCATGATTATGGGGGTGGCAGCAGCGGCACGAGCCACAAAAAAGACCGACATGAATGAGGTGTGAGGACATATTTAAAATTGACAGCTTCGTTACCTTCTGCCGTCTTTTGTTATTCTATTCCATTTTATTGAAGTCTATACGATAGCACATCTCACTATAGTAAGCTTTCGCACTGTCATTTGGAGTCTTTTGTTTTATATAAGCCGTCTTATTTGGAATCATCTCTGGAATCGCGTCTTGCCTCCCTCTATATATTAGGTGTCGAGCCGGAGTCACAGTGTGTTCACGCTTCACTTGTCAGCTTCGAACGAGCGCCTCAACGCTGCCATCAACGGTCAGTTGAACTTGTGCGACTTGGCTGGGAGCGAGCGTGTAGAGCGCAGTGGCGCCACCGGCCAAGCCTTGACCGAGGCCAAGAACATCAACAAGTCGTTGTCGGCTCTGGCCCATGTGTTTGAGTCTCTGTCGCAGCGCGCTCAGCACGTGCCGTTCCGGGACTCGACCTTGACTTATTTGTTAGAGCCCACCTTGAGCGGCCACGGAAAGACCCTCATGATCATCAACTTGAGCCCTACCATGGAGTCGGTGCCAGAGTCGGTGTCCACGCTGCGGTTTGGGGCCAAGGTGAACAAAATCGAACTGGGGAAAGCCAAACGCCAAATCGACAAAATTGGGGGGGCGGCGGAGAAAGCCAAGGAGCGCAGTGGGAAATAGGTGCACACGGGTTTCTTGTTTCTTCTTTTTATTTCCCCTACTTTTGTAACGCACTCTAGGAGATCAAGATCAAGGGCCTTAGCAGCAGCAGTCCGTGCCTAAATAGAGAAACGGCAACAGGTGATATATTGATAAACCACTACCGTTTGGTTTGTTACCTGCCTTTTTGCTTATCGAATGCCTATATAAAATTTTCGGCGTAGTCTTCCGTTTAGGATTGGAGATGGCGCCAAAGTCGTCTAATAAATTCTTATGTCTCGAAATTACATTACCCATTATCCGTTATGATTTATTATATATAAGTTGTGATTATTTCGTTAATTTACGTTAATTGCAGTAGAAGAATAGGAGTAACTCCTTAGATCCGGATTGCACTTCAGATATTTCATAATGCGTAGTTTCAATCATGCTTCTACTTTTACTCACTTGGATCTAGAAGCGTGAATTGTCTCCTCTTGAATTCGAAAATTTTGAATTTTACTCGCTTGTCACGGCTTGTTGGAGGTGGTTCCAGAAAAACACCCCCGTCTTACTTTAGTCTGCCTTCTTCAGAGCGCATGCATGCTGCCGTCTTCTTGAACGGGTGTAGCCATAAATTAATTGTGGAGGTTAAAACTTGGACCCTGAATCATCTGTCGAATGGCTTCTGTCCTCGATGAGTTCAACTGTATCCTTGGTTGGAATGGTTTCTGCATCTTCGTTCGAAGCCCAGCCCATGCGCATTGACTTCTTGGCCGAGGTAGCGAGCGTGTTAAAAGCTTCTTCAGCGTTATCCAGTCGGTCCATAGCAGCTCGAAGCAACGCCCCTGGGTCAATGAAGGAGCAACCACTTCCGCCTCCAGGTACTGGCATCACACAGTGCACGGAAGTACGAACAACTGCCGCCATCCAACAGAAGATGTACCTGTTGAGAGTACAATATTCTGCTTTAAGATATGTCAAAGTATGCCTTTGCATTATGGCTAACGTATCAGGATGGCAAGCATACAACACGAGGAAGTAACTTACGCCCAGAAGCCTGCACCGATGGTGTAGGATAATTTGTTGCCGTCCACATCACGATCTGGCATATTCTGATGGCAGCTCGCAGCAAAGAGAGCAAGAGCTTGCAACTGGGTTACGCAACCAATTAAATCGGGCACGCAGCCTAAGAACTTTTGAAAATTGGTGTCGGCACGTTTTCGAATGCGCGTCAAGCAACCATTCATTGCGAAGATTAAAGTCACGCAGGTTAAGAAGGCACCAAATTGACTGTTAATCGAGGCCTCAGCGCATGCATCGACTTCGCTGCAAGGCAAGCCGTAGTAGTCCGTCGCATTGCCAACGCAGCCAGCATCGCTCCAAAATGTAGATTTTACCTCGCAGTTCTTCCAGGCGTAAACCGAGGAAGGCGAGGCGTCAGCACATGTATGAACTACGAACTTTCGAAGGCCAACATACGCCACCTGGCCTAAGGTGCCGCTGCCATCTGATGTTTCATAACGATGGGATGCAATCCCCCAGGCTGTTACTCTTAAAGTGTTCTCGTCTGAGCTCAAAGCGAAGCATCCAAATCCGGTTATCACGATGGCCACAACTGTCACTGCTAAGGCCGTGCCCATAAATGCCTTCCGCTCCCTATCGAAAAAATGGAAGCCGAAGTTGCCGAAGGTACGGGCGCAGGAATTGTCATTTAACCATTTGTTGCGCGGATCAAACACCCACGAGAGAGGCCAAATGCCTGGCACTCCAGAGTCATGCCAAAATCCTGGACAGCATACCTGGAGTGAAATGTCACGCGGATTTTTTTACTTACTTCTATTCTTGTTCGTGTGTAATCCATTCATAGAGTCTATTACCTCCTCATCCGGGCAGCCGCAGCGGTCACAACCGTCACCTTCGCCCGCAGTATCCGTTACTATCTCGCCGACCCCGAAACCTTTTCCATCGTCGGGGTCATTGTCGGCCATGCTACTTGTTACTGGCTAGCTAGCACCCAGCAGGGACTGCAATCGCAATCACACAATCACCTGCTGTACTTTGTGCTGTACCGCTGTACCAATCAGATTTTGCCAACCATTCTGAATTCGCACCGTTTGACAAGCGATGACATGACGACCATTATTTTTCTCACCCGCCGCGCTAGCGAGCTAGCGTAAACCAAGCTCTGGTCCCATTCAGGCTACTAGCACGAAGCGATTTTACTCATAGAGTCTTTCAACATAGAAGTGGCCTGCATCGTCAATAATCTAAGGGCTAGTTTGACAGAGGTCTTGCAGAGCGTCTTCTCCGATGATGTGCTTACTCCAACGGCTTGTAAGACGCTGGTGACGATAGCTTTTGCTCGCCTCTCTCTTTACTGCACGTTCGTATTTGAAAGAGGTACTACGAAATCTAGTCAACGACATTGTGTCCGGGAGAGTGTTGGCTCTTGTTTATGGCCCAGCCGTATTGGATTGCTTAACAGCTAACGGCGGACTAGACCTCCGTGACATATAGTTACCATAAATTGCAGATGTCGTCACCTACCACATCTCCCACGCTGTTACCAACTGAAAATTCCACTCAGACGTCACCCACCGAGTTGCCTACGCTGGCACCCTCCGTTCTTGTCGTTCAAACGTCACCAAGCGAGTCTCCTACGCCGTTGCCCTCATTTACTTTCGGGCCTACCTCCTTACCCACATCTGAGCCGACCCTGTCCTTCAAGCCGACGCCACGGCCAACCGTCACTGTGCAACCTACGCTCAGCACCAACCCAACATTAGTGCCTACATTATCGCCCACTTTTAGCCAGTTACCTACCATCACTCCTCAGCCATCCTTAACCCCAACTCCGGCTCCTACCGTATTCTGCGATGCATTTCCTGGAGCTATCGGCTGCTGGCCGGACGCGAGTTGGCGCTTCGCAGCAGGTATATTTGCACTGAGCTACCTCTTTCTGCTTGGCTTGCTCGTCCTCGTCGGAATTGCTGGCCGCATAATCAAGAAGCGCCGAGAAAAACTCGCGCTGAAGAAGGCTCGAGGAGGGATCAGTCGAGTAGCAAGCGAAATGGACCTAATGGGCCTCGCAGATGGAGGTGCTCTAGGCCAATTGGAGATGATGGACGAAATTGTTCTTGATTACGGTGAAAGTGAGGTGAGTGCGCAGAGATATGTCATATCGTCTCATTCATAGATTTTGCTCACTTATGCTGACAAAGATTATAAGACGGGACTGCTTCTTTTCTCATTTGAGTTGTCCTGTGAAAGGTGGAATACGCGACATTACAAGACGGACCTACAGGACTGGGCATCCGTTACAAACCTGGCATAGGCATCATTACGCAGGTTATTTCGCCGAAGAAGCAAGCTGATGTTGAGGGCATGACGCGAGGATGCAAGGTAAATTTTGCATTACTAACTCCTATTCAGACAAGAGAATGAAAGGGTCTATTACCAAATTTCTTAATTGTATTCGCCATCTATTCTGCGTTGGCATGGCCTCGATATTCTCCATATTTATGCACTATAGATTATCTCCATGAATGGCCAGTCCTTGAAACTCAGCGTCGACGACAAGCGTTTTACCGATCTTCTCGTCAGGTGATCATGATGCATGGACATGAGAGCACTTGGCTGAGCCGTCACTCTTGTATTTGACATGATATTTACGTCGGCTTCGTGTAATTTGTCCTTTGAACTTTTTGGTCAGTTCTCAATTTCAATTTATAACCTTAATTTCATCTTACCGCAGCCTGAATCGGCCCATTGTGCTCGGGTATTTGCGCCCCAATGGCCAAGCTGCTTTGATGGCCAAGGAGGTGCACATGGGTGGCAAAGTCGCAGACAACAAATACGAGTATCGTGATGATGAGGATGACACAGAAATAGAAGTAAAAGCAAGTCCGGTCAAGCGATGGAGCATCTCGCAAGGTCAGGTCACAGCGCGCGCCTTTTTGGAAGTGGAGTGTGGCGTAGAAGCGGCGTTGCTTGATTGCATTGAGACAGTTTTCGAAGGCCAAGGCGTCATCATGAATGCTGCAAGCCTCTGCGACACCGTTATATTAGAAGATAGCATTCTCTTGGACCTCGGCCTTTCGAAAATACAGGTAATATTTCTTTGTCGTGTATTAGTGAACGATTAGTGAAGAAGAATAAGAAAAAGATGGAATAGATTCCTACGAAACACGAGCTGTGCTTGACCTCATATGGTTGCCTTTTTTTTCTCTGGCCACTCTGATTTTGGTTCCGGCAGTTGCGAGTCTTTCGGCGCGCAACCGCTCGACTTCTCGAAGCTGTCGACGACGGACGCATCGTCGATGCACAGGGCGTTCCTCGTAAAATATCCGGGGCTCAGGCTGTGTTTGGCAATGCTGCTTATAGTCCGCCAATGCAAGCTCAAACGGCAGCACCAGGGCATAATAGAATGGCCAAATCAGCAGCGACCAATTTGTTTGCAAGTTTTTCTGGCCCAGCTGCTCCATCATCTGGCACAGCAGACAACATTGAATTGGTACGTCTTACGCAGACGCTGTGTGTTTGGTACTTTTCGCTCTTCGTCGAATTAGTGTAGGTGTACTTCAGTGGTTGATCTAATCTTAATTTTTTCTTTTCGGTGCACGAGCGCAGCAATCGTCCAAGTCGACGACAAATATTGAAGCAGGGGTTGCGCAGAAGCAAGGGCTGAAAGAAGGCCCTTGCGAGTTATTACTGGATAATCAAGTCAAGGAAAATCTTCATGCAATCTGGGACCCGAACTCGAGCACCTTGACAATTCGAGATGCGAACGAGGTTTGTGTGAATAATGTATGGAATCACATTAAGAGCGGGAGAGGGGTTGAGAGCATGCCATAGTGGCAAAAGTTTCGTACTAAGAAGATCAAGAAGAATTATTCAACTCCCAGTAAATGTCTAATTCGCTCTTTATTCAATGACTCGATGCACATTTTTCTCATTCAAAAGCAGGCTGTAGTCATAGAGTATATTGTCAAGACTGGCAGCGCGATCGACGGAGGCGAGCTCGAAGCACATAGTCGTAAATTAAAGGTTCAATTTGAGACCACGAGTGGTGGTGTAGGCACTGTCATCTTCAACCACGATGACGTCGCGAGCTGGCTTGCGGTGTTCAACGGACAAATATTAGGATCTACTGGAACCACTGGCAGTGACAATTTAACCCCCGTTGTCCCAGAGGCCGACCTTCCTTATGGCGGTAACCTGAGTGCTGCAAGGCGCGCGCAGGTAAAGATGACCACGTCTGACTTATCACAATGTATAAAGGAAGTGGAGACGTTTTTATTAATCCACTCTCTTTCCTACTGGCTATTTTTACTTGTTCTTCAGGACCGAGGTGCCATCAGACGCTTAATGGCTCACCAACAATCCTTGAAGCAACGACCAACGACGACCACTGTTTCCGCAGGAACGCCAGGGTCTCCAGCTGAGACCTCAGAGGCTGCTGCAGGTAATTGAAATGTACCGAAATAGCTTCTTTACTTTCTATGTCTTGACTCGTTTTAAAAAACAACAGATGTTGGCAAGAATAAGGACGTCAAGTCAGCTGGCCAAGTCAGAGGGCCGAGGTTATCGAAGGCTTCGACCAAGAGCAACAGCGGCAGCGAGGGCGACTCTGATACAGAGGTGATGGGCTCGAGTACAACCTAGTAGCAGAGGGAAAATAAATAGTGAATCTGAATGGGCAGTTGTTAAGGTTGGCTGGAATTTCGGCTATTCGTGCTATTTCTTCACGCATTTTCATTCGAATGATTTTTGATCCTCATTTGTGTCTATCAGTTCGCTGAAGCTTCTCCAACCACTGGAGCCAAATCTTCTCCTCGCAAATCAAGCAACCCTCAAGACAGTAGATCGCGGACTCGGCAGCCATCCGTGAAAGCAAGCAGTGTGTCTCGGTCTCGGAAACCGATCAAGCCTTCTGTTCGACACTCCGAGAGACCAAGTGCAACTCCAGATGAAGTCGACGCTTCTGACAACAAGCTCGCCAGAAGACCCTCCACTGTTGAGCCCCCCACCACAATCCAAGAATTTGTTGAAAGGTCCTGCAAGCTCAAGGTACGAGTTGGGTAGTGGGGCAGTGCGGAGAGAGAAAGCACTGCTTTTGTGAATTCTCCACTTTTTTTGCAATCATCTAATGAACAGTGGTGTTGGCGACTGGACTATGCTTTTAAATTTGAATGTACACTTTATGTATCTTCATTTTCATCAGGCGATGCGCGGAAGCTTAGTTCTTACGAAGTTGAAAGCAGAGGGCGTAAAGGACTTCTCTGGGCTGGGCGCACTTCGATCGAAATACGAAAATGAAGAGGTACTGCATTCGCTGTTTTATGCTTCGTGTTGACGTCCTCATTTCGTACGTGACTATTTTGAAACCTTCAGTCTGTATTTCATTGATGCATACTATTTCGAAGGATCTTTTCATGAAATATGTTTTGTTCCCCAATTCTTCAGGCATTCACGAGCTTCTTAAAGCGCGACTTGGGCTTGGAATTGGACGAAGCTCGTAAGTTTGTTAACGGCCTTGGTGCTTTACCGAAAGAGGTACTGCTACCCGTCGATGTTGAAGTGGCTGCTCCTGACACGTCGCCCATCCTTCGGAGAAGTACTGGAGACGCTGCCCCACGCAAACCAAAAGTTCGCCTCTCGAGCACGAACTGATGGCAGTGAAATGCGTTCGTTCTATCTGTTCTTTCCTGTGAAATTTTCTTTTCTGCGCGTTAGTTGTCAGCGGAATCTGCTCTTTTCTTAGCTCCTTAGAATGCCAATTATCTTTTAATGCCGTTTGGAATTCAGAGCCGGCATATAGTTTTCAGTTTCCATTTGGTTTCAACGCCGATCCCAAATCGGCCGTAAAAAGAAGGAGGGACGGGAAGGGGGGGGGGAATAGATTATATGCGGTTTCATACATTTCTTCGAATGGCCCTTGGTCTTGTCCTTGCCTCTTCTCCATCGTCCTTGAGTACTGAGTACCGGGTACTACAGAAGTGCCCGATATGGAATGTCCAAAAAAATAATAATGCTTAGGAGCTTATTGCGCATATGGGATATGGGGAATTGCAAATGCATACAGAACGCTAGCAAATTCGCTATGCAGCTCAAGTGCATTCTTTATGTGCTTCTATGACTGCTGTGTACTTGCCTTTCCTTGTTTTTGGGGGAGTATTAACTAGACTAGACTAGACTACAGAACGCGGAACGCGAACCGAGCCCTGGCTGGGAATGGGAATGATTTGGGGATGGCGCTTTTACGTTAACGCTTTTTAAAATAATCTTATCTTAATTTAGTGCTAAACGGGATTTTTTGTCGTTTTCAAATTTGCGTTACTTTGCGTAAATTCGCGTAATATCGAGTTGGCTCCTGCGCTCCTGCATCATTCCCAGCCAAGGAGAAAACTAACGTGCATCTTGCGGATCGTTGTATTTGTATTTATATGCACGTGGGACAGGGGGGGAAAATCTCGCGAACCGCAGAGCTGAGGTTTTCGGTTTTCTCTTTGGGCTGAAGATCGTACGATGCCAAGTTGCTTTACAAAGGGTATAAGGGTATAAGTTACACCGAATACACAGCGCTCACGCGCCCCCCTGTAGGCCTATTGTGCCGGTTTCTCTGAGGTGGAGGTGACTGGGCAAGCGCAATATGAGCACCGGCACGTTACCGAAAGTCCTTCTTTCGACCCGACCTAACCAACACGCACGAACTGCGAGTTCGTTAAACCGCTAGTTCCTAAACTACAAACTACGCGCTTGACCTCTCCACCTTTCTCGCCAGGTGATCTTGACCTCGAGATTACTTGATCACCAAAACCCGCGTGACCCACGTCAATTATCATGATTTGAAGGATTATTTCCACTAGCGCAGCAGAACGCGAAACTGGATCTACTGTACTTCGAATCTCGAGAACCGTAGAGCTGAGGTTTTCTTACGAGCGCCATATTAGAGAGAGAGAGAGATCTTTTCGTGGCTCATCTTTTATGAAGGATATAGCATGCAGAACGAAAGTAAAGAAGCAAAGAAGCTACTGTATGTACTGTATGTACCAAGAGGCCAGCAAAGGGACCACAATTTGGTATATGCCTAGGTGGGTGGGTGGTCTTTGACCGACCGGCCAAAGAAAAACGCCATTTTTTTTTTTCACCCCCGTCAAGGAGGGAATCGTAATACTGTATACGAATGGTGACATCCAGTTGTACTTTGGCTGTCTTCAGTCTTCAGTTCACACTCGAGAAAGGCCAAGTACTTCTTGGCACCACTTTCCATTGAACTACTAGCAATAGGCATCACGAAATTCCGAAAGCAAGGCTTAGCCAGTTGTCCATTAGCCCATTAGGTACTGAGTTACAAAAGGCATTAAGCAGTAGGAAGTAGTTCAATAGACCAAACTGCACTGCATACCAGGATTACACTGAAGGAAAAGCGAAGGTTCTTCGCTTCACGCGCCCACGAGACGGAGCAACGGGATGCTTTCTATTACTCAGAAACAGGCAAAGCGTCGGCGACCTAAGCGCAGTCTAAAAAATTGCGTTCTTGTTGCGTGTTGTTTTGCCAGCTATGGCGCTGAAGCGATGTGACATAGAAGTATAGAACCAAGAGTACGTAAACCAAGAGGGGAGCTTTAGTAATGAATTAAGAAAGGATTAAGATTAAGCGAGTTCAGGGATGAATAGCACTTCCTTGAGCGACTGAGGTTGGCAATGATCCATGACCCGGATAATTCCTTGTTTCTGGCGCCGACCGAGCTCGGTGTTTCATAAGTACTTTCATTTGTCAAGCCCGCCCGCTTCGAATAACTCCTTAGATGCAATTCTTGTTTGGCTTTCAGCGCCAACAAGGACGCGCTGGCAATTAGGGCAGCAGAAGCAATCGAGAGAGCGGGAAAGGAAACAGAAGAAACTCTGTCATCGGCAGTTCCCACATCGCCGCTACCATTCCAAATTTTGTTAGTCATTAGTCTAGCCTAGCCTACTTAATACTCTACCAATATAAATATAGACAAATGCACAGCAACCACAGAGGCACATTAAGAATGCCATTGAGCTGCAAATGCGCCAGAAAATTCGCTCCAGAGGGCCAATTAAGGCTCCAACTGGCGCATTTGCTCCGAACAAGTCGGCGGGACTGAGTCGTTCGTTCGTGTGACACGTCCCAGGTCCACGAGGCATATCTCTGGGCTATTTTTTGCCCCAGCAGGGCATCGTCTCAGTGCTTTCCTCAGGCGCCGGGCGCCAGCCGATCTCAGTATCGCCTGTCCTCTTTCTTGCTAACCAAGTATGGGTCACGTAGCTGCAATGCTGCAGGCTTTGAAAACACGAATGTTCATAGGCCTACGAATACCAGGATGCTTCTCCGATCCAGGAGCCGTACTCAGCGAGGTCGAACAAAATAGGATTGTGATCAGGCTCAGACTCAGTTGCTATCCGAGTTTGATGGGAATTTCTCACAGATCCTCTTGAACCGAATTCCTCTACTCCAAGTCCAAGGTCATACCAACTCCACTGATAGAATGACAGCTTTACCCATCGAGAAGCTGCGAGCCTAGGCCTACTGGGATGAACAGAGACAAGAAAAAAAAAGTAAGCATGGAAAGATGGAGTGGATTCGTTCTACGCAATTTATGCACAAGTTCAGTGGCTGTGCGGGTTACGGGAAACTCACCGTCTGCACTAGCGAGCTCGCGAGCCCTACCGAGGAAGTTGATCGATGGAATGTATGTAGATGATCGTACTGCTTCGATGCTCTCTCTACGATTATAGCATTCTACAATAAGTCGCCATCGACGATCTTAATGCACTGCCTCCTAACTGAACCACGTCCGGTCACGTTGTCGGAGACGGGATAAACGAAGATATGGCGGTAATGTGGGCAATAGAGTGCGAAAGTGGTAGCCGCGAGACCATTGAATGTGTAGCAACAATGGCTTAATCGTCAAGAAAAGAAATGCAGTATCGATATTCATCTCCCTGAAGGCAGTCGCTGTTTTGCTGGTGCTACTGCTCGTCGCCATTATGGTCAGTTACTTCATTCGGAATACGAGTGAGTATTGCCTTAGTTACATCCCTCAACTACCCCCCGGCGCCTCCTATCGCTGTCGAAGCATTCAAGTAGAAGCAAATAAGCCACCAGAGTTGTATGGAAGGCATTAGGAGGCCATGGGAGCGCCCTGGGTAGCCTTTCCTTGACTACCCTACCACCACCACCAGAAGTGGGTTGGTCACTTTTGAGCTGAGATCGATAAAATAGG
>Ga0307979_1001500_pt1 | contig 16593 bp, 12 predicted proteins | sample OrgLakmetage1058_FD_201833 | JGI IMG/M metagenome (GOLD analysis project Ga0307979, IMG submission 201833) | Saline water microbial communities from Organic Lake, Antarctica - #1058 | ecosystem: Environmental > Aquatic > Non-marine Saline and Alkaline > Saline | place: Antarctica: Organic Lake...
GCTCATACACGGGCATCTCAAGGCCGCGCACTGAGGTGCTAAGAACACGCGCCTACGTTTCCGCAGCAAACACATTGCTCAGAAGCCGCGCATCGCGCGGGCACCTGAACTTGTATTATTATATCCAAATTAGGATCGAATGAATTTAGTCTCGAGATGGAGGACGACCACGACTACAGGGGCCAGTTTTTTCTTTCCATCGGTTCCAAAAAATGTCCAAAATTGGTTACTTCAGAGCTCGAATTAGTCTTGAGGAACGCTGCGTTAGTGCCATTCGCGGTCATGGAAGAGAGATCGTATACAACTCATAAGACATACGAAGTTTGAGCCAAATCCACTCGGATAGTCGTGAGTTCCATCGATGTAAATTTTGAGACAGGCCCCGAAGGACCGGAATTAGAAGGCTAACAGGTAGAGAAGAAAAGCTAAGAAGCGCAAACTAAACTTACGGAGGTATACAGGCGCACATGCCCGAGTGGCCATGGAGGTGATGGTAGCGGTCCAAAGTGGCACGCTCCTCCGTGCTCTGAGAGTGCAGATCAAAAGAAGAGTTTCCGCCCGCAGAGGAGGGGACTACAACAAAGTCCCTCAGGTGATCCAGAAGAAGAGTCGCCCATCCCCGAGCAATTGCGTGACCCCATCACCCCATCTGCGTGCAAGCTTCTGTCTGAACAAGGCTTTGGCTTCCGAAAAGCCAATGTTGTAGAATGCCGTGTGTTTGCGTGCCATTTCCCGAGCGACGAGGTCCAAAATGAAGCTGAGGTCAGAGGAAGCACCCCCGTATCGGCCAATGACTGGGGCAAGAACACGACCGCTTGGCCGTACTCATGAAGTTCGCTCAATTTTAATCATGAAATCTACTTCAAAATTGGTGGTTTGGGACACCTAAGGATATAATTTTGGAGATGAAGACCACTAAAAAGTTAAAGGGGTGTCAAAAGGGTCTTAAAAGCTTTCTAATCTACCCTTTTGGGACTCTGAAGGTGCTATTTGGCAAACGTGTTGGTAATTTACGTAATGACGACAGGTTTTTACAAGACAGAAAAAAAAAAACATTTCCGAGTACATTTTCGCACTCAAGTGCCCGTGATGTACATGAAGACCGCCAAGTTTGGTGCCATATGACAAGTCTAAAGTTTCAGACAAATGCACCCGTGTCTTCGCGAGTTATAGCCCATACCCCTAGCCGATAGGAAGTAAAAACTGGCCCCTGTAGCGTCCGTGGCGTTTGATGGAAGCTATATGGGTTTAGCTCTATGATAGGGAGGGTCCGCTAGGCCACAAGCGGCCCGCTTGCATGTTGTTGTTTGCATTTTTGAGGGGGGGCTTTTCTATTCACTGCGATTCTGCGAACGAGGAAGGAATTCCTGCCCCGTTAAAACCTCTTATGGCTCAGGGGCAGAACAATAAGCGCCTTGCGCGCTGAAAGGCACACTTTGGCCTCTGCCGAGTGGACCTCGTGTTCCGCATGTCAGGAGCTTCCTTGCTCGCGCGCCTTCCTCTTTATTGTTCTGCGGAGTGCGCAACACCCACAAATTCCTCGCTTTTTGCAAATTTTCCGAGGAATTTGGCCAATGCCCCTCTCCCTCCTGATTCATTCCGCACTTGCTTTGTTTTCGCAACGCACGCACATTCCCACTTCTGCCCGCAGAAATCAGAAATGGCTTCTGTGCCATTTGGGTTTGTATTAGTTCGAGTTCGAGATGCGAGATGACATTTATATATATTAGATATTAGCCATTGGGAATCAGGTATAGACTTACACTTGGGCCTTTTATATTTCCCTGCACAAGAGCAAAGAAGTATGGATGTAAAAAATTTATTCCCTTTGTGCGTATGTATTATCGCACATGGATATATGCGCCCTTTGAGAAATACCTCAAGTATTCGAGTATCCAGAGCTCCGATGCTAGGTGCAGTTCCGAGCCATCTGCATTTCCAGAAGCATTAGCATTATTCCGCGCTTTTAGCGGCAGCTTCAGTTAAAATATCAAGGAGCACGCCCTTGAGCAGCTGCACAAAGTCGAACACCTCAACGTAAGAGTTATACAGTGGAGTGGGAGCCACGCGCATCACCACAGGTTTCCGCACGTCGCAAATCACGCCCGCGGCTTCGAGTTTCTGAAACACGGGCGCGACCCCACCGGGCACCGAATCGAAGCTCAGCGACAGCTGGCAGCCGCGCTGTTCCGGGTCGCGCGGCGTGAAAATAGTGATGGCGCCCGCGAGGCGAGGCTCGTCTTTGGGCAGCTGGTCCAAGAGGGCTTCGAGCAGCGCCGTGAGCTTGAGGGCTTTCCCTCGCAGCGCTTGCACTCCGCCGGCTTCGTCGAAGACTTCTAAAGAAGCGCGCAAGGCAGCGCAGCAGAGCACGGGGGGGTTGGAGCACATGAAGCCTTGCGCGCCAGGGGACGGCACGAAGGCGTGGTCCATGACGAACCGGTCCGACGAGCGGTGGCCCCACCTTTCAAGCAACATGGGGGGGGGTTGAAGCGTAAGGAAGGATATGGGGCAGGGAAGGTGACGCTTGGAGCACTCGTGCGCAGAACAGTTCTTTTTGTGTCGACAACCTAATTCCATGCTGGCAATTAGAGACACCAATGGCTTCGCCACCAAGCCAAAATTGGATACACGAGGGGCATTTCTATGCTAATTCCACTCACCACCCAGCCAATCGGTTGAAGCTTTCAAGAGAGGTGTGGCCGCCGTGCCTTTCGTGCACAAAACAGCCCGCAATGTTCCCGGGCCCACTGTTTAAGTACTTGTACGTGCACCAGCACGCAAAGTCGCACCCATCTTCGTGCAGGTTCAGCGGCACGTTCCCCACCGCATGTGCGAGGTCCCAACCCACGACAATTCCTAAGGCCCGTGCTGCCGCTGTGATGGGAGCCATCTGCCATCAAATGTGATAGGAGTAAATGCACAAAACAGAGGTTAGAAGAGGCGTGAGTAAAGTAGGAAAATTTTGAGCAGAATTTGAGCTCAAAGTTGCAGTATAAGTTAGAGGAAGCATGTTGGAGCGCTATTCCTTTTTCACCTCGAAGAACTGCCCCGTGTAATACTGCACGCCGCTGATGAGCACCAGCGCGAGCTCGTCCTTGTGTGCGTCAATCGCGCTCAAAATGTCCTCCGTGCGCAAGTTTGTTTCTCCGGCGCGCGGCTCGAGCGCCACGAGAGTCGATTCCGGGTCCAAATTGTGCCACCGGAGTTGCGACTGCAACATGTGCATGTCCGACGGAAATGCTTTGCCTTCCACCATAATCTTCACTTTGCCGGTGCTCACGTTCGGCTTGTAGAAAGCGGCCATCATCAGGTGCAAATTGATCGTCAGGCTGTTCATGATCGCCACTTCGCTCACTTCTGCACCTACGAGCCGTGCGGACGAAGCCTGCACTGACTCATCGATGGACACCCACGGGTGAGGCTCTTCGAAATGCCCGTCAACGCCAAACTTCGCCCACTTGTCAAGCTCTGCGTTTACGTAGTCCCTAGCCTTGCGAGGCATAGCGCCAAGGCTGTTTCCACAGAGGTAAATGGATTCGTCGCGGTCTGATCCAGCTTTGGGTTTGGGAATGTGGAATCGCTCCCGAAGGTGCGCGAATTCATCTTGGCGATCGAGCGATTCAAAAAATGACCTGTCGTTTAAGCTCAAGCCGAGGTCACGAGCTTTGCTCTCAAGCGCTTCCAGTGCCGCCATGCTATTTGAGGTAAGTGGAAGCTTCACCTAGGAAAAGAATGGCGCATACAATTGGCAATAAAAAGGCATGCAGAGATACAAGATACGTGCCGAAAGAAATGGAAGATGTCAGATACTTCGAAGCTTGCAAAATAATCTATCTAGTGTGCTGCATCTCTAAATAATTCCTATTGTGGCTATGCATGTTCGGCGTGCAAAAGAATATCCTTTCATTACAAAGTCTGGTCGCTCAAGTCCGTTCCCGCTTCCCACCTCCGGTAGAGCACAACAAGATTATGAAATGCCTGTGATGTCAAATGAAAAAAGATGTCAAGCGAGCAAACGAGCAAACCACACAAGCGACGACAGAGAGAAGTGGTGGCATTTTCGCGGAACATGCTCTAATATAATTATAGTTGCTCCCCGTCTGTAGTCCTTGGTCCTTGGTCTTGGTCTTCGTCCTTAGGCAAAGGCTTAGGGGGTTTGGGTTAGGAGTCCTAGTCCTTCAGAGGTTTGATAGGTATAATCGATCACCTAGCTGCTACGGGTTCCAATGACATCCCAATTGAAACCGCGCTAGAAATTTTATACACATGTCTTCATAGTATGGTTCATAGAGAATCCAATTCAGAATTTTCAACGTATTTTTGTGATAAGTAGTCCTTGGTCCTTGGTCTTAGTCCCTAGGCTTAGTCTTAGGGGGTTGAGGTTAGGAGTCCTAGTCCTTCAGAGGTTTGGTAGGTATAATCGATCACCCAGCTGCTACGGTCTGTCTGTACTAAGCCAGCTCGCGCTCGCGGGATCATATATCTTTTATCTAGATCCGCAATCCGCAACTCGCTCTTCGTTTCCGGGGATTCCAGATTAATGCGAAGAAGGAACCCTCCTCCTTACGCACTTCCCTAGAAGCGCCTACTGCTCCTTGGCTAGAAACCTTCAACCTTTACCTCCATCCTCGATCATCCCCATCATTCTCCTTCTGTTCGAATCGAAGTTTCACCTATTTTCAGGAATATAGGCCTAACACGTGTTTAACACCGAAGTCATTCCTACTATCACCCTTTGAGAATTTATTGCACGAGCGGCGGCATGGAGGCACCAGCACTGAGTGCCTTCCTTGACCTGTTGTCAACAGGGAAAGAAAACTTAACTCCCCTTAACATCCTTTCAAGACGCATGTCCACCGCGCCGCATTCGAATGAAGAAAGTTTGACCCGGTCGTACGTTCGGCGGCACTCGCGCATGGACCGTGCCCACGGTGGTCGTGATTTTGAGCAGCGCGTTAGGCCGGCTCCCCTGGGGCACGTTGATCGCCAGCACGAAGTCGTCTTCGGCTTCGGCTTCCGCCCCCTGCTCTAGCCGCCGCCGCTGCAACTCCGAAAGCGGGGCCGGGGGCGGCGGCGGTGCTTCTGGCGGTGGCGGTGGGACCGGCGCTGGCGGCGCCTGCTGGTCGTCCGGGTGGTAGTCGTCGCTGAGGTGGGCGCCCGAGTCCAGGAGCAAGTGCACAGCCCCATCCAATGATCCGTTGGCCGCTTCGAGCACGGCGAAGAGGACTTCGTGGGGTAAGCCTGGAAATACCGAAGCCAAAGCCTGCAGGTGGGTCCGTGGCTTGTCGGGCCGCATCATTTGCTCTTCCCAACCCGGGTCCACTTTTGGGGCCGCGTAGTCCGAAAGCTTGCCCGAAATGTACTTCAGCGCGAAGTCTTGCGCGTCCTTGGGCGGGTGCTTCAGGGCTTTTCGGGGCGACTCGCCGAGCTCTTTGAATATGCTCTTTAAGTCGCCGTCGTGGTCGTAGTACAGCGCAATCAACGGCGCAGTTTCTTCGTCCTTGGCGCCCACGCCACTCGAGCTCCACATCAGGTTCGTGCCGGCGAGGGCCGGCCGGCTCGACCGCCGCTGCAGGGTGAGCCGCCCCGCCTGCAGGGCGCCAACGCCCACGCCCCGAAAGTCGTTGGAGCTCCCGTCGCTGCCGTCGCCCATGTTTTCGTGCTGCTTGGCGAACGCCTCTAGCTTGGCGAGCTCTTCGGCTTCCACCAGCTCCTCGGGCGTAAGCTCCTTTTTCACGGCAGGTGGTTTTGAGCCCTCTCCACCTGGGACGCCTGCGGCTGGCCGCGTCGCCCGCTGCGGCGTGCCCGGTCGACTGCCTTTCTTCGGGCTACTCTTCTTTGGCTTCGACGGTTCCGGCCGCCCGGTCGTTGACGAAGACGATGCCGACGAGGCTGAAGACCCACTGCTTTGACGGCTAACGGGCAAAGGGGTGTTGGCTGCAGCATCCTGTTCAGCAGGCGTAATTTCAAACGACGACTGCGAATGCTTCGTGCGCACGACCCCTGCAAAAGTGGGGGGCTCGTCGTAGATGTGGCTAAGCTCGCGGCTCGGCGGGCTGGGAGGCCGCCGAAACTCCAAACCCGCTTTCGCCATGGACTGCTCGAGGTCAATGTAGGTGTAGTACCCCAAGATATACTGCGCACAAAAGAAGCAGCGAGATGAGTACGAAAAGACAGGTCTATTTTCTTAACATTAGCGCTGGTATATATCAAGCTTGGATCGTCACTGGCAATGCAAGCAGTACTCGACACGATGCCTGTAGAGATTCAATCATGTTTTCAGTGTTACGGGTCGCTAATTACTGCCCGTACCTTCTTGGCGAACTCGTCTCGGTCAGCGGGAGGGTACTTCTGCGCCTTGCTCGGGTTATCCCCCAACTCTGCAAATATCTTTTCGAGGTCTCCCTCGTGTTTATCGTACAGTGTTCTCAGGGTGTCGTGTTCCGCGCTTTCTCCTTCGGGCGGCAATACCTTATATAAGCCGAACTCGTCTACCGATGGCAGCCTCCTCCCTGCCAATGGAGACTTGTGGCGTTGGTGAGCTGCCCGAGATCGCTCGAGAGACATCGCCTTAAATTGGAGAATAGACTCGCTTGGGACGAAGGCATCGCCTTCCCAGTCCATCTCGAACTATTTCCGATTGATAAAAACTTGCGGCGAATTATAAAAACTTGCTGCTTATATGGCAAGCTCGATACACAGCAAGTTGGCAGACTGTCGCTACGTGGTATCTTTTTGGAAATTAGCCAGGTTTATAACTAAGGCGAACGTGTGCACAATACGCCTGCTCCTGCTTGCTTCACTGGCGTGCCCACATCGAGGACATCGCTTTATAATTCCTGAATGTTCCCATCCATGCCTTGTTGGCCAAATGACCAAATCGCATAAAAATAATCACCGACCTCGGTTAAAAGGCGTAAACTCACGTCATTGCTTACAGGATGAAGGTTTGATCCAATCAACTCGCTCAGCAGGGCCGCAAAGCCGCCCGGGCTACCGCCCAGCCGAGAGTCTCGGGGTTGATAAGGCTTGGGGCTGGCGGCTTTTGCACTTGGGTGTCATTGTAAGCGAAATTATAGGCAATTCGCCTGTATCTACAGCTGCGAACTGCTTTAGAATTCTCCACAGTCCACATCTACATTCATATTATTGGTGCGAAAAATGGCATGCTATAGCAGCCTAGCAGAGGTGCGAAAAAGAAAGAAATAATCAACAAGAGGATAGGTCTAGCATTCTCCAGAGTCCACATCTACATACACATTATTGGTGCGAAGGAATGGCGTGCCATAGCAGAGGATAGGTAGGAGTGGAGATCGCGGACGTACACGAAGCCTATGCCTCCTTCCGAGAATTGATTCTAGACGGTTCTTGGAAGTAAAGGACGGACATTTCATTACGCCAAAAGACATTCAGCCCAATCAAACTTGTTCTGGGGAATTCACCAACACGCAGGTAACCTCTATTGCTATTTGTTGATATTTCTTTGCAATTGGGCATTGGGGAATATAATATAATTTACTCTAAAATGTCGACGATCGACGATGTCGATGTTCGTTTTTAGTTGATGCCCACGACCATACTCATAACTGTTGCTTTTTGCTTCATTAGCTAATGCAAGATATGAAATGCGCTTTTGGGGCGGATAAACCAAGTAATGTACTGCCTTTTGGGCCTTCCAAGTGGACTCCCCTTTCTATTCTATCTAGCCCAAGGGCTCCAAAGATGTAGTTACTTTTCGTTGTTGTAGAGTTCCTCGAGCAAAGGGAGGCAAATCTCGAGGAGGGGCTGGCAAAGACGAGGCGAGTAATTGGGGCGAGGTCGGCTTGGCGACGGCGTGCACTCTTCGTGAATCGCACCTCCAAAGTCTTTCCGGTTGCGCGGGTCTACAGAAAGCGCGCTGATGGACACGGTGGGGGTTGAAAGCGTTTGCGTCGCATGCCACCAGCCGCCCGGGTAAAATACCATTTCTCCAGCGCTCACCACGTCGTCGAAGCAGTCGGCGTCCAGGAACAGGGGACTGTGGTCGTAGTCGGGGTTAAACACGTCGACGCCAGCGCGGCCGTACATGTACGGGGTTTGGTCGGGCCCACACATGTGCCACCGCTTTTGGCCGCGCACTTGGACCTGCCACGCGGACGTCATGTGCCGGTCGAAGTGGTTGAACATGCCCCCACCGGACTCCCCCACGTACACGATGAACCACCGCATGAGGCCCACGAAGTTTGCTAAGGACGCGCGCCACGCGCCTGGCGGCGGCGGTGGGGTGGGTGGTGCAGTAGCACTCCGGTTGAATTCAGTGTTATCTCTACTACTAACAGAATCATCGGCAACGGTGTTTCCATTTTCCGTTGCCGGTGCTGCTACCCGATCGCTCGATCGCTGCGTAAGGGTGGCATCATGGTCGCGGAAGCAGGTCTTCATCCACTCCAGCTGCCCGCCGAATTGCGCTGGCAAAAGTAACTCTTCCACTGCCGCTGCGGCCGCTTCAGGTGAATTCGCTTCTTGCACTACTGGAGCTTCTGCTAAGGCTGCTGCTCCGGCTGCTCCGGCTGCTGCTGCTGCTGCATGAGCAGCAATTTCTTTAGGTTTGGCGAAGGCTGCAAGCACACCAGCCCAATCCTTGGAGCTCACGCCCCAGTGCACGTACGCTCCACGGCCTTGGGCTACATCAACCGTGGTAGGCTGGTAGCCGTGAGCGCCGCCCAAGAGATGGCGCATGGCCTCTCGGAGCGAAGGCCGGTGCGGCGCAGGGTTGAAAGGGCCCATGCTGCCGATGCCTTCGGGGAACCACTCCACGGCATCGCGCTGAGCACCCCAACCAGCGGCCAGGCGCGCCAACAGCCCGTTGTCTTTGTTGCCCCAGTGTCCGTTCTTGTCGATCCTGTCACTGCGATTGCCGTCGCCATCGTTGATGTTGGTGGCTTCAACCTCCCAGTCCCAGGCATCCATAGCGCCCGTGAGCACAAAGGGCATTTCACCGCGAAGTGCTGCTGCTTCGAGCGACGATAGAGTGCTAGTATCATCATTAGCGCCGGTGGGAGGCGGCCTTCCTTCAGTACGAGCGCGCAGTTGCGTAGCCGTGAGACGGGGCAGAGGACGCCTCTTGTGACGAAGACCACCTTTCTCGTCCTTCGGCTTTGCTGCGCTAGGAAAGCCCGGGTCGGTGGGCCGACGGCCAGCGCGCCACCACTGCCGCAGCGCGGCTGCTTCAACACGCTCTCGCTTGCGAGAGGCGACAGCAGCATCTACCGCTGCTGGGGCAGAAAGTGTAGCAGGGGCATTAGCGTTGGTGGTGTCAGCGGTCACATCTGACGAGGCAGTAGGTAACCCTTGGTAGGTGACAAACTCTTCGGAGAAGCCGCGCACGTAATGCTTGAGCGACCACGTGTCGTCTAGATCCGAGGCATTAGTACCTTTCAATATAGCCTCTGTCTCCAATGCATCTTTCGCGTCTTCAGCGAGGACAAGTGCTTCCAGGAACCGCTGTTGGGCCTTATCCATAAAGCCGGCAGCGAGCTCGGCTAGCCCTAGTAATTCAAGACTTGAGGCCAGCGAGCGAGCGTGCAATCGGGCAACACTTGCTTCGGATGCTGTCGCAATGCTGCTTGATCCCTCCGAGGAAGAAGTATTCCTTTCATGTGCATCTGTTGCGGCATCTAGAGCAGCGTCAGTTGCAGCATCCAAAGCTTTCGTAAGTTCTCGTACACGCAAGCGCAGCACAGCCACCGAGCCGTGCGCTTGCTCTAGCACTGATGCAGGTTCTGCATCATCGCCCGCACTTTTGAGCGGCAAGAGTTTCCTTGATACGAAGAGGTCTTCAATGCGAGCGCGGTGTACGTCTTCCAAAGCGGCCCACAGCCAAGCGCGCACGTTGGTCACGCACGTGGTCCACTGAGGAGTGCCCTCAGCGAGCTGCTCATGTGCCGTGGCACACCACCGCCGAGCTGCCATACCCGGATCTTCACCCTCATAGGGCCAGACAGTGTAGGGTGTCGACGTAGAATCGGGTTGGCCTAATTGCACGAAAGCCGATGCGTTGCCATACGCGTTTGACATTCGCCGGGCTAGCTCAGCGCCGAGCCCTGCCGTGCAAGTATCGACTTGAGCTGCACCGTAGACGTTGTCTTTACAAAATTGAGCGGCAGCCTCCTCGGGCGACTTTCCAGCAATGGTCGACGCCACAAGAGATCTCACGGTGCCATCGGTGTCAGCAACCTCAATATCGACCGATATTGGTACACTAGGGCAAAGAACGAAACAAACACATAGCACCGCTCGCTGCAGTGGCCGATGCAATTTCATAGGATATTATGTTGTCAATACTGCTGACAAGTCGTGTTGTATCCTGAAGCTACTCGTGGACACTCTCCGTAGGATTTGAAAACAACATAGCCATCAATTCCAAAGATTTATAACAGCATAAGTCGCTCCGACCCTCGCAAAAGCGTCAAATCTGCATCTTAGCTCAACTATAACTTACTATAACACCACCAGTGGATAGGGCCAGAGTTGAAACAGGAAAATCGTGGAGAAACGAAACACCTACTTCTTGGGGCTGTTTCGCATGGCACTCAAAAGTAGAAACGAAACAGGAAACTAGCTTCGAATTTACGTTTCGTTTCTCGTGAAACGCACGCAGAGGGTGCTGGGAATGTTTCTGTTTCCATTCTTGAAACGAAACAACGAAATGCGCAACCCTCTTTCCAAATTTCCCCCGATTTCACCCCCGAACGCAGGCAAATATCGACATTTCCGCCCACGACTCCATAGGGCCGTTTTCTATTTTGCCAATTACGCGGTTTCTAAGTGGGTATTTCGTGAATTCCGACTATTTTTTGTTGCTTCGGAAGGTTTATGGTTTTATATACCAACAAGCAACCCCCCCGAGAGAACTACGTATGCGAAATGCGAATCCGCGCTCTGCGGACGAAGCCGAAGAAACGGAACTCGGTGCCTAAGTGTTTCGTTTCTCGAAACATGAAACGCCCAGGGAAATACGCTAGTCTGTTTCGAGAAACGAAACGCCGGCAAAAATCGTGTTTCGTTTCTGTTGTTTCATTAGCGACGTGTTTCAACTCTGGCCCTAAAAACAACGAGGTTACAAAGCAAGCAACAAGCTCCAAGCTCCAAGGTGTGTGTCAAGCGTCAAGCTTCAAGCCGTCTAGCCTCTTTAGTATTTAGTAGAAAGCTTCGCTGTCTGACGCTGTAGCTTTAGAAAAGCTCGGGAGTGCCGTTATCTCTGGCGAGCTGCTTTTGACTCATCGAGTTTCCAAGCGAGCTCACTAGGTATCTCAACACTTCCCAGGTAGACCGTCTTCCAAGTCCTACAGAGGCGCCAAGGAGCGTACTTCCCAACAACAGCGGCCGTAGCGATCATACCAGCTAAACAATCTAAGACAGAAACGGCTACGCAGCCATTCTCTGCGAGCGCCCCCTCCTAGTTTATTTCGCCTAGGTTCATTGGTCCGACACATCGAAATATATTCGGACCATTTACATATCATCGCATTAGTGGTCATTGATTGGTGCTATAATCGCTGTATCAACTCTAAAGTAGCTTCGATTGACATTTAAAAGTACATATGGACCAGCTTCCATCGCTCATTGGGGCGTCCAGCGCTGCAGGACTAGTGGCTCGAGCTGTTTGTCACCCACTGGACACAGCCAAGGCGCGCATTCAAGCTCCAGGAGCTGCTGGGGAGTTCACGAAAACGCTGGCTACTCTGCGTAACACTTTGCGGCATGAAGGAGTTGCGGGACTCTATCGAGGCTTCGTTGCTGGTACGACTGTTCGAAAATTATGCCGTGCTGCTCTCGTCATGATAACGTCTCCTGTCTCTCAACTTCTGCCACTTTCAACTGTGCCACCAACGCTAGACCAGGCTTAATCTCTTCCAATTGCGTGCTCTGTCTATGTCTAATCATCACAAAAGTATTTCGTTACGAAATTTCCCTGCTCTTCTGATTGATTAGCCTTTTATTTCTTTATGTTCATCGACCTTTTATGCAGTGACAATTGGCGGTGCTCCAGCCACTGCGCTTTATTTGACGTCGTACGAGCTTTTGAAGCAAGCTCTGGAAGCGAAGGTGGGCAGTGGGGGCGCAGCGGTGCATCTCACGTCTGGCCTGCTAGCAGAGACTGTGAGCTGTATAGTGTTCGTGCCAGTGGACGTGATAAAGGAGCGGTTGCAAGTGCAAAAGCTCGGTGGGCCCAACGCGTACAGTGGCTCCTGGGACGCTCTCCGCACGATCATGCGCTATGACGGCTTCAGCGGCATTTACCGCGGCTACGGCGCCACTCTTGCGTCCTTCGGGCCCTTTTCAGCCCTGTACTTTGCCTTCTACGAGGCACTCAGGGAGAATGCGCTGCGAAAGCTTGAGCAACCCAAGGAGCTGCCTACTTGGGCTGCATTGGCGTGTGCCTCGACGGCAGGTTCAGCTGCGGCTTGGGCTACTAGCCCACTAGACATGGCCAAGCTCCGAATGCAAGTGGAGCGAAGAAGATTGGGTGGCGGCTCGGCAGAAGCCGCAGTAGAGTATGGGAACATGGTGCAAAGCTTGATGCGCATTTATGCCATGGAAGGCGTTCAAGGATTGTGGAAGGGTTCAGTAGCTCGTGTGGCGTTCACCGCAAGCAACACCGCCGTCACCATGGCAGTGTTTGAAAGAGCACGGGCTACCATTGACGCGAAAGTCTTGGGCAAGTAACAGAAGCATACATGGCGATCTGCTGCGGGCCCTGCGTGTAGCAGAAAAACTTTAAAATCACTACCCGCGCACTACCAACAAATCTCAAAATAATTCCAATAGCCAGTAGAGATACCACTAACCTGTTGATGTATGTGGGAGGTGTTGTGTTATTGAGGAATTTCCCCTTAATGGGGGAGGTTCGACTTACCGTATTAACGAGATTTAGAGAGCGGGCGATACGTTCTTACCGGACAATCGACAGGTTTTTTTGGGGTTTTCTGCAACAGAAGTAGCTCGCTGTTGGGGCAGCTGAAACTTGGTCGTTCATGTACCTGCAAAAGGCTCTTGATATTAAACTCAGCAAACACTGCCGACTTGTTCGAAGGAGGAAGGAGAGACGCCACTGGGACACTGCTTGGAGCCTTAGCCTTAGGCTTCTAGGCGGCCACCTTAAGCGAAAACGCTAACACATACGCAGCTCGAGGCCCTCGCATTGTCAGCACGATCTTGCCGATCACTAGCGCGGAACCGGCACTCTTCGGGGTATACGCAGTCTACATGCTCTCAAGGTGGAGGGCCTTGCGAGGGTTTCAAAAAATGCTGGAGGACGACTATGACTATTGACCGTGGCGTTTGATGGAAGATTTATGGGTTTAGCTCTTTGATAGGGAGGGACCGCTAGGCCACAAGTGGCCCGCTTGCATGTTGTTGTTTGTATTTTTGAGGGGGGGGGGCTTTTCTTTTCACTGCCACTCCGCGGACGAGGAAGGAGTTCCTGTCCCGTTAAAGCCTTTTAAGGCTCAGGGGCAGAACAACAATAGGCGCCTTGCGCGCTGAAAGGCAAACTTTGACCTCTGTCGAGTGGACCTCGTGTTCCGCATGTCACGAGCTTCTTTGCTCGCGCGCCTTCCTCTTTATTCTTCTGCGGAGTGCGCAACACCCACAAATTCCTCGCTTTTTGCAAATTTTCCGAGGAATTTGGCCAATGCCCCTCCCCCTCCTGAATCATTCCGCACTTGCTTTGTTTGCGCAATGCACGCGCATTCCCACTTCTGCCCGCAGCATTGGCTTCTGTGCCATTTGGGTTTGTATTAGTTCGAGTTCGAGTTCGAGGGGCTTATGTGTCTCTGTGAATACGTGAGTACTGTGCACTAGTTTTCCGTTGTGCTTGGAGAGAATCCATTCGACTAGATTAGCTGCTATGTAGCAGGCTACTGTAATTATTTTGCAGTGTAAAAAGGTGAAGTAGTAGTGAACGTTTCGAGTTTTGTCAAAAAAAGTATTGAATAACAAAATTCTCCCTGTAAATCGGCATGGCGGTTTCGCCGTTACGGTCACTTAAAATCGTAAAACAACGATATATTTCATCACACTCGACGAAATCCGACCACACGTCCAGCGCCACCATACAACGCGCAGTCAGTTTGTTTCCAGGTAACACTGAACCCATACAACGCCCATTGCCCTCCCTGCCGCCTTGAGCGCACTCTACCGCGCACCTTCTGACGTTTTTTCCCTGCATGCGCATGAGACTTCGCCCTATTGCTTTCAGTCGAGAGCGCTTGCGCACATTATCCGTTTTCACTTCTTCCAAATGGACGTTGATATCTCCCCGCCACACGTAACCTGTCCCCCACCGGCCTTTCTGCAATTGCTCCCTCCGTGCAGACTTTACCCCTTTTCATCATGCGTGAAGTAATCTCCATCAACATCGGCCAAGCCGGCATCCAGGTCCGTGCGTTGCCAGACTTCTGGCCCGTCCTTTTTGAATGTCAGCGTATCCAATAAACCGCCAAAATCGCTTGAACTCCGCCGCACTCTCACTTTTGCAAACAGCCCGCACTACTCCCACCCTTGCCCGTCATGAATGAATAATCTCTGTGCTCATTGTTCCGTCCGTCTATTCGCTCCCCTCACAGTCCGGTAACGCGTGCTGGGAGCTGTACTGCCTCGAGCACGGTATCCAGCCTGACGGCCAAATGCCATCGGACAAGACCATCGGCGGCGGTGACGATGCCTTCAACACCTTCTTCTCGGAGACTGGTGCGGGCAAGCACGTGCCCCGCGCCGTGCTCGTGGACCTCGAGCCCACTGTGTGCGACGAAGTGCGCACCGGCACCTACCGCCAGCTGTACCACCCTGAGCAGGTGATCTCGGGCAAGGAAGACGCCGCCAACAACTACGCGCGCGGCCACTACACCATCGGCAAGGAGATTGTGGACCTGGTGCTTGACCGCATCCGCAAGCTTTCGGACAACTGCACCGGTCTCCAGGGCTTCCTCGTGTACCACGCCACTGGCGGTGGCACCGGCTCCGGTCTTGGCTCCCTCCTCCTCGAGCGCCTCTCGGTGGACTACGGCCGCAAGAGCAAGCTTTCCTTCGCGGTGTCCCCTGCGCCTCAGGTGGCCAACGCTGTGGTGGAGCCTTACAACGCGGTGCTCTCCACCCACGCTCTCCTCGAGCACACCGACGTGACCTTTTGCATGGACAACGAAGCTCTCTACGACGTGTGCCGCCGCAACCTCGACATCGAGCGCCCTACCTACACCAACCTCAACCGCCTGATCGCTCAGGTGGGCTCGTCGCTCACTGCGTCGCTCCGCTTCGACGGCGCGCTGAACGTGGATGTGACCGAGTTCCAGACCAACTTGGTGCCATACCCGCGCATCCACTTCATGCTCACCTCGTACGCGCCTGTGATCTCGGCGGAGAAGGCTTACCACGAGCAGCTTTCCGTGGCCGAAATCACCAACTCGGTCTTCGAGCCTGCGGCCATGTACACCAAGTGCGACCCTCGCCACGGCAAGTACATGGCGTGCTGCCTCATGTACCGCGGTGACGTGGTGCCCAAGGACGTGAACTCGTCCGTGGCCACCATCAAGACCAAGCGCACCATCCAGTTCGTGGACTGGTCGCCTACCGGTTTCAAGTGCGGTATCAACTACCAGCCGCCTACCGTGGTGCCAGGTGGTGATTTGGCCCGCGTCATGCGCGCTGTATGCATGGTTGCCAACACCACCGCCATTGCCGAGGCCCTCAGCCGCATCGACCACAAGTTCGACCTCATGTACGCCAAGCGCGCCTTTGTGCACTGGTACGTCGGTGAGGGCATGGAGGAAGGCGAGTTCTCGGAGGCCCGTGAGGATCTTGCGGCGCTCGAGAAGGACTTCGAGGAAGTCGGTGCCGAGACCGCGGAAGGCGAGGGCGAAGAGGAGGACTTCGGCGAGGAGTACTAAGCAAGTCTCAATTTGAGGTGGCTGCACCATGATTTCGGAAACCGAAGCAGCGCACTGGTAGGTGCCTGAAAGCTAGCATGCTCATCGCCCTCAAGCTGCGATATCGGCGGTTTTCTTCTAGGCCCTGACATCGTGTCTTTTGGTTTGTGGCTTGTGGTGCTTCTGCTCCCAAACAACAACAAGCAATTAAGCAATTTAAGATTAAATAGCACAACCCATTTTTGGTGCCGTCGTGAACTATTTTTCAGTGAACTTCATTCAAGTAGATTTATAAATTAGTGTGCGCTATAAATTATAAACCGGAATTCGAGGGCGTCTCACTCTTATCGCTTTTAGTGGTTGTGGGTGTTTTCAGTTTTGTGTTTTGTATAGAAGATGAGCTCTCGTTGGAATATCAGAAGTAGGGAAGAAGTTGAAACACGGAAAATAGGAAGAAACGTAACATGGACTTTTCAGGGATTGTTTCCCAGGTGCACCGAAGTGGACGAGAAACCGGGGAAAAAGCACGACATAATTGTTTCGTTTCTCATGAAACGGGCCTGGATGGCTGAATGATTGTTTCTGTTTCCCAGGCGGAAACGAAGCACCTTGATATTCCAGGTTTCTCCCGGGTTTCGTTTCAAATTCGCCCCTCGAAGTAGGTGATCCTAAGGGGCCTATGTTAAAG
>Ga0307979_1001508_pt1 | contig 16535 bp, 11 predicted proteins | sample OrgLakmetage1058_FD_201833 | JGI IMG/M metagenome (GOLD analysis project Ga0307979, IMG submission 201833) | Saline water microbial communities from Organic Lake, Antarctica - #1058 | ecosystem: Environmental > Aquatic > Non-marine Saline and Alkaline > Saline | place: Antarctica: Organic Lake...
GTCCACTCGGCAGAGGTCAAAGTGTGCCTTTCAGCGCGCAAGGCGCCTATTGCTCTGCCCCTGAGCCATCAATGCTTTGACGGGACAGGAACTCCTTCCTCGTTCGCGGAGTGGCAGTGAATAAAAAAAAAAAAACCCTTAAAGGCAGGAGGCAAAAATAGGCCAGCCAAGGATGTTAACGCACATCAATGGTATAAAGAAAGCGGTCGGGCCGAAGGCGGCCGGACTCACGCAGTCAAAAGTTGGTCACGAAAGCGCCGAAATTTCACGGGGTCGAGAGGCTTCGTTAAGAAATCAGCAGTCTGAAGATCAGTAGGGCAATATTTAAATTCAATTTGCTTGTCAAGTACTAACTGCTGGAGGAATCGAAGTCGAATCTCGTAGTGTTTTGCATTGCGAATGTGACGCAAACCAGCTTGCGCCTGAGAAATACAAGCGGCATTGTCCTCAGCAAGCTGCAACGGCTTAGTGCCATCACATACGCCGAGATCAACTAAAAGGCGCTGAATATGAATCGCATCTTTGGCAGCAACGACAGCTGCGTTAACTTCCGCTTCGCAGGTAGATGTAGCAACAGTCTTCCCAAGAACAGAAAACCATGCAATAGGCCCACCATTGAGCATTGTGACTCCACCCATAGTCGACCGACGAGTTTCATCAGCAGCATAGTCAGAGTCAACAAAGGTTTGCAAGCGATTGAGGCCAGTATCCAATGGGTGCTGGGCACCTTCGTACATAAGAGGAACATTGCGCTGAACACCAGGGGAATCACGCGAGTAAGTAATACCAAGAGTACGAGTAGCGTATAAATATTGCAGGCAGCGTTTGACGGCACGAACGTGTTGCGGACCAGGAGCAGCGGAAAAACGGGCTAAGTTACCAATGGCATAGGAAATATCACAACGCACGCAGTTAGAAATGTGCAACAAAGAACCAACAACAGAGAGATAGTCAAACTCAGATTTAGAGACAATATGAGTAGATTCTTTCCGCAAAGGAGTCGGCAACATGGGCGTATCAATCGAGGCTGCTTTGGCGAGTTCTTCCTTAGTCAAAATGGAAAGGCATAGCTTGGTAATAGGAAGTTCCATAGACATTTTGATAGTACCAGCTTCAATATTCTGAGAAATAGCCATACCCAAAAGATAATCAATAGGAGCACCTTCACCTTCATCAACAACAAAACGCTCGCGAATTTCAGCCATAAAAGCGTCACGAGCGGCATCACCAGAGCAAGCAAGAGTAATGTCATCAACATAAACAGCAGCCAATATCTTAGAACCATCGGGGTTAATGCGCTTAAAAAGGCAGAGGTCACCGAGTAGGGGCTTGAAGCCCTTCGAAATCAAGTGAGCGCTGGCAGCATCATAAAACACCGAGGAACTTTGTTTCAATCCATAAATAGCCTGAGAGAGTTCAAGCACTTCCTCCTCACCAGAATCAGTGTAAGTGGCAAAGCCTGGAGGAGCCTTGAGATAAATTTTCTCCTTGAGAGGGGCTTGAAGGAAGGCACACTTGACATCGAGAGTATAGACTCGTAGGTTTTCAGCAGCAGCAACACTAAGAAAGGTTCGATGGGAGACTTTGTGCACAACAGGGCTATGAATATCATCAGGATCAAAGGAGTCGTATTCTCTTTGCCTATAGCCCTGGGCAACTAACCGAGCCTTGTAGCGAATAATTTGACCAAACTTATTGGTTTTGCGCTTGTAAACCCACTTGCATCCCAAAATTTGACGACCAGCAGCCGCGGAAATGGGCACACGCCGAAAGACTTGAAATTGAGACATTGCATTCAATTCATTAAGCATGGCTTCATGCCAACACGCAGCTTCGGGGCAGACATCAGGCTGCACTTGCCGGAAGGTGGTCGGTTCAGGCGGAAGGGTGAAATCAATGTCAATGCTAGAGCTGTAAAGAACCTTACGAAATTGAAATTCAGCAAAGCGTGCAGCGGACTCGCGATGATTAAGCATCTCCACGATAGAGGGCTCAGGCTCATATAGTGTCTCAAGCATAGAGTTAAAGTCACTCTGCCAAGAGGTTGGAGCCGAAGGAGCACTGTCTGCCAAGTAAACACGGGCTAGAGAAGCATCGTGTGACGGTGATCGAGAAATGTCTAGACCTAAGTCCCTAAGAACATGTGTAACACCGTGGTTCGCAGCAAGAGACTGCGCATGAAAAACATGGCCAGGGAGAACAGATTCATGTTTAGGAAACTTAATGTAACCACGTCGATAGTCAAACCTGAGATCACCTTTGGTAGCACCGAGCTCAAGAGCTTCGGTTAAAGTCGAGGCAAGCATGTACTTGAGATAACGGTCTCGAGATAGCTTAGTTTTCGGACAAGGTTGATAGTAAGTAATAGGGATATTCGAACGAAGGGCAAAGTCAAGAAAAACATTGTCGTCGGCAGTAAAGGGCGCTTCTTTGCCAATAGGTAAAAGTCGCAATGGGCGAAGAGGAACACTAGCAGTCAGACGAGAGTGCACAGCATCAGCGGCCAAAGTTGTAGGGCTGAGCGGACCAGAAGCATCCTCGGGAGAAGAATCATCAACAGGACTACGAGGAGGGTCTGGGTCAAGATATAGAGCGCGCACAGCGTCACTGTTTGGGTCCGCAAAGTCGTTCATTTGCAGCGGCTGCTCGGCATCACGCTTAAGAAGTGCACGGCGCTGGTCATGGTGACGGAGCGCATCAATACGGTGATCAAAGGACTCATTGAAGTACAAGTTAGAAGTATTGACATAAAGGCGTTCTTCAGGATCAAAGCATTTGTAACCCATCATGGAATCATCAAAACCAACAAACAAAAGGCGGCGCCCACGAGGAATACCAGGAATCTTGTAGTAAGGATTATTGGGGATATGCTGAAAAGCGTCACAACCAAAGACCTTGAACTTATCCCAACGCGGCTTTTGACCTGTAACAACTTCATAAGGCGTAGTGTGTTCACCAACGTGATCATTAGGAGCGCGATTAAATAAAAACTGAGAGTACTTAACTGCATCGGCCCAAAAGACAGGGCTCAAGCGAGCTTCCCAAAGCATACTATTTGCAGCGCGGAAGTGTTCACGAAACCAATTTTCAGCAAGATTCTCTTTCATTTCGACAGGGCGTAGAACATGCTTAACAACAGGGGTCTGGGCAGCACAAACAGAGCCAAATTCATGAATGCGCCGATCTCGATCAGCGAGAGTATCACCTTCCTGAGCAAAGAACTCTGAACCACGGTCACTTTGGATATGTCGAACAGTAACTCCAAGATGACCCATATCTGCCAAGTAAGAGCGAAGAGTATCTGGAGCTTCGGATTTAGAGCGCATGAAATAGCAACGACCATAGCGTGACTTGTGATCAACATAGCATATGACGTAACGATAACCACGAATAGAGGGATAGGGCAGTGATTTTGTGTCAACAGAAACCGTATGGCCAACTGTGGTAGCTGGGTCCGAAAAACGACTGTGATGAGGTACAGGCTGGCGTCGAATTTTAGCCATAGAGCACGTATCACAGGCACACGATAGAGAGTGCTTGCCTTTCATCATAAACCCTTCCACAGCATTACCTTTCGATATACTGAGCAACTTTTGGCGCGACATATGGCGCACGCGGCGGTGCCAAAGAGTTAGGTCACCAGATACAGCTCCAAAGGAGCGACCAGCCGACGCGCACGAAAACGAGGTGTGGCTCTTAGAATCAGAGCGCCGAGCATCCAGCTCGAATAGACCATCGCGAACACGAAAAGGTAAACGTTCACCACCCTTAGCCAACTGAAAGTAACAGGCATCACCCTCGAAATGGATAACACAACCTTTCTTAAGAAGGAGGCTCACAGAAAGTAAATTCAGTGGACAGGACTGCATACCATGTGCTTTGCCACAATCAAGGTGATAAGTAGTACCCTGAGGAGACTGGACTGCAAGAATTAATTTACCTTGCAAGTCAGCTCTTTGAGGGACACCAGAAACACCAAGAACTTTCAACGAACTGAACTCTTGAGACGTTAACAAAGCCCGCGCGGCTTCCAAAGTAAGAAGGTGCGTATCTGAGCCAGAATCAAAAGTGAAGGTGAAAGGGGCAAGCAAAGGATCAAGCGGTGCTGAAGAAATAGAAGTGGCTGACATGCCGTGTGAAACTGTCTGTGGTGGAGCATCAAACTTCCAACCTGAGGCACACATGAGTTCATGGCAAAGTGCGGGCGACATAGACAATAATTGAGAATTTGCCGAATCGGAACGCACAGAAACACACGAGCAAGAATCAAAGCCAAAAGTGCCATCACGCTCAACTGAATCAAAACCATAAGCTGGCAGCGAGTGAGCGGATAAAATTAGGGCAGCGCCAGAACGCAGAAATGTCTGAAACGTTGGGCGAGTAGTAGGGATATTTTGTGGTAATAATACACACGGGAAAGCCGTAGGGCCACCTGAGGTAGACTTCAAAGTAGGCAGAGGAGATAGAGAACCTCTTAGACCATTCGAATGCGATGGTGCTTCAAACTTTGAGCAAAACGTAGAATATTGAGGCAAAGTAGGCAGAGATGATAAAGAACCTCTTAGACCATTCGAATGCGATGGCGCTTCAAACTTTGGACAAAACGTAGGAGATTGAGGCAAAGTAGGCAGAGATGATAAAGAACCTCTTAGGCCAATCGAATGCGATGGCGCTTCAAACTTTGGACAAAACGTAGGAGATTGAGGCAAAGTAGGCAGAGATGATAAAGAACCTCTTAGGCCAATCGAATGCGATGGCGCTTCAAACTTTGCGACATCGGACGGCAGCACGGACGCAGGACGGGTGGGACCACTCGAGGTCGGTCCAAGCAATCTCGAGCGCCCGTCTGGTCAATTGCCTTGGCGCGAATCCTCCTCGTAAGCAGCATCAGAGGACTGCGGATATGGAGAAGAGTGCATCATCTGTGGCCAAGGTGGCATGCTAGGCATTCCATAAGGCATACCTGGGGAAAAAGGCATAGGCGGGGGCATAGGCTGATGGAAAGGGGGATAACCTTGTGAATTAGGTGGAAGAAGCAATGATTGTGCTCCCCCAGAAGGCTGATTATTGGGAACCCAATCACTTCGACCAGGTTGTGGAGGGGCAGTAAAACCACCATCGGCCCGACCAGAGCCACCATCAGCACGACCAGAACTACCATCAGCACGACCAGAAGGAACGGGTGGAGGTACTGGCTGGGAGACTTCAGATTGAGGCTGCGCAAGCGATGCGAAAGCTGACTTGTTTGTGTCAGCGAGCTTCTTGAGAGCGTTGAAGACTTGGTTGTTAGTGGGACGAGCTGACTGGGGCTGCGAAACTGCAGGCGCTTGAGAGCGCATCGGAAGAGAACGCACCTGTGAACCAAAAACATCAGCGACAAAGTTTTGACGGTACTGACGATCACCTGCACGCATGAGAGCGAGAACTTTGGTTTTTGCTGGGGTTGGTAGAGCCACATAATTCGAAGACGGCACCCGGACAGCATTAGAGCTGCTACCAGCACGATCCTGGAGCCAGGCAAATACTGGAGAGCCTTGAAATTCAAATTTTCGAAGATAATCACTTGGTTCAAGACCTGCGTCGAATAGTATAGACTCAACAGCAATGCCAAGGGATTCAACTTCGCTCAATTTGGTCGCAGAAATGGGCTGTGGTTTGGGAACAGCACCAGCAGCATGCGAGGTAGAAGGACGGCCGCCACCAGAAGAACCAGGGCCCTGAGCACGTGCAGAGCTGTTTTGCGAAGGACGAGCGTGGCGTTGGTGGCGAGACGACGAAGGGCGATGCGTAGCCACAGATGAAGCAGCATGCACGGAAGCAGCACGGGCATCTGCTGGGTTGCCTCGTAAAGCGTGTTCACCAGCACAGGCACGCGCTCCGTGCAGAAGATCCTCAAAGGTTTTACATTCTTTCAAGACAACGGTCTTAAAGTGTTCAAGTGCTAACCTATCATCAGAGCGCTCTAGACTTACCCCAGAAAGGATATTGCTGAGCATTTCTTGAATCGCCTCGAAGTACAGGGCAGGAGGACCACCTTCGTAAAATTGCGTCTTTCCGAGGCTTAGTAGCGCCTTAGCCCGAAGGTCAAGCAGGCGCACGATTTCAGACTCGAATGAAGCACTGAAGTTGAAGGTGAAACTCAAAAAGGAGACAAGCACATCATGCTTGGCTTGAGAAGGAAGAACTGCGAGCGTTTCCATCAGCTTAATAACAGCTTGAAAAGCCGGCAGAACTGCAGAGAAGCTACCAAATGAGCAGAGCGCAAACATGAGGGGATCAGGAACCTGGCGAGATCGACCAGACCCATGTGTCAAATACTTGAGCTGGCGCTGCGACGCAGGAGGGCAAATACTCTGAACAACACCTCGCCAGTGCTCTGCATTTTTCACGCTAGAAGCAACCAGAACGTCACACAATTTAGTGCAAAAGAGGCAAGCGAATGCGCATAGGTTGTTCAGCTCTTGCGCAAACTTCATAAGCTCAGAGTTTCCAGGAAAGTGGCGCAGTTCCGAAGAAAGGAGGTCAACCAAGAGCGTAAGGTGCTCAGTCTGAACGTCGGAAAGAGTGTGCAAAACCAGCAATGAAGAAATATTCGCATTGAGCGAGAGGAAAATTTCCATGTCGGAGGTGCGATTAGCTCCATCAGCCATGATACTCTCCAAAGTACCACGCGAATGCACAGAAGGAGTAGCTGCAGTGGTGCGTAAGTCAGGATGGATGAACTTGCAAACGTCGTTGTGAGCGCCGAGTTGGAGCATAATTGCCAGTGGAGTCAAGTGACCAAGATCGGTGAAAGTAATGACATGGCCACCAGTAGCTGCGTCAAAGCATTCATTCACTAGCTGCGGCCAAGTACCTGGGAGATTGCCACCCCGGAAACGAGTGCGCAAAGGCTCGAAAACGCCATCCGAGATACGGGCAGGGAAAGTGCGTGGGGCAGCATGACTACTCACTGGAGTCAAAGGCGCGGGCGCTCCTGACGATTGCCTAGGGTAAAACATCAGAAAAGACTGAAGGAAGGAAGTTGACACAGAAGATGCAAACAAAGCTAAAAGTTGCATGCCAAACTGATCGGAGCGACGAGGAGCCTCAGAGGAACTCCATGCATATTTGAGGAGATGAAGCCAATCCATAATGTGAGATGGCTGATCTTCAAAATAAGCAAGCAAAGTCGAGCGATGCTCTGGGCGAGTGCCAAAGGTAGCCTCAAACCATGAGAAAAATGCGGAGTCTTGAGTATAGGCCGGATCCAATAAGGGCAAGAGCGGCACATCGTCAGGGCCGCTGGCAACATTGCCTGGCACAGAGCTTGGCACATCGTGAGCATCATGAGAGCTAGGGGCGCCAGCAGCAGGGGTATCGTCAAGAGAAGAATGCAAAAGAACGTCAGCTACGAAATCGGACGCGGCAGCGGCAGCATTCCTGACTGGCGATGGAGAGCGAGAAGGAGGATCCCGACCACTTGAAGAGTTGTGCGTCGGGCGCGGCATAATGCCGGAAACGAACACAAAAGAAGCTAAAGTAGGAGGCAAACAGGGCAGTTATAAAAGCACGAAATCGAAGAGATGTGCGGCACTGCGTAAAGGATGCCAGAGAAACCGAGCGCTGCGAAGGACTAAGGTGAACTTCTGCAGCGGTACAGAGGTTGAAGATATCAAAGGTATCAAAGGGCCACAATAACCTAGTAAGAGGGGTAGCTACTTAAGTGTTGCTATAGACTAAGTCGACACTAACGAACACAATGGTGGAGTGGAATTAAGTCTAAACACAAGCAAGGGCGCGCACGAGAGGGCGCGGGCAAGGACACTAATCGCTAGACAGCCAGGTACATAAAAGGACTGTGAGAGAAAGGGCTGACGTTTAGACGTTGGCACCAAAGACCTGCTGTGTTCTGCAATTCTGCAGAACCGGAGAACCCAGTCGCATGTCGCATGTCCGTTCGATCGGGATTGAGCCCACTGAAGGTACCCATCGACTGCAATCGAACTCCAGCCTTGTCGAATTCATATTCGCAGATAACTCTCGTTAGACCCACTAAATCCATATTAGTTATATTAGTTATAAATTCCCACGTTTGAAGTATGCCTCTGCTCTCTACTTCTAACTAACTAACTAACTAACTAACTCCTGAACTCCAAAATCCCTGGTAGATAACGGCAATTCAGAAGCCGAAGCGAGAATCGAAAGGCCCAATTACGACCCACGAACGAACTCTAATCTCTAATGGCCAGTGAAATGCTAGCTGGAAGTCGAATTGCCAAGCGAGAGCGGGTGGTGTATATAAGAAAATGCAAGCTAGTTCGTGTATACTTGGAAGGGAGAGCACCCAATTGCAGACGAAGAAGAAGAAGCAACGACCTCGCGTTTCTTCCTCAGTAAACGGGGTCTTCAATGCCAGTAGCGACGATGGAGACTCTCAAGCTTTCGTGCATCGATTCGTCTAAGGCCGACCCGAAAATAATGTTGGCGTTTTCGTCTTCCACTTCTTCGGTGATGCGGGTAGCAGCTTTATCCACCTGAGAAGATGATGACGCACATGTAGTGATGGCAGACGTTAATGCAGGGAGGCGGTTTGCGTGCAGAAAAGACCAAGAGTGGGAAATGAAGTTTGTCAATCATGAACTGTTTATTTAAACGTATTTTGGAATGTATGCCTTCTTCTTACATCATAAAGGGAAAGGTTGGCGCCACCGGTGATGTTGACCAGCATGCCTTTGGCTGAGGCCACTCTCAAGTTCCCCAAAAGGGGGTTTTGAAGGGCCAATTCGGCGGCTTTGATGGCGCGATCTTCGCCCGATGCTTCGCCGCTGCCCATCATCGCAGACCCCATGCCCTTCATGACCGCCTGATGGGGGAGGAGGGGGGGGGAGAGAATATGAGCAAGGAAGGGCGACAGCCATCAAGCGAAATAGCAAACGCAAAGAAGTGCACTGTGAGTGTCAACCACAGGTTTCTCAACGGCCAAACCATCACAGGGCCGTCACATGTACTACATGACATCCACCTACCTGGACGTCCGCGAAATCGAGGTTGATGAGCCCCGGGGTCACCATCAAGTCCGTCACGCTCCGCACCCCCGCCAAGAGCACGTCATCGGCCAAGCGAAACGAGTCCGCCAGGCTGGTGCCCTAATACAAAGACACGGTAACGTGGCGATGGGAGACATTGGGAGAGAGAAAGGAAATGAAATACTTGGCGCATTCCAAGATAGAAAGAAAGAAAGTCACACGGTTATACAGTAACAAGTGTGGGTACACATTTACCTCATCAATGAGTTGAAAGACGTTTTGGTTGGGGATCACAATGAGCGTGTCAGTCACTCGCTCCATGAATGCAATGCCTTCCTCTGCCAAGCGAGTTCGGTGCTTGCCCTCAAACCTAAACGTAGCCATACGAAGTCGTGTTAGAAGAGTTTTATGAATAGCACGAAGAGCAGAGATTGGCAGCATGGTTACAACTGAAGAGTGTGAAGTGCTTACTCTGAATGCTTGATTGTCACAGAGAGAAAGAGAGAGAGAGAGAGTGCGAAAATACAACTTCAACTGTAGAAGACATGTGTGCCCACTCTCACGCTTACTTGAACGGTTTGGTGACCACGGCAGCCGTCAAGATACCTGCTTCCAGGCACGCCTCGGCGATCACTGGAGCCGCTCCAGTGCCAGTGCCTCCCCCCATGCCCGCGGTGATGAACACCATGTGGCTGCCCTCGATGAACGCCATGATCTCGTCCTGCGACTCCATGGCTGCGGCCTTGCCTGCGTCCGGGTTCGCGCCGCACCCCAGCCCCTGGGTCGTCTACATGTAGGGCCCGTCATGGGAGGACGAGACCGTAGCATTTGAGAAGCATGTGTTCACATAAAGGCATACACACATCATTTAGAGAGCGATTTCATAGGGATAACACATCATGCTCTGCAAAGTACTGCCCAACAATAGAAAGCTAGGTTGAGGAACAAGGGCCTTTTCAAGGTTAACTCACGGCGCGGCCGAGCTGAATGGTGTTTTGGGCTTTGCTCATGGAGAGATGCTGGGCATCGGTGTTGCAAACCAAAAACTCGACTCCTTTCAACTCACGGGCAATCATGTTGTTCACTGGGGTGAAAGAAGGGGAAGAGGAATATGTCAGAAGAATTCACGTAACTTAGAGTTTAAACTTACCAACTTTCTCTTTCAGAGCAGAGCATAAGAAAAGAAGCTGGGGCACTTTTTAATGGTAGGAGTCTTCATATTAGCACGAAGGTTACCAGCATTGCCTCCCGCGCCGCCCACACCAATGATGCAGATTTTTGGTTTGAATTCGTTCAAATTCCCCTGCGTTGCACAAGATGCATTAGGCTGAGCTGTTGAGAAAAACAAGGAACTGTGCATGCTCGAGAATTGGCAAAGCGAGAGCCTCGGCAGAATCGCAGGATTGACGCAAGGAGATGACAGCATACTTCTAGATTTTACCGTGGGCTTGGGTGGAACATCTACTCTGGGAGTCTCTGGTGCAAAGCTTGACTCTGAGAACGAATTAAAATGATTTGAAGACGAGGGTGATTCATCGAGGCCGAAGGCAGTTGCGGCTGGGTTCGTTTTCGTAGGGGCACTCTCGGTCGACGGTTGCGCGAAAAGTGTAGATTTAGAAGGCGGCTCAGCTGATCTAGGGATACCTGCAAAGCTTCCCCCATTGGCCTTGCTTGTTGCGAAAGCCCTCCCAGCGGTTCTACCGACAGGACGGAGCACAGTCAACAAGCCGACCGACAGTGTCATGGCGTGTGAGGAAACTGTTAGAATAATCCTTTCTATTAAATGGAATTTCGTTCGTGGTTCGTTCGTTCGTTCGTTCGTTCGTTCGTTGGTGTCCGCCCTTTCTTTTTGTACTGTACTACTGTACAGTTCTGTTGTACATGTGCAGATGTGCAGTAAACAAAACACCAGGCGGACCACGGGCACAAGAAGGGACACGCACCACGGGCAATACAAAGGCACTCACCCACGGGCATCTCAAGGCCGCGCACTGAGGTGCTAAGAACATGCACCTACTTCACATTGCTCCGAAGCCGCGCATCGCGCGGGCACCTGAACTTGTGTTTGTTGGAACACCAACGTTGCTTGATTTTCTTCGTTTCTTGAACTCGAAATTTGGAGATTTTTTCCGAGTATTTTCATACTCGGAGTTGTATTCTAGAGTTGTTGGCCTTGAAAGCAAATGGCGGCTCGGACAGCGTTGGTAGTAGTCTCACGGGCCGGAGCGCCTGCGCTTCGGCGCGGGCCACAATCAGCTTTGCGGCGCTTTGGTAGCAGCGGTGGCGCAATGATGCCTCCATTCAAGCGCACGCCTACACCGACTTCCCCGCTTCACGAGGAACACGAGCTTATTTGGTGCGTGTACCCGCCGCTATGAAGTAGCCGCTGGCGATGCGAAAGAAGTGCGCTTGCGCAGGCGGATACTGCGTTACGTTCATTTGTTATTTCAAACGTTATATATATATCGGTTTGGGTTAGTACATTTCGGCCCCTAAAACTACTCTGCTTGCTTCATGTGTTAGGGATGACGGCGTGGCGGCAGAGACATGCATTGACTTCGAGATTCCTCACACCAGCTCGAAGGAAATTCTCGCGTGGTTCTTTGGAGGCATTGCTTTTGTCACTTTCATCTATGAGATGATCAATTTGAGTGACCCTGAAGGATCGCGCATGGCGGTAAGCGTATATCCTGTTGTTCCCGTTCAAGCTTGTTTTATTGTGTGTCGCAGCATCTCCTTCACACCAATTTTCTTTCCCGGCAGGCCATCAAGGGTACTGACGGAGCGGAATTGCCTTTCAACAACGCTGCAGTTGCGCGGGGAGGAGACCCAAGCGCAGCTTCCTCAGGTGACGATGCTGATGACGACGAGGACGAATGAAGAAATGGAAATTATACGTAGCTGTGTGTGTGTACGCCTTGCACTTGCAACGCCTGTAGGAGTGTTATGTCGAACGTTCGTTCATAAGCGTAATAAGTGAGTGGCATGCTGACACCTGCCATTATTACTAATTTTTTGCCATTGGGTGGGTAGCTCACACGCCTTCCTGTGGTTTACGACGAACCTGGCACTTTGACTAATTCTAATTTCAGAAACAAAAGCAAAACACACGGGATCTGGAGATACGGATGTGGAGTTGTTGGAGTTATAGGGATTACGACATATATCTCACTTATAGCACATCAAAAAGGCCTCTTTAGGGTACTGAATTCGGCGAAGCCTCGGAAGAATCCGGTCGCTTCTAGCTCGTAGTCCAAATTACAAATTAAATTGAAGTTATATAAACCAAAATCATACTATTCTTCTTCTTCGTATTTTCCACTTTGCACCTTCCCTTTCACTTTTTCCCTCCTCCCTACACCAAGCACGAACCCTTCATCATAAGCCATTCAACTATTTTTCTCAATACGAATCCGCGAGAAAAGAAAACAGAAGTATAAGCCGAGAGCCGGGGGGTTTGAGCCGGCCGCGCAGCTGGAAGTAGACTGATAGACCACAGCCGGGAGGTAGGCAAGTACGCGAGGCCGATTGCACAGAGCACAAAGAGGGCCAAAGCAGACAGCAGGGCACCAGATTAGGGCATAATAGGGCGCCTTCTTGCCTTCTTCTCTGCTGTTGGAAGTGTTACACTCGCACGGGCGCAGACCAGATCAACAGAAGATGCTGTGCACAGCGGGGTCTGGCTAGGTACTCCAGGCTTGACTTCGAGCAAACATTGCCTCACGAATATTCTGCAAAGTGCTCTCAGCGCCACCATAAAAATGATCTCTGAAAAATTCAAGATTGTTATTTATAGGCCAAATCGAAAGAACGGCACCTCTTCCTACGGCCGAAGTCTTTTGCTCCATTTGGTTGCTTGCCAGGCTGCCCATTTGCCGATTTTCGCGCCAGTGTACGTCGCGCTCTTCACTGGTCCCGCCGTCAAGATGCCCTTGGCCGACTGAATTGAAGATGACTTTCTGACCACCGAGCGGAGCTGGTTAGTTAAGACCTTGCCAGGTGATGCATCGCTGCTTGGGAACCGAACAGCGGATGGAAGGGACTCTACGAGGAGGCGCCGCGTCGCCATCGAGGTGTCTTGCGAGCATTTCTCTGTCGATGCATCCGACCCAACGTTCCAGTCGCAGTGCTCAGCGAAATCTTTCAAGATAGGGTTGTAAAGGTCGTCGAATCGGGCGAGATTAGGCCGCACGATGTTGCTCACTTTATCGGGGTTTTCGCCAAATAACATTCGCAAATCCCCGCCGTACGAGAGCCCTGCAATCGCAAGATACAAGTCTTCTCGAGTGAACTCGGCCGGTAAAAGGAGAAGCGCCGCCCGCACAGATGAAGAAAGATTGACCCTTAGTGCAGATTGAAGGGAGTCCGAGTTGAAGGCAGAAAGGAGCACGGGCTTGTGAAGGCGGCCACTGAGGTAAAGCCATCGCCACGAATTCAAGTCATCCTCCAAGTCGACTCGCGACACCACGCCATATTTCATCAACCGCGAACCACCACCCTCTCGTGAACTCTTCATGGGCACTAGAGTGTTGTAGTATACTCCAGCTGCCATCCGCTGCGCCTTGGTAATCAAGTTTGGCCCGCCGAGTGCGAGGGCAGAGTAATGGGAACGATTGATAGCTATATTAGCACGATGCCACTCCACAGCGTCCTCGACAACCAATACTAAGTCTAGCATGGGCTGTTCTTTAGCGTTTGCATAACCTGCTTGCGGAACTGCGCCACTTCCGTATGCAAGCATGAGAGTGGTAGGCGGGAACCCCTCATTTGCTACAAGAGCACCGAGGTCCATAGAGAGATGTGTGAAGAGGTTTCACGCGCGGGTAGAAATTTCAGCCAGCAGGCTGCTGTTGTAAAATCAATGCTATGAAATGTAGATTATATTGGGTTGTTCTGACTAGATATCAACGCCTGGTGTTTCGCCATGACTGAATCTTCCTCGCTTGACTCAAGTGTTTTCTGGTGAGCAGTGCGCTCACGTAGTGGCTTGTAGGAGGTCTTTAGAACTCAGAACGACTAAAAAGCTAAAAAGCTGATGATGAGAGCGAAGATGATCACAGAGGTTGAGATCCCAAACCAGTGCCAACGTGCCAAGAACCAAAAACCAAGAAATTCAGATACCATTTTGGACAAAAACAAACAACCACCACAACTCATCAAGCAGAATTCAGGAAGGCACAACCCACCGCGGTGTTGACTGTATTTTATGCACCAATGTCTGTCTACTGAGTCTCAAGGGCCCCCCCAATTAGCCCACCTCCAGGTATACTTCGCGTCTTGGTCCAGACCCTCTCTCATTACATTGCCGCACACTCAGGGTGACTTTAATCATCGAGATTGATAGCGAGTAGAAATGGACGAAAGTTTGCCTGCCGTAGAAATCGTAGCAGATGCAGGAATCAAGCTTTTCGTCGGTCAGGTACGAGGGATTGGGGATTAATAAGAATGTTGAGGTAGGCTCGTGTGGGTTCATCATTTCGCCAACTTTCAGGTCCCGAGGGGTTACACTGAAGACGACTTGCTTCCAATCTTTGCGGAATTTGGACCGGTCGAGGAAGTGATGATCATTCGAGACCGGGTTACTCAGGCGCACAAGGGTAAGTAAGCTATGCATGCATCACTTTGCAAGGGCGCACCGAGTGATTTGTTCACAAGGGGCTCGTGTCACGGCGGACGACACTTAAATACCACCATTCATACTACCGCCGCGGCAGCTCGAAATGCGGTCAGCGGTCTTATTTATTTCATCATGTCTATATCCTGCTGTCCTGTGTAGGGTGCGCCTTCGTGACCTATGCCTCGTCATCTCCTGAAGTGGTTGAGGCGGCGATCGATGCTCTTCACGACAAAAAAATCGTCGGCAATGTAAGACATTCAGAGTATTTTTATCTATTTGGCCCTTTTTGTCCAAGGAGGGTGCAGCTGTGCATCGTCTAGCTTATTTTGGCGCATTTTTACTATTTCTTTTGTTCCCCGCAGTCTACGGTGCCGCTGCAAGTGAAGCTCGCGAACTCGCGCGCCGTCGGCGATGGCGACGCCAAGCTCTTCGTGGGGATGCTGCCCAAGACCATGGACGACGCGCAAATTGAGTCCATGTTTGGGCTCTTCGGTCCCATCACTGAGATTCACATGATTCGGGACCAGGGTGGCAACAGCCGCGGCTGCGCGTTCGTGAAGTTTGAGGACCGCGCCAGCGCGGTGCGCGCCATCGAGGAAGTGAACTTGAGGGTGGCCCTGATTCCCGGCCGAGCGGTCACCGTCAAGTTTGCCGACAAGCGCAATGGCAACAAGGGGGGCAACACTATGGCACCGGCACCGCCTCTCAGAGGGCCTAGCAACGGCGCCCATTTTTACGGTGCCACTAACGGCGGAGGAGGAGGTGGTTACGGTGCTTATGCCATCCCAAACGCACTGCCCATGCCCTACGGGGCTCCTCCTCCGCCTCCTCACACCCTGCTGGCGCCTCCGTTGTCTCCTCTGGGAGCGCAGCAAATCCAATACGCTTACGCGCCTCAGAATCAGTTCTTTGCCGCACCTTCGCCCTACCATGTAGACATGCAACTACAGCAGCAGCAGTTGCAGCAGCAGCAGATTCAGCAGCAACAGCAGATTCAGCAGCAACAGCTGCAAGGCATACAATACGTGCCTGTTCACGCGCCGGCTCACAGTCAGCCAGCTCCTTATCCATTTGTAGGCGGATACAGTAGCGGCTACAGCGTAGGTTATGGTGCTCGCGTAGAAGGCGGGCATCATCTAGTAGCTCCTTCGGGACCCCCGCCGCCCCCACAAGCAGCAGCAGGAGCAGGAGGAGGAGGAGGGGAGGTGGAGGCGAGGCCAGTCGAAGGGCCCTCGGGCGCCAACTTGTTCATTTACCATTTGCCGCACGATCTGACCGACGCAGACCTAGCCACCCTCTTTGGCACCTCCCTAGGGCACGTGCTGAGTGCGAAAGTGTACCTCGACAAACGCACCGGCGAAAGCAAAGGATTCGGTAAGCGATTGTAGCATGGATTTTTTGCGTGCCCTTATTGGGTTTTCATCCTGCTCCCCTGACTCGAAGCTCTTTTTGATTGACTCTGGGTCTTTCTCCTTCTAATTACTCATCTACCATCGTTTACGTGACACGCCTCTCAGGTTTTGTCAGTTTTGACACGCCAGCCGCTGCAGAGGAAGCCATCACTCAAATGAACGGCTTTCAAATTGGGTCCAAGCGCCTGAAAGTGCAGCACAAGCGCACTCAGCCCAATTATTCATTGCAGCAACATACTCCAGGCCTCGTTCCCAATGGAATGCCCCAACCACAGCCAATGCCACCTCCAGTGACAGCAAGTGCAGCAGCAACATCGCCAGCAGCAACAGCAACCTCTGTGCCGTTCGACGAGACCATGATGAACCAACTTCGCCTGTAATAGAACTCGAACTCGAACTAATACAAACCCAAATGGCACAGAAGCCAATGCTGCGGGCAGAAGTGGGAATGCGCGTGCGTTGCGCAAACAAAGCAAGTGCGGAATGATTCAGGAGGGA
>Ga0307979_1001518_pt1 | contig 16510 bp, 14 predicted proteins | sample OrgLakmetage1058_FD_201833 | JGI IMG/M metagenome (GOLD analysis project Ga0307979, IMG submission 201833) | Saline water microbial communities from Organic Lake, Antarctica - #1058 | ecosystem: Environmental > Aquatic > Non-marine Saline and Alkaline > Saline | place: Antarctica: Organic Lake...
GGAGAGGCGTGCCGCATTACACTTCAAGGCGACGCGACTACAAGCCCGTGCGGTGGATGCTGCGTCAAGAGTCAAGAATTGGCGCCTCGAACGTAATGAAGAGGTGAAAATTGCACGACGGGTCGTAAACGACCGGCGATACTCTAAACACCTTACCTCACTAAGTTTTGTATCACTACTAGGCTAAACCGGAAATAGAACTGGTCGATTCGGACGCGCAACTGGACTGTAGCACTAAAGTGGAAAGTTACAGGGAATCTGAATCAGGTTTGTCCATCAACCTGAGTTTCAGATGGGGGCGAATCTTCAGCCCCCGACGTGCTACTAGACAACCCATTCTCCGGTACAGATGGTTGCAGGGGCTGCTGCGCTGCAACTGCCGGCATTTGCCATGGTATTTGTGGAAACATCGCCTGCGGGTTAACACCTACTTGTGGCTGGTTTGGGAAGTAGGCTTGTTGGTGCTGGTGGTAGGCTGAAGGCTGTTGGTACATTTGCTGGAGCTGCAAGTGCCGCTGGTAAGCCAAATGCTGCCGGTACAACTCTTCCTGTTGCTGCGGGGTGTGCTGCTGCTGGTGCTGATGTTGGTAGACGTGCTGCTCTGTTGGCTGATGCGCAGCTGCAGCGTGCGTGGGCGGGTACGCGAAGTGAGTACCGTCTGCCACCGGAAACGCACTCGCCGGAGCAGCAGCGGAAGGCTCTGCGGAGCTAGAATGGGCTGCCGAGGGGTCCTGCCCTGCTGCAAGCGGCAGGTCTGGCGGCGGCTGTGGCTGAGTGGGCGGCATCAGCGGCGGCGGCGGTGACTCCGCACGTTGGTCGTCGTGTCCGTCGTCGCGCGCCCGCTTCAACCCCACTTCCTGCGCAGGCTCAGGCTCGCTGCCGGAAGGAGCTTCAGGAGCTTCCACGCTCGGCGCTGGCGGCTGCTCAGGTTCAACCTCCTGTTCCGGCACAGCTGGCGCAGCGGGCGTAGCAGTAGGTGCATCAGGGGAAGCAGCCCTCTGCTCTGGCGGCGGAGCCAGCGGCGCCTGTGGGGCATACGGCATACTGTGATAGGCACTGTTGTTAAAACCAGGCACCGCTGGGGGTTGTGGCAACGAGGGCGCCGGCAGCGGCTGCTCTCCATTGCCAGGCGCTCCACCCGGCGCACCTCCAGGAGCTGCAGACTCACCAGGCACAGCATGGCCTTGCTCCGCAGCGGCTTGCTGGTGCTGTTGCTGCTGTAGCATGTGCTGGTGCTGCAGCATGGCTTGCCGCTGCATGTCGTAGGCCCAAGCCTGGTAGTACGCGGCCTCTTGCTGGCTGCCCGGGTGCGACATGGGCATGTAGTACCCGTTGCCTCCGCCAGGTGCACCAGGAGCCCCGGGGCCACCAGGAGGAGCACCGTGGGGGTGGTGCTGGTGCTGGTGGTGCGGCATGAGACCGTGGTGGCCTCCGGGCGCACCGGGCGGCGGGCCGTTGGCCATGAAGCCATGCGGGCCAAACCCATGCGGACCATAGCCGTGCATTCCATAGCCGCCGTACGCACCTGGGCTCCCCGGCACGCGCTGGAAAGTCGAGTCTCGCTCACTCCGCTTGGCGACTTGCGTCAACATTTCCGCGGACGTTGGGTTTTGCCCGAGGAAGCGGTTGCAGTAAACCTGATTGGCACGTGTCACCGAAATCGAACAACACAAACAGACAAAATCGACAGAAATATTAGTGATGAAGAACTCCGAAGCATGAGCCAGACCAATGCGGAAGCATCAAGCACAGAAAGGTAATTGCTGCACCAAACTTACACAGGGGGCCATTTTGCCCTTGCCCTCGATCTTTTTGAAACCAAAGTTGTTGAGCTGACGTTGAAAGCTTGAAAAATGTGAATGCCGGAAATATTTTGGAAGCAACGCACTCTCAATTGCCAGAGGATTTCGCATCACAATTCGGCCTGCAAGGAATGGAAACAAAAATTGTAAGTTTGAGTCGGGGCAACCGCAGTCTAAGTAAAAACACTGTCGTGAAAAGCCGAGTCACAACCACATAGCTGCAAAACAGAAGCTCGACGCACCGTTTTCCCAAGCCACAACATCTTGATCAGCTTCTTCGATCATTGTGTACAATTTCACGAGAAATCCTTGTCTTTTCCCCGATTCGTCGGTGAAGTTATCCAGTGAAGCCACCTCCGCAGCGACCACCGAACTAGGCGGAGCATCATTGCGAAGTGTCAACGACGAATCCACCGGGGCCGCAGGTTGCACGGCCGGCAACACAGGGTTGAAACTGTCCATCTTTGTTGGCTTTCGTGCTAAGTTATGAAGTTAATCTTTCCTTTGGCCCTGCAATATATTTGGCCTTCTTCCCGACAGAGAATGTACACCGAGGTCGTGACAGAGTGACAGAAACGACCACAGAAACCGCACCTCAAGCGCAGAAATCTGTGCCGGCATGCCAACAACCAACAACAAACAACCAACTAATCGCTCGAAATTTGATCGTGGGTTTACGTAAAGATACGGAAATTACTGTATTTTTCTATTTTTGGTAGTATGCGAAAACAAGTGTGAAAATACATCATTTGGTTTACGGTCCGTTCTGGTGCCACCTCCATTTTCTCTGCTTCGCATTGGCACTAAATGGGGTTGGCAGCTCCGTGCTCCGTACCATGCCTGACGCACTAGAACTGCAATTCGCACAAGCCGAGGCGACTGAGCTGCATAATGCACTCGACTGGTGCATGAAATATTCTTAGATTTGTTAAGACTTTCCATCAAGGACGTGATTTTGACATAGGCTAGTTTTCTGGGTGGCTGCATAGTTTTTCCCGCCATAACCGTTTCGCGGCCACTCACACCTATGCCTTGCACACCTTTGTTAAAGCCTCGAAGTATACTCCGGAACAACGTCAATGTCAAGCTCGTCTTCGCAAGAGTCATGCAGTGGTAGCGACGAGCTCGCACCACCAAGGTGCGCATTTCCTAGGCTGTGTTTAAGTAAGGATTTTGCGCGTTTCCTCACGACTTTACATTCACACAGGAACCATGCAACGCATACGAACAGCTGGCAATTTAACCCGGCCGGCGAATCTTTAGCAGAAAAATCACAGTCACAAAGGCAGTTTTTAGACATGGCTAGACGAACCCAAAAGCGTACGGGCCGACGCGCGCGCAGTAGCCGCAGTAGTAGCAACCCGCCGTCACCGTCGCCTGAACACGCTGAGCTGCCACCACTGCTAGCGCATTTGGCTGGTGACGCAGTCGCACTCAGGCAGTGGGCGTCCGTAGCTGTTGCTGAGCTAGCAGCGCTCAAGCTAGGCGAGCGCCACGCGCAATTGCAGCTGGCTGGACTTGCTAATGAAAACGAACGGCTGGAGCGCGCTCTCGGCGATGCGTTGGACGAGAAACGCACGGTAGGGACGCGCTTTCGTGCCGACAGAGAAGCACAAAAAATACAGGAGACTTGAAGAATGTACTTGTTCGCCTCTATGTGCTCGATAGCAGTTTCGTACACGCCGTACCCTTGTCTACACTGTTGCAAGTCAGATGCACCCAACTTGTTGCCACACGCCCTTTTTGCCCACCTTCGCTTGGTCACTCCATCCCCCTCTTTCGGGCTATTACAAATTGTACGCCTCAGGCGGAAGAAAGCAATCAGTTGGCCAGAGCCAAAGCAGACGCGAGTGACGTAGCGCTGCCACTCTTGCGGGGCCAGCTGCTCGATGCAGCCTCGTCGCGCGCGGCTGTAGCAGAGCTCCAGGCAGCGGCCAGCCAGCGCGAAACGGCCCGCGTTAGTGCTGCGCTAGCGGAGGCAAAGCGCAGGGCCACGGCAGAAGTAACTGGCTTGCGCTCCGAGGTGAATATAGGGCTAACTAGGGTTTGAGGGGAGATGGATATATAAATTGATAAAGTATATTTTTGAGATTTTATCCAGGTTCTTTTCCCCGCTTGTGTTATCATGCCGATTCATTCTTCCTTCACATTTCACGTGGCAGCATCAATAGCTTGCTTTTATTGAGGGCTGTACCTCAATTCACTTTCGTTTTTTTTTTTAAACATATCTTCATTTGCCTAGGTGGAGGCGTTAAGCGGGCAGCTCGCTCAAAGAGCAGTACTGTACTCAGCGCAGGAGCGGCGCTGGCGGGCTGAAGGCCACGACCTAAGCCGAGCCACCCTGCATGGTGAGTCTGCGTGAATAGAAACAGTGAGAGAGGAAAAGAGTGAGAGAAGTTGAAAACGATGGTAGGATCACTTTGGATTATCTCTCTCCTTTTCTGCTCCTGTGTAGCGTGTTTCTGATGCAAAAAAATACATTTGTGGACCCTGCGCTTTGTCTCTCCAGGGTTGCGAGAAGCGGCCCAGTACGAGGGGGAAATCAACGCGCTCAAGCAGCAGGTGGCTCAGCTTCTGGACCAAGTGGCCTCAGCCCATCAGAACCAAGCGCGCGCCGACGACCGCGCCCAGCTCGCGTCGCAGCAGGCGGCCGCGGCAGTGCGCCGTGCGAACGAGGCAGAGGCCAACGCCGGCAGCGCTGCGAGCGAGCGAGACGCCCTCCGCAGCGAGGTAAATAAAGAGCTTGTTGTTCCTGCCGTCCATGTATACTTTTCGGTAATGCACTGCGGAAGAAAACAAGCGTGCAACGAGAAATTTGTTGCCTCAAGCTGTGGTCAATTTTTAAACGATGCTAATTTGTATATTCTTATGTTGTTGGTAGGTGGCGAGGCTGAGGCAGGGTGATGTTGGGGAATTGGAGGCAACTTGGTCTGCGCAGCTCGAACAACTGCAGCGGCGCTTTGACCGCGAGAGGTAGTGCGTGCCTTCTCTTCCCTTTTTTGGACGCACACGCCTTCATTTGAATATTCTGGCAATTGTGTTCGGCTCAAGCCAGGCATCTTCTTTCACTTCGATTCAATCAATACATTTCTCTTCGTCTCTAATCTTCAGGCGCGAAAGTGATGCAGCCGCGGAGCAGCAAGCAGCCAAGCAGGAAACATTAACCCAATCCTTGCGAGAAGCGCAACGGCAGCTGGCGTCGTGGCAAGCAGAGGCCACGCGCGCGAGGCAAGGAGAAACTTCCGCGAAACGTGCTCTGGAAGGCTACGCAAGCCAGGGCACGGACGGCGCAATCAACAAGTTGTTAGCAGAGCTGCAGGCTACGCAAGCGGAACTGCACGAGCTCCGAAAGAGCCACCAGCAACCACAAGAGCCTCAAGGGCACAGTAAGGGGGGTCCTCTTACGCCTCTACCGCCTGCATCCGAAGTCGGAAAAAGCACGGGTAGTGCTGGTGGTGGTGCTGCTGCTGCTGCCAGTGGCGGTAACGGCGGTGGTGGCACCAGTGGCGGCAGCGTCAATGGGCACCGTGCAACGACGGCGCTTGCAAGAGGAGCCGAGGGCAGCCAGAGACAGTGGACTGAGGCGTCGGATTTGTCTCAGTCGCAGTCCCAGTCTCAGTCTTTGATACCACTGGAGTCAAGGCAGCAAGACCAAACTTTGGACACTGCTCAGATGCGAGGTGAAATCTTTGGCTCTGGTTGTGGAGGTGCAATGTCCGCAAGAGTCGCTGCTGCTTCAAGTATGCCGCCCCCGCCTCCGCCCGAACCTCACGCAGTTGCTCCGTCTTCATCTTCTTTAGGGAGTGCATCCAATACCCATGTCGTAAACGAGGCTGCAGAGGCTTGGCGAGCTCGAGCGGAGTCGGCGGAAGCTTCCCTGGCGAACGCACGTGCAGAAGCAGCCTCGCTGGTGGCCTCGTACCAAAAACTGCAAGAGGAGGTGCGGCCGCACAATCGCATTCCTGTGATATTACAGATGGGCATACAGATGTAGTGAACAAGAAATGTGCAGTTGTGCACCATACGACGCCCTGTTATGTATGTAAATTGTTTGTGTGGCTAATGTTGCTGATGACGCGTCTTCAGGTGGAGCACTGGCGATGGGCCGACGGAGAAGCACGGCGCGTGATAGGCGCATGGCAAGAGCGGCTAGCGCAGGCCGAAGCCAGCTTGCACCGCAGCCGAGAGCGTTGCGCCCACGCAGAAACCGTGGCGGCGCGCTTAGCCGCCGCTGCGAAAGCGCATGCTCGCGCGCTACCGCCACCGCCAGCAGCAGCAGCATCCTCGTCACCATCGACACCGCCACAGGTGCTGCAGCAGTCAGCAAAGCAAGAGGCAAGCGCACCACCGCAGCCTTTGGTCTCAACTTCTGCCAGCGCCGCAGCTCCAGAGCCAGCTGCCGATTCCTCCCTTGTGGCGTTCCGTGAAGCTCCTCATGACAGCAACCAAGCCGGAAATAATAACCGCAGCAGCAGCAGCGGCAGTTCTGAAAGTGGTGCCAAGAGCATTGCCGAGAGCAGCAGCAGCAGCAACGACGCAGTGGAAGTTCAGGCCGCGCGATTGCGAGACTTCGTGGCAAGCACGCAAGACGGGGATGCTTTGCGGCGCGCAGCTCTTTGGGCCCTTGACACGAACCTCCAGCTGGCACGGCAGCGCCGTGAGGACGAAGCGACGCTGGTGGCTGCTGCCGCTAGCCAAGGTAACAGTGGTACTAGTGACAATGACAACGATTACCATGGCAGTAATAACTGTGAGAGCGATGGCAAGGGTAACGATGATGAAGGAGATAAAGATGGAGAAGGAGAAGGGTTGGCTTCGAAGGAAGCGATCGTATCGGCCGCGGAGGCCTCTGCAGCCAGCAGCGTAGTCATGGCAGATGCAGCAGTTGCTACAGACTTTACAGAGGAGGAGGAGAACCCTGACGCTATGCATGCCGCGAAAGCTGAAATTGCAGCTGCACAAGCCCGGGCAGTGCAGTGGGAAAGCACCGCGACTGCTTTACGAGTTGAGCTAGAGACTTGGCAGCTCGCTTCTGCTCACAAAAGCAAGGGAGGTGCGACCGCACCTGAGTCAGCACTAGCTGGAGCAGTGGCAGTGACAGAAGTTACAGCAGTCGCACACGCGAGCACCGAGGAGGGCACTACAAGTGAAGTTGTTGGTGGCAGTAGCACAGCTTTAGATGCACCAGTACCACCAGCAGCTTGGCTTGAAGAGCGGCGTCGCCTAGAAGAAGAGCTTATTGTAGCGAAACAGGCACTGGAGGACTTGCAAGCTGAACACGCTGCCAGGAGCATTGCTGACCAAAGCAGTTCTCAGGAGCACAATGAAGCCGGCGTAAGTGTTGATGAGGGCAGCATTGGTGGCGACGGTAATAGCTCTAATGATAACAACATCAGCAGTAATGATGCTGACAGCGATAAGTCAGCTACTCCGCTGCCATCGCCCGATGCGAATGACCTCGTGGGGGAGGCACAAGCTCAGCTCGCAGTGGTGGAAAAGCAGCTCGCCGAAGCTTTGGAAGCTCAGAGACTCGCCACAGCGGAGGCAGCAGCGGCACGGGACGAGGCCAAGGCTGAGCATGCGATTGCGGAAGAGTTCATGGCCGAAGCAAGGAAGGTCGCCAATGCAGCGGCTGCTGATGTTTTAGAAGCACGGCGCTTGAAAAACGAGAGCAGCAGCAGTGAGAAGGACAGCACAAATAACTATGGTGAAGATAACGTTAGCCCAGTGGCGCCAGCAGGAACGAAATTAGAAGCAGAGGAGCCTTTGAGTAGCGACTCACTTGATGCTTTAAGCAGTTACCAGGGCGCTGGCTCATCCGACGTGGCGACAGCGGCTGTGCCAACCGTAAATACCACCACAGATGATGATGGAGAAAACAGCGCAGAAGACATTGCTGCAAAGTTTGTTGCAGAGAAAGAAGCCATGGCGGCTGAAAAAGCGGCGCTTCAAGAGCAATTGTGCGCATCCGAAAGCCGGCTAGAGGAAGCCGCGGACGCTTTACGCGCTGCTTCATCTGCGAGTGAAGTTTGGCAGGCACGCTTGGTTGAAGCAGACGAGCGAGCTTCGGCGGCAGTTGCTAGGCAAGAGAACGCAGAAGCTGAACTTGCAAGCATTCAGATTGAGCTTGAGGAGGCTCGAAGTGCCCTAGAAGCGGCATTGAATGTTGCTGCACGAGAGCGCGAAGTGAGTGCCTCCGCAGCCAGAGCACATTCAGAACAGCTGACACAGCAACTGGAGGCGGAGGCGGCTATGAAGCAAATAGCTGCTGTGTCTGAGGCCGTAGCACAAGCAGAAGCAGCACTAGAATTACGAGTCCGTGAAGCTGTGGGGGCAGAGTTAGCCACTGAGCTGGCAAGCCAAGCAGCGGAACACGAAGCTCGATTCGTGGAACTGGAATCTGAATGGGAAGAGCGTGCTTCGGCAGAGCAACATGCTGCTGTAGAGGCCGCTTTACTGGAAGCTCGCACACAAGCTGCGATGGACACAGCTGCCAAGGTTAAAGCCGCAGAGGAAAAGGGTCAAGAGGCTTTGACAAGTGCACTCGCAGACGCTGCACAGGCACATGCCGAGCAGGTCGAGGCACTCGAAGCTCATTGGCTGCATGAGCGGCAGCGCCTCATGCAGCAGTGCGAGTCCATTCTCAACAAGACCCAGCAGGCTACGGAGCGCCTCAAGCGCCAGCAAGAGCTGCAGCGATCGTCACGGGACACGCGAGACTCGTTGCGCGGATCGGGCAGCAGCGTGCCTTGGGCGTCGGGGAGTGCAACAAGAGGCGGTAGCCGAAGCCCCGTTAATGGCAGAGGTAGCGGCGGTGGGAATGGAACTGGCGGTAGCAATGGAAGCGGTGAAAGTCAATCAACAGCTCAGACGGCTGCACTTGCCGCTGCGCCGCCTTCCACTCCACCTTTGCCTTCTGACACCTGGGGTCGCCCGCCGCGCCCACCGACTCTGCCAGTGGCCTCCGTGAGCCCTGCGCGCGCAGCCACCCAGCGGACTGCGGCACGCACTAGCACTGGTACTGGTGTTGCCACTGGTGAGCCACGCGCTAATGCTCAAAATCGCCCAAGCAGAGATAATCTTGGAGAAAGTGCAGAAAGTAATACAACATGGGGCGACGAAGAAGAAGCAAAAGTAGTAGCGCAATTGAGTGCAGCTGGTGGCAGTGTCGACTCAAGAAGAAGTGCTGCAGAAGAAGACAAAGGCACGGTGGAGAATCTGCAGAAGGCGGCTGGCAGTGGGCAAGGCATGGTCGTATATACGCCACAACAGCCAGCAGGCTGGTCACGGCGCTATGGTTATACATAGGTGGGGGTGAGGCTGCTGTTGTAGCCAAGTTACAGCATGGTTATGGCCACTTGCCGATTCCGGGTTTATGATATCGATATAGCACGTATAGATCGGGGTTACGAGTGGGGTTAAAGGTTAAGGGGAGCTGGGAGTGGGAGTGGGCGACTATAGCTATAGTCTAGACTCGAAGCAGGCTGGAACGGCCTGTGTATACCTAGCACCGTAATCTAGATCTACGTCTACGATCCCGAATTGTGAACTCCAAGTAAACTCCATCCATAGTCTCGCGAGTTCCTAGTTTATAGTCACCTGAGTCACCTAGCATAGTGATTTATTGCTCGATTCGATTGAAAACCATATTACTGGGGATTGGGATTTGGGATTTGGGATGTGGGATGTGCTGTAAAAACTTTAAGAGTTAAGAGCGATTCTGAGGTAGACACCCAACGGCACATCGAAGCAAGGGGAAGCTGGCTGATGCTGGGAATTCCGGTTTGTAACCTGCTGCTTCCTGTTTCCTGCTCCCTGCTCTGTTAGTTACCAAATCCAGTGGGGGGTCAGAATAAGTTCAAAACACGGCGGATTTTTTAGTCTAAAGCCTAGCCTGCTCCAGATATGGGCTTCTTGGGCTACCAAATTCAGCTTCTTGAACATACATGGCAAACTGTGGCGACCGATCAGCACGTTTAGATTCCTCGAGAGGTGCAGACAATTGAGCTGGCCGAGTGTTGAGCTGCTTTTCCTTTCGGATTTTTTGCCCCCAGTTGCTGGTGCTTTTGCTACGCTGCAGCCTTAAAGAAGAGGCATCCTTCAGGTCTGAAGGAGGAGACTGAATGCGCATGGGCGAAAAGCTGCTGCCGGTTCCACGCTCAATGGACTGAAAGCGACCTGTGGTGGCAGCTCTGGACAAGAATGGCTGGATTCCAGTCGCACTTGCGCTACTTGGCGAAGCAGACACATCGCGGCGAATGAGGTCGTTCAACTTGTCTTCGAGCATCTTGACTTGACCTTCGTAAGCAACACGCGCTCCCCGGAATTCTTCCCGCATTTCGTAAAATTCCTCAGCTTGAGCCTCGAAAAGTTCCATGTGGTGCTCGTACCGTTCACGCTGCCTTCGGGAGTCTTCGCGCATCCTCTCTGCCTCATCCGCATTGCGTTGAAGCATTTCCCACGCCGCAACTTCATTTTCTGTTCTCTTTGTGAGTTCTCTTTCAAGAAATGCGACGTGCGCTGAAGTGTTCACATCCGCCCCAGAATCTATCGTAGTAGTTGAAGACTCAAGAGCATTCTTGACCGCTGCTTCTGAACTAGAACTGCTTACACTACCGCTGAGAAAAGAAATAAATTCACTTTTCTTTCTGTCACCGGAGGCGTTAGGAGACTTTTTCCACTCTTCTGAATGCGAGTTCACGTCAGCGCTGCGCACCAAAGCGACGAAGTTTGCATTCGCCCAGTTGCGCTTCGTGGACTTGTCTTTTGGATTGATGCTGGTGAGATTCACGTTCGTCTTGTATTGGTAGCCAATTATGATGTAGCTTAGGTTCGATACTACTCGGCGAGAAATGTCGAAAAACGAGCAATCCTGACTAGGATCACAAAACATCTCTGATGGGATAAGCTTTATGGTGATATCATCTCCTAAAATACTATCAAGAATCTTTGACACGGTCCTGTCTTGAGCTACCATGGCAAGCACCTTTGCAACGAGTCGATTCGAAACTAGAAAGTGGCAAGCTTCATCCAAGAAAGGATGAGTTTCAATAAGCTCCTGAGTCTGTGTATCCTTGATTTCAACAAAAAGAGATTGATCATTATCGGCATCGTCAAGCGATTCATGGCTGATAGCTTTTGACTTCGCCCTCGAATAGTTCTTTTCTTCGGAATCTTTTTTCATTTCTGCATGATTGCGCAGTAACAAGATGGTCACCAAGTTTTTCGAGTCATTCGACAAGAGGTTAGAATCATCGCTTAAACTAGGCTCTTTCCCCTTTGCAATAATCAGCACGCAATGGTACGATTTCATATCGAGGTCACGCACGTAATACCAACTCGTTGGGTCCCCATAAATGTGCTTGATATCAATACGGTCCAGAAGCCAAGGTTCAATATCCATTTGAGCAAGAACCTTGTCACGCTGATCGAGAGGATAGAGGTTCAACAAATGTACCTCTGTTCCACGATCGAACATCAGTGGCAGTTTCTTTAGCAACGGCTTCAGGTTTTCGCCTGCGCCACATACCAATATGCGGTCTTTTCGCGCTGGCGGTGGCTCGTACTCAGGAAGCTTCCCTGGGTTGAGGGTTGCTGCCCAAGGAGGAATTTTCCAGTAAGAGTACGCGTCGTCATCTTCGGCCAAAACAACCAATCCATCGCCCTCTTGCATAACGTAGTCCTTATCCGGTACAAGAAGCACGTCTCCACCAGCAGTCTTCACTCCAATCGGAACGGCTTCAGGAAAGTGGCATAGCATAATTTGCCATTTAAGCCCAACGGTTTCAGGCCAGTGCTCGACATAGAATTCGTCACCTTCGAACCCAAAGAGTTCCTGAAATGCTTTGGTGACTCCAGGTTGCTTCACAGCCGACAAAGAGACTCGGGTATTGAGGTCGTTGCTGTTGATTGTTTCGAGTTGCTCACCACCAGTGAAACGGATAACTTTCGCCATCTCCCCTGGATCAATGATTTCAGCCACCATGTGGCTATCTGGCATAAGCCCGATGACAGTAACTGCAACTATAATCCGAAGAACCTGGCAGGACATAAAATACATGAGAGAGTTATGGAACCATTAACCTCTTTTTTTAATCCCTTGAAGATGACTGTAACCTTCATACCTGGGCGTCAGCTGCTTTTGGGTTCTCGAGGACGGACATGATAACAACGCATTTAGCAGTATGCACTGATGCATGGCGCAAGCTCTCGACCTTTAATGGATTGCCTGATCTGAAAATTACGCGCGTGCCGAGCATTGGAATGTCCCTGGCAGCGACAGCGAATTCTTCCTCAACCTCCGTTTTCTTTCCATCCTCTGCTAATACAACAATGACTCCACCTCCGTCGCTCTCGTTTGCGAGGCAGGTTTCACGGATGAAGGCAGCAGTTCGGTCAGTCCATCCAACAAGTACTATGTGGCCCCATTCATGCACCTGTGTTTTGCCCGACCGGAACGAATCCAACTTCTGCTTGACACCGTCAACAACGAAACCTGTCAGGGTGGCATTGAACAAGACCCCTAGTACAGTAGTGAAGCCAGCAATTGCGCGATTGGGAAGCAAAAATTTCTCATTTGACGTGTTCCATTGAATTCCGGCGTCCAAGATGATCGTCCAAATTTGCCAGACGCCTTCGCTCATCGTAAGGTCCGCACTTGAGCTACCGTAAAAGCCTAAACATATGAGCAAAGAGAACCATTGTATTGAGCTCAAAGGGAGAATGATTCAGAATGACACCTTGCAGTGCAAGATAATATTACCTCCGCACAAATAAAAGGCAGTGCCTGTGGAAAGCGCCATGCAAACCAAGGAGAACGCAAAGAAGGCAAGCTGGCTGCTCGGCCGTGCCATCTTTTCTTCATAGAGGTAGTTCAAGTGGTGGCTCCATTTGTACTCGCTAAACACTGTAGTGCTTCGGTCCTCATCTTGCTCCAACATCGCCAAGAATTTTGCCCTCTCCTCATCTTTTTTGTTGATGGCCTTCGTACCCTCGTCCATTGTGGCGAATGTGTTGCCGCTTCTCGAAGCACAACTCTCAGGGCAACGTTAAAAGCGAGGTGGTTCCAGCCGCAAAATTCAATCCTGATAACTTAAATATTCATCGATCATGAACGCAGGATGCGCTCAACTTCGAACTGACTGGTACAACGCCGCGCAGCGTGCTGCATCTATAGGAGGATGTAAGACATGAAGCTGTACGGCACCGAGCGGCACACCGAACACCACGGCGGCACAAAACAATTTTCGGCTCATCAGTCCCGGGGGGTGATCTGCAGTTGCATCTCTCTGCACGAAACTGCACGAGTATAGTATCTCTTTTTGGTTTTTGGTATAAACAAGTACTGTACTCCTCTAGGAGTATGTGGGTCATTTGAGTGTCGTATTTCGAATGAGGAAGATGGAAGATGACTCGGAGCTGGAAATGAGTGCAGCAGAGGAATTCTGAGTTCTCGAAATGGTCAGATGATTGACTCCACCGAAAGTCTTGAAATGGAGAGGCAACATCAGACGTGCTTGGTGCATAATTAAAGTCGTAGTGAAATCCTGTATGAACTGCACACCGTGAAGTGTAGTTAGAGTTGAAGGCTTCGCGAGTTCGTGTAGCCTGTGAAGAGTTCGAAACGAAGCACTCTTCTTAAGAGCATCGTGGACGTTACGAGTCACTAAGTAGAAATGGAAATTCTCGTGACGCTTCGGAGCGTTTGAGACGAAAGCTTCGCAACCACGAATTTCACACTCATAAGAGTTGAGAGCTTCGCAAAATTCGCGTAGACCTCGAAGCGTTCGAGTCGAAGGCGTGGCAACCACGAACTGTGAAATTTAGAGCTGAGACCAACGACTTAAGTCCGGTTTCAAAAATATTTCATGAACAGTTTCCACTTTAGAAGGGAGTGGAAGTATTATGCTTCCTGCCCTCTACACACTATCCTCTTTACGATGTTGACTTGCGCGCAACGCACGCGCGTACACTTCTGCCCGCAGCATTGGCTTCTGTGTCATTTGGGTTTGTATTAGTTCGAGTTCGAGTTCCTTTGCATTGATCACGTAGACTCGAAGCGTTTCGAATTGCACACTGTGAAATTTATTGTTAGAGTTGAGTGCTTCGCAAACTTAGCGTACGCCCCGGAGCGTTTGAGAGTTTGAGACGAAGGCTTCGTAACCACGAATTTCATACTCAATGGAGTAGAAAGCTTCGCTAAGTTCGCGTAGACCTTGAAGCATTTGAGACGAAAGCTTCGTAACATTCTCTTTAGCTTCGCAAAGTCTTCATAGAACTCGAAGCGTTTTCCGTCGCTTGGGCATTCTTGACATCGACAGTTACTTTCATAATCAAGACCAGAATAACCGAGCGGCGTGAGGCCATCCAACCATCTACAACTTGTTTGGTTGGATCATCGCCCCCCTCCCGAAGGGTACAAAAGAAAAAATTTGAGGGAGATGGACCGGGATAAGCAGAGCAGCAAGCACACGTTTGGTGCTTGGAGCGATGATCCAACCAAGCAAGTTGTAGATGGTTGGATGGCCTCACGCCGCTCGGTTATTCTGGTCCAGCACCCGGATGATTCCTCCTTAGCGGGGAATGGGAATAGTAACTGTTCTTCTCGTTTCTCGTCTTCGTCTTCTCGTCTTGGCTCTGCGCCTAACTGCAGTTTCCGGCGCATCACTTGCTCAGCTGTCTTACGCGGCCCACGCCGCTACTCCAGCTGTGCGGCCAAGGTTGTCGTTCCGCACCTTACTGCTTGCTGGCATAGTACACTTTGGCGCACTCAGCAACACAAGTAGTCGAGCCGGTGCTGCACTTGGAATAAACAATCATTAAACACTAAATCAGGCAAGTATGGGTATTTTGGGGAAAAATATGCATGTTGGAAGCTCGCTCCCCGCCTTGAGACCCAAGGCCGGGCGCGTGTACCCCCCCCACGCAAACACAAACCCCCAAACACACACCTTCCGATCAGAGGCCAAGTGAGCGCGATACGCGGAGCCGGTCGTCGAGGTATCGGCGGTTGTAGCACGCGAGCCACGTTGGTGACACCACACCGGCCAGGTGTTGAATGTCTTCTTGGTGTAAGCCATTTGCTGCTGCCTCAGTTGCTCCTCCTGCGCGAGCGCTGTGGCCAGCAAAGAGTGCGGCTTGCTCCTCTGATAGGCCTATTGCGACTAATGCCGACCGCAAGAAGGCAACATAGTCATAGTAGGGCATGGGGCGCGTGCGGTCGACGACACCAGTTGTGCGATCAATGTGAGGTAGCACGTGCCCAGTCTTAAAGAACTTTTTTTGCGCGACCAAGCAAAAATAGATGCCGTTAGGGTTGTTGTCCGCAGGGCGAGCAACGTCAAGCAAGGCGCTGCCGTGTTGAAGGTTTTTACGGCCATGTAAATCGAAGCGCACGTGCGTGTCGAGCACATCGCACCAGTCTTGGTCCCAGTACAGCTTAATGGCATCATCATAGCGCGCCAGAAGTTTAAATGCAGCCGACACTGCGGAGCCGAACGCAAATCCCACTGTTGGTGAAGTGGCCGGTGTATTCTTTCGTACGAATAAACCTGGTTGATGGCTTCGACCATGGCTGCCGTCAGCGCAGCTGACTTTTTGGCGACGTGTCGATATTCGCGCCGTGATTTTTCCAGGGGTGCCAGCACGCGCAGAGCGTCGTAGATAGCCCCACCGATGCCATTGAGCGAGCAAATCAGCTTAAGCGCATTTCTTGCTTGCTCCAGCGCGCCCGAATTGTCACGAATGAGACTGAGTTTGGTGAGGTAAAGGCCAAACTCGTCGGCGGTGGGGGGCAGGGTCCAGCCATGCGTCAAGGCGAACCACATGAGTTTGAGGGCAGCATTCCTGTAGTTGCCCAAAGTTCGTTGTGTGCGTGCGCCCGTGTATGAACGCCTCCGCTTATTGACGAGCACGAGTGTCTCCGACTGCAAAAAAAACGCCGCTGAGGCCATGTTGATGGGGTTGGTTTCAGCTCTGTCGGCCGTGGATGCGGTCCATTGTCCTGGAAAGCGGAGCTCAAACCTGCCCACATATGACTGAATAAGTGGTAGGAAACCGTGCACTTTGTTCATGCTCACCACTGTCCAATCGAAGGCCCAGCGCCGCGGGTCGGTGAATGCGACGTCGTCGATTCGCAGCAGGGGCGCAAGTTCATTGCCAGTGAGGTCTTCGTGGTCCCCATCGTCGTACGCCACGCGGAAGTACGGGTTTGCGTAGGCGGTGACGCTGCCGTGGTAAGCAACGCTGCCGAAGGTCTTGCAAAGTCGCGTGTGGCCCAAGTGAATGAAGCCCACATAGCCCGTGTCGCGCCAAGGGGCGTCAGCGACTTCCATGGTGGTCCGCTTGCGTTTTGGCAGCTCCGGTGCTGTGGAAGAACAGGCAAGGAGGGGAACTGGGCTTTGAGACAAGGTGGTGGGACAGCACAGAACACATTGTCATGAGTGTGTATGCATATGCTATGGCTAGAAGCGCGTTAGCGTAGGCATGGCCAGGTACTTATTGTGTTGCTGACGCAAACACTTGGGGTATTCTCTTCCCAAGTGTTGTTAGTGGTGAGAGGGGCACCAGGATGTGGCATGTGGAGCGCGCTGCCAGCGCTCCGCACCCGACCACGTTGAACAGAGCAAAGGTTGGTGCGCACCCACCGGTGGCGGCCCCTCAGGGCTTCGCTTTGCTTGTTGTGACGACCGACTCCCAGGCGCCCCCGC
>Ga0307979_1001519_pt1 | contig 16505 bp, 16 predicted proteins | sample OrgLakmetage1058_FD_201833 | JGI IMG/M metagenome (GOLD analysis project Ga0307979, IMG submission 201833) | Saline water microbial communities from Organic Lake, Antarctica - #1058 | ecosystem: Environmental > Aquatic > Non-marine Saline and Alkaline > Saline | place: Antarctica: Organic Lake...
ACCTCCTAATTGAGCCCAACAAATCACAATAACAGGGCGAATTACGTTACAACAGCACAATAGCAATAGCGGGAACCAATCAAAGATCAAAGGTCGTCAAAGTCGAAGTCAAGCGTGTTTGCCCAGTCCAGGAGGGCATCGACCGACCCGCCTCCAGGTCCACCGCCCGACGGCGTACGCAGCGGTGTACGGCCGGGAGTCTGACGGCCAGGAGTTTGACGGCCAGGGGTGAGACGACCAGGGGTAAGACGACCAGACGTGTGTATACGCCCCGGTATGAAGCTGCCGCCCTCTTCAGTGCCTCTGAGAGTGCCGCTGCTGCTGTGTAAAGTGAGCGTAGGCTGAGGTTGTGGTGCACTAGCCGCGCTGGGCTCGGGGGGAAGCGGCCGGGTGCGAATGGGCGAAGCGTTTAGCGGCGAGGGCTGGTGCGGCGGTAGCTCTGTCGTACTTCTCAGTGGCTGGGACTCGCGCGGCGGCCTATCTGCTTCAGCCATGTTTGTATGGAGCACGCTGGCCTCCAAGTCTCGGAGCGCCTCGTCACCACCGAAGTATTTCGCAACTAAACTCAAATGCTCAGGCTGCAGCGTTAGATTTGCGACAGGGCCCGCTCCAGCAGCTGCTGCTGGTGCTGCTGGTGCTGCTGCTGTTGGTATTGCGACCTTCGTTTGATTTCCGTGCCTCGGCGAAGCATTATCGGTGGCTACAGCAGTAGCAGCGGAGTGCTCGACCATTGGCTCTGGGCGCTGACGACGCCCACGATTGCTTAAAGAGGCTGTTTCCTCTTCAGAAATAAGCGAAGTGTTCTGTGTTGCACTAGGGTCTTCCCTGGGACTCAGGCCTAACCCAGCACCGCTGGCATCAACTGCCGCTGCCGCTGCGGCTGTGGAATTGTGAGTGTCGCTCCTCAAGGCCTCAAGATACACCTCCTTCATCGAGCGCACTTCAGCGATGCGGTTCACATGGCTACTGCCTGACCCTTTCTTTTTGGGAACGCCACTACCTGTACCGTCGCCGCCACCAGACCCAACTCCACCGCTGCCGGTGGTGCCGCCGCCATGATCTCCTTTGTCTTTGCCCTCCACGTCCTGGTCCATGAGCGCGCGCTTTTGGCGCTCGAGCGCGCGCAGCTCGTCCCATGCGTCGCCTGTAAAGAACTTGCCTAAGTCTGCACGGCCCGTTTTCAAGGCTTTGCTCTGTCGTTCGGCACGCAAGAGCGCTGCTGCTGCTTTCCCGTCATACCCAGAACCCATAGCTGACGCTGCCCCTGCTGCAGGCGCAGTCGCACCCGTCGTACCATAGTTGGTGTTCATTGAGACAGGTGGCTGCCCAATGGACGGCGGCTGCTGAAATGGTGGTGCTGATGAAGCAGCGTTTGGCAAGGCTGAACTGCGGCGGCTGTGGCTACTATTGTGCGTCCCCTCGAATTCATGCGCCGAGCCTGCTCTGGGCAAGGTTCCACTCTCCCTTCCCGCGATCGCGCCACCACCAGTGCCCATGGTAGCGCCCATAGCATTGTGGCTCCCGTGTGCCTCAGGAGCTGAGGCTCGGCTTCGGCGCGAGCCTCGTGACACGGACATGTGCATCGTGGCGCCCTGGCCGCTGCTGCTGTGGGTGCTGCTGTTGCGTTGCCGGTGCCGCACTCCGTTGATGATCGTGTCACGAGGCGGCCGCACTACATGGTCGTAGTTGAGCGCAGCTAGCGCAGCAGCGGTTGGTGCTGCCCAATGATGCGATGAAGTATCGCTTCGTGCTGACGAGGCATTGCTGCCCGGCCGACGCTGGTGGTGCTGCTGCGAATAGGAGCCCGTGATTCCAGCAGCTGGGTGCAAGTAAGGCTGCCGGTTATTATACCCACCTCCGTAAGGGAGGCCACTGCCTGGCTGGCGCGAGGAGGCATGCGAATAGTTGCTAGACCGCGCAGTGTGCTGCCCATGCTGCCCCAGAGATGCTCTCGACGAGGCAGCACTTCCTGGTCGGCCGCTGCTGCTGCGGTCCTTTTCCTGCACAGCAGCCAGCATAGCTTCCAGCTTTGTGACCGCATCGCCCTGGAAGTCGCCGCTAGAAGCCGCATCCTTCGAGGCGGAAATATATTTACCAATTAGAGAGATAAGCGCAAAAGACCTACCGGGTAACCGCTGCGTGTGTCTGACATGAATAGTTCAGTGAAACTGCAGTATTAGAAGAATTTACCTCGAGAAGCTTGCGGACGTTGTCGAGAACAGCAGCTGACGGTGCTGCGGCACGGCCACCTCGCCCAGTGCGCTGAATAAGAGCAATCAAAGAGGTATTCGAATTACTTGCATTGGGAAAAAGTCTCAGACTGAATTAGCAGACAGTAATCAACAAGCTTGACAGCGGTTCGAAGTCGTTCACCTGAGCGAGTTGAAACTCTTGCCAGGGCCCAATGTACATGGAAACCCTGCAAGCACCTTCACCCTAGAAAAATGAAGTTGATATCTGTTTTTAGTTTAGCTTCTCTTTGGCCCTGCTTGTCTCGTCAAAGTCTAATATAGCTCCGTTAGTCCGTTATTTCGCTCCATGAGGAAGCAAGAAGCAAACGAGACGATGGAGAAGAGAGGACAAGGAGGGATACACTAATATAGTACAAAATCGAATTGAGAGTTAGAGTTGAGAGTTAAGAGTGAGAGTTGAGCGCTAGGTTCGGTTTCCCGCGGGAAATTCCGCGGAATTCCCGCGGAAAGGGAAATTTTTACAAATCAGACGTGATTTCCGCGACGGGAATTTAGCAGTGCCTTTATGAATACGGCACGAAAATCCCGCGGAAACCCCGCGGAAATACCACGTGAAGTGAAAATTTTAGCCATCGCGCGGGAATTCCGCGGAAACGGGAATCTCAACCCTGGTTGAGCGCCGAGAAATGAGCAAGGCGCAAGGCGCAAGGCGCGGCGACGAGTATACGTCCCGTACTTAGTGCCACAGTTATTCCTTGCCAGCTAGGTTGAGATCTGCGTACCGAGGCTGGGTGTCCCTGTCTCGCTGTAGCCGCCACGCGGCCGTTCTCCAGTAACCACGTAACCGTAACCACCACCCCGCAACCCCACACCAAACCACCACAAGCCACGAGTGCCTACGGCTGCCCATGAGGCATGAGTAAGGCCGCATCGCACACAGGAGGCCTCACTTGCTTTTTTGGTTTGAATTTAGGACTGCTAGAGGGCGCTGCTTGTTCCATTACCCCGTGCTTTTACAATTAAAAATGTTGATGCTACTAGCTCCTAGCTTCTAGTCCATATCCATGTATATGAACCACGAACCAAGCGAATACAACACGAAATCTTTATTAGAACGAAGGGGACGATATGATACATGACCATCACAGAACAGCACCATAATGTGCTAATTTCAAAGCAGGATTCGGTTTTTAAACCACCACATGCGTTAACCCGGGCCGGCTTCTCAAGGAGACCTTGCCTGTAAGAGCGCACGCCGACGCAGGTCGCGTTTCGCAAGTGCAGCGTAGAACACGTCCCAACTGATTTCTGTGAAGTTCGCTACTCCCAGAAGTCGTCTAAACAAGAATAAAAATCGAATTTGAAGTAAGGCACGTACGAGGCAAATTAATTGCTGTCTAGAAATCGCCGAGCTTTGTCTGCGTACAAAAGAAATCACACTCTATTTCTTACTCGTACGCCATCCACTTGCACGTAAATATCTTGCGTTACTGTTTTTCTTCTTACCTCAGTGAAGTGGCTCCCTCAGTGGAAACGTTCGAAGGCAAGCCGAGCTCACGGGCAAGGGCGGGGCTGTCTGCTACGCCTTTTTCGAGGTCAACAATGGAGACCACACCGTTGTTGGCGTCGTCAAAGCGGGCAAACACCGAGCGCCACCGGGCTTTGAGAGCCTCGGAGCTAGACCCCACGCTCACGCCTGGTGGTGATATCACAGCTTTTCTTGAATCCGTGGTAGTGCTCAAAGCCCTCGAGGGAGAATGCAAGGACTGGCCCTCCTCTTCGTCTGCGCACTCCGTGCTAGCGCCTACCTGGAGTTCAGGCTCAGGTTTGCTGCCATCGCGGCGAGCGATATCATGTTTCTGTGCGCCAAAGAGCCGAGCTACTTTCTCCGATAGGCGATGTGGCTGAGCTGAATTGGTGGTGTCTAAGTGCTGCTCCAAGGCCGAGCATTCTACTACCCCACTGCTACTACTGTCTGCAGTGGGACCTTGGGTAACGTAGGGGTCAGACCCATCTTCGGTATTTGCATTTGAGGCTGCACTTGTAGGTGCAGTTGTAGCTGAGGTCGAGCTATCGCCTGTGTCAGTGCAGTCTCTTATGCTTTCTTCGCGAGCGGTCGAGGATTCTACCTTGCTGTCGCCCAGCAATGTTTGAGGTGCCGGGTCCGCAGAAGCCGAGATGGTGGACCCACCTCGCCGGAGGCGGTTCAAACGCGACCCAAGCGCTGACGCAAGCTCTGGCCCAGCGCCTCGCGTGCTGGGCTGCTGGTCGATGGCAGGCTCGGTGCAATGTGGTGCTGCCACCGTGGTCGGCGATGTATCCTCTAACTTGGGTGTTTGGTCAAATGGGGGGGTCATACTAGTAGGTGGCTGCGAAGCCGTCTGCGACCTTGATTGTTGCAATTCAGACATCGAAGCGCGATCGTCGTCTACTCGAGGTCTCGTCAACAGCACAGCTACTGGCTCTGCCACTGCTTCCACTATTTCCATTTCATCGGCAGCGTCGCGGCTAGTGGGGCTGTCGCTGTCGGCATATCCCACGTCATCGCTTTCTTCTTCAGGCACCGTCACGGTCCAACCGGAAGGGCTCTGATCCAAGTTACTGCAGTCGCGCGTTGAACGTCTGGGAGTATTGCTACTGCTAGACCATGGCGGTCTCTCATGGGACCCCGATCGACGCGGCGGCGTGACTCGGGATGCCACGGCGACAGTAGGTACAGCAAAGCTCTCAGAAAAAGAGGAACGGTCTTCCGTCGGCCAACGCACGAGTGAGCTCGTGCCACGAAGTTTAGCTTCTGAATCCAGCGGAGGCGCCCATGCCATGAGCCTTTGAGAGGTTCTTTCGTCGTCTTCGTCCTCGCTCACGTCACTGCGATAGTGGCTACCTGAGCTCGACAGTAAACCATCAGGACCAAGCCGACGCGCCGTCGGCTCGATTGGTGACTCACGCCGTCGCCAGGGGATGCACGGCAATGAGGGCGATGCACCCATAAGCTCGGTTGTCTAGAGCCAAGAGACCTCAGAAATACGTTGTCTATAAAACACGCAGACCATGTAGCATATTCCGCCACGAGGCATTACTCGAAACTCGAAAATGAACGGACGGTAGATGGGAAGAATATACTTTACTGCAATGCTGCAATGGTTTCCACAGCAGCAGCGCATTCCTCTTTTTTCAAACTGTAGTACGTCTGGCTGTACTACATTAGAACACCTTGTATTTTTGTAACCGTAATAATCGCACAACCATTGGAGATTGGAGAACGCATGCGATCGCATCGGAGCCATGGCGGCGCCTACAGCTGTCTTCTCAAGGCCTCGACCCAATTCGAGTCCGAAATCACCTCATGCACGTTCACCATTTGATCCTCAGAAGGTTTGATTCACCATATCATTGAACTTTAACCTGACTCCCAACATCTTTTCCCCAATCCCCATTAACAAAATCACAGTTGATAAACAACTTGAGCTCCAACAAATGCGCAGCCTGCAAGCTAGCTCACTGCTGCACTCTGTTTGTAGGTGGACCTCTCGAAGTGTGTGAACCCTGATGCAATGCAAGCTTTCTTCAGTGCTAGCGCCCCGCGCTCTAGCCGGCGTGCCGATGGTGCCACGACCCCGCTAGCTTCACCGCGTCGATCTGGATCGCGAGCTCGCAGCGTGAGCAGCGACTCTACCGTCAGTTCAGTGCGCAGCGTTCTTATCGCAGACTTAAACAGCATGTGGATGGCGGATCAGCAGCGATCCTCAGCTTCTAAAGCAGAAAACCGTAATCGCCTTCGCCACTCTTATCCTGGCGCCGCAACTCCATCGTCGGTCTCACCGACACGGCCATCACGGCAGTGGCGCTCTCCACCGCGAGACCTATCAAGCTTGAGCCCGTCGAATACTGCTAGGCGTGGACACCAAAAGCATCCGGATGATTTCGGGCATGAAGGAGGCGAGATGGAGCCTCCACTGAGGCAAAGCTACCCGTTTCCCACTCGCACAAGCCTCCTGCGCGAGGAGGAGCATCGCTTCGGACAGCAACATGATTACCAGCAAAACCAGCGGCACGCCCACAGCACCAGGCATGGCATGGGTCATGACACTTCTATAGATTCTCGAGGTTACCAACCATCCCACTCGGATGGCCTGGAACGAGGAGGTCGCGGCACTTCCCATCGTCGCAACCAGAGCGCCCAAGGGCTGCCGTCGCATTCTTCGAGGCCTTCGGTGGCAGCCCTTGACCGCTCGGATGCGTCTCCACCGCGGTGGCGGCACAACGACCAACACATGGCGATGCGGTCGCGGTCGCCTCCCAGCCGGTTCATGGACCAAAATAGCCACCACCATCGCCCGCCACCGCCTCAGGGCCGCGGAGGCGCACCCGAAGTGTTTTTGGAAATGCTCAAGCAAATCGAAGAGCGGCTGGAAGACTTACCTCGCGCGATTCGCATTCGCGTTGAGCGGTGAGAAGTGTACTTTATTTCTAGGGTATACCAACGGTGCTTTCTTTGAGAGTCTGTTGAGCCTGCGTTCGCTAGTCGTGGCTTGTCATTCTTTTGTGTTCGTAGCGTTACCTCTCAGCTTCTTTGTCGTGTAGCCAGTTGCTTACTATTTTTCATCCACGACATGACCGTGTAAATGCTTGTGGTTGGTTTACAGGTGGGTTGCAAAGTTAGCGTATCAAGTCGACCACCCAACGTGGATCAAGGAGCGCAACTTGTACTGCGCAGCCCTGTTGCACGCCGTGACGACCAACAACTACTCCGACCCGTTTCACGCAAGCCCTCCCGAAGGAAACTTGCCCTCAGTTCCTGCTTGGGTGAGGAAGTGAAATGCTTGGAGAATTGTCTTTCTTTGGGCAGTATGTCTTCTGTGCTTATGTGTGCAGCATATATTCGTCTTCGTTGTTTCTTATTCATTTACGTTGACTCAGCCTAGTTCCTTATTACTTCCTTTGTGTAACTCATACCGTTTTTGCGTGTGCAGATTCGGCGTGCTTATTCGCGCAAAGGGGTTGGTGCTCGGGGTGCCCCCATGCCTTCTGCGAACAAGAGCACACGAGCCAAGCCGCCGTTTTGGGAGCCTCCAACAGAGAATCTTGGGACCTCTCTCAGTGCGCCAGCGCCTTCGCATGATCCTCACAATGGTCAGTTCGCGTAGTGAGACCTTCCTCGCACCTACCTGTACTTTCACTTCAAAATTTGGGCGTACATGTATGTTTCTGCTCCACATAGGTGCAACTCGTGCAAGACACTATTCATTTCCTCCTAATGGCACTCTTCGTTTATCCTTGTGTGCACGTCTGGCTTCCTGTCTGTATTTGATCTGGTGCCTTTTTGTGGATGTGTATCATGTTAGAGAGGTACGACGACGAGGCTGTTCGCTTTGCCAGGCGCATCGCAGCAGGGCACTACCACCGTCACCGTCATCATGGTGGTGGTGGTACATTATCCCCTGGAGCGCACGCTACCTCACCCGAGAGAATGGAAGAAAACCCTGCAAATCACACTCGCGACCGCAGCGGAAGTGGAGAGTCCACGCTCACGCTAACGCTGCGGCACAACACGACGAGCGGAGGCAACCGGAGAAGTGCGGGGCCGCTGCTGCCGCCGTCCTCAACCTTGTCCAAGCCGCAAGCAAGGAAAGCTCTCCTGGCCCATGGCCCCGCACCCGGCGACCTGAACGATGCTTTACTCGAATTAGGAGGGGAACAAAGCAACGGTGCGGAGAACGGGAAGAAGCAGCTGCAGCAGCAGCAACAGCGAGGGGGTGGAGCCAGTGGTGAAGGAGGTGAAGATGGCAGTGTTGGAGAATCCCTCGCAGTTGCAGAAGCCAAACAGCGTTTTCTCGAAGCAGAAAGCCGCGAAAAAGCAGCACGCACGGAGGTGAGTGTGCATGGGTAAAGAGAGTTAGGCGTGAAGTACATTCTGCTGTGCGGGGTTCCTGTTTTTTCAATGAAAGAGCAGTAGAGCATGATACTACTGTGGCCTCTGCTCTTGAAAATTTGACGTTGCTTTAACTTCTTTTTTATATGTTGTTGTATTCCTCTTGATAAAGGTGGCCGCTCTGCGGCGCAAGCTCACGGAAGCCAACGCGCGTGCGGAAGGGCTAGCCTCCGCCGCAGGAGCCGCTGCCAGCCGGCACGAAGAAATTCTGAGCAAAATGGCCGACGCCCACAAGGTAATGAAATGGAGATACATTCCCTTTGTTCATGAAATTGAAGTGCATGCGCAGGTCCATTTGATTTTTTACCTTGTTATGATGGGGTGCGTTATACTTTCACGAAGAAGCCAATGTTGCCTTTGATTCCTTGCGTCTAATGTATTTCACACTTTCCTTAAAACATCTCGACAAGTAATCAATGATTTTTCTTCTCTTCCACACTTCTCTTGTCTTCCCGTTTCGTCTGTTGTGAGCACAGGCTGAAATACGTCAGCTACAGCGCGAGCATGGCGAAGAATTAGACGCCTTGCAGCACTTGTATGCGATGCAAGCAGCACGACGGGTAAGTGGTAGATTGACTGCACGTGCACGCGTGTTTAATTAGGCTGACGTGCGTTTCTGTTCTTGTGATTCAATCCAATTTTTGCTGCATTTGCTCTTCTTTTATTGATGTATCATCTGTAAACAAAAAGGTGGACACTGCCGCGAGCATTCGTGACCCAGCCCTGAAGCCTCAGCCGGCGCAGCTGCCTCCGGATACGGCTAAGTCAGCTGGTTCTTCTACCGATACCTCGTTTCGCTTCGGTGGTGGGGGCCATGCCTCAGTTCTTCATCGATCGCCCACCGAGGCTGCCTCCACGAATGGTTCTGCGCCACCTGCCTCGGCGGCTGCAGCGCCCTCGGTGTCTCCAGTGGCGGCAGCAGCCCCTAGGAGCTCTGTCGCTGCAAGTGGTGATGTAAAAGCCGCAGCTCACGACAACGACGACGACGATGACACATTTCTCGCCTCGTTGGATGATTTTGAAGCCACGGCAGCGGCGGCTCTCTCTTTCACGGCCAGAGGTGCAACCCCCATCTCTTCTGCGGCCCAATCAACAACGGCTGCTTCAGTGGTGGCACCAGTCGGTGGTTACGCACACCAACGAAGATGATCTTGCCAAAAGCACCGCAGGGGCCTTACTGTCTGCTTTCGACCAAGGATTTAGTGCTGTATTTGTGTTTCACTTCCAGCTTGCAGACTACAGCACCGCGTACTCTTCTTCACGAAGGCCGTGGGCGCCGGATTTAGCAGCTACGGCACAAAAGAATATAGTTTCAGAGAGCAATAAGGGGAGATGGAACTAATGCCAATCAAAGCCAGGGTTTACTTTTTACTTGCACTTGAGGAATTACGAATTATTCCCAATGTATCAAGTTTCAAATTTCTGACACAAGACAGTCAAGACATACAGCCGGAAGCCGAGATGGATATAGCAAGCCGTATGGGCTTCGGATTGTAATTACTGGCGATCTACTGCAAATACTGCTTCCTGGATGTACTTAATGTCTGTAATATGCCTCCTCTAAATACGAAATATTCGCCAGTTGCCGAAGACCGTGATTCGGTGGTGCTAAATTCAAATTTACTGGCACAAGCCCCGGGTTGGAGTATGGAAGTTACACATCGCATGATCAATTCCGAAACCTGATTCCTGAATAATATAAACGGTTCCCGGTTTCTATTACAATGCGGTATCTACTTCAGCATTCTCGAATCAAACGCGCGCGTCGCCTGGTGTTCAGTCATCGCGCAGGGACTGTGGCTTGACGGTGACTTGGCTTCTAAGATGTCAGCTTACTCGCGCTCCATAGCGGCCTCCTTGACAGGTTCGTCGGTGATTGCTACAGCTGGAGCCCCACCTTTCTTGCACGGCTTGCAGGACAAGAGGTAGTAGGCCATCTCGCAAGGGAACAAGAGGTTGACTTGGCAGCAGAACATCACGACAGCCAGTTTGTGCTGTTCGATGAAAGAAGAAGGGAAAGAAAGAAAGAAAGGAAGGAAGGAAGGAGGGGAACGACATTAGCAGTGCGCTGGTTGTAATTAAATCACATGAAAAGAAGACAGCTATGCGATGAGATGAATTGAGATATCATCATTTAAGCCACTATTGCACGCCAAGACAATTCGCGATCCAAACGCCATGATGCCGACGCAAGATAGCATCAGTGAGTGGCGTACGAAAAAAGAAAACTTTTTCGGTTATAACATGAATATCATCGATAGACCCTGAAAGTGATAGGGTATGCATGCTTGCGCCATGCAATAAAAGGTATCCAAAAAGGCGCGCCTCAAGGCTATTTTCATTACCCTGTCTTCGTCTTTCGCACAAATCTTGCACGGAAAGCAGCCGCACTGGCGCTCGCAAATCACGATGCCAAAGCATTGCCCCTCATCATCGAAAGTAATGCAGCACTGCTGCTTCGCGTCCTTCTTGCTGCCACCGCACATGATTCTTGACTACGATGAGCAATGAAAACTGCGAAGTGGAATTATGTGACAGCTGGTGGGCTGGTGTGGGCAATTTTTACATACAGCGCACAAAAACGATCGCCCAATCAAAAAGCGAAGTGGCGAGGGAAAACTACCGAGGCTTGTTCTCTCTCCCTCGTGTTCTCGAAGCGAAGAATGTTGCGAGCATTCGAGCACTGTAGCCGTGTAGCCGTACTGTAGCACTGTACATAGCCACTATACATACTATGATGCTTGTCATGTTGTCACCGGTCACCGATCACGGTGTTAGAAGAGAGAAGGTAGAAGACTAACAAGTTTACGGCATTGAAACAAATTGGACCATTCTCATCTTGCTTCGACCAGTAGCTCGCGAATGTCCGTCTCAAAACCAGCTCTAGCTACCTTCAATTCCAAGGTCGACGGGTTGCCATCCTACTGGAACTCAACTTTCGATCGCGGCCTGCAAAATGTGCGTCCTAGCGCTATTGCCTAGTCACCAATTGCCTACGCGCTCTCACTGTACATACAATTTTTAGTTTATAGCAATGTGCGTGGAGCATATGGAACCTACCAGAAACTAAGTAGTTTGAAATATTCATGTCTTATATGTATGTTGCCTGTAGGTGGCGGGCGTCCAGAAGAAGCTGCAGGCTCGCATAGACCACCAGATGCTTGAGTCAGGTTTAAGCATGGTGCTTAAGGCCTTGAGTGGCAGCCTTTTTACATGGATGCTTGCTATCATGGCCAAGTGGGGTTGGGCGAGGCTTGCTGAAGAAGTCACAGTTCAGGTGGGTGTGTTGATGGTGCAAGAATAAATAGGTGGCAACTAATTTGCCTTTTCTGCATGCCAACTACTCTCATAAATGAACAATTACCCTTCAGTTTCTTTTAGTTCCTGGTGAGTTAAGTTGAACATCTCTTGCTTTTTTCTTCTCGCCCTCATCTGCACACCTGCGCATGTCACCACTCACTTCTCAAGTTGCGCTATTCATCTTTCGGTGTTGTTGTTGTTGTTTTCTCCTTCGGTCAGGTGGACGTGCCGTCGTTTGAGCTGCCCGGCTACTGGCTGAAAACCTGGCTCGCGCAGCACCAGGGCGACCTCGGTCGCATGTCGAGGTGCAGCTTCAAGCTCAAAAAGCAAGTGTCTGCGAAGCCCTCGTCTAGCTTCGGAGGACCACCACCCAAAGCAGCGCAGCTCGAGCAAGACGACGACGATTTCAACGACAAGCCCGGTGGCTTAGCCAAGACCGTGGCCGAGTTCGTGTTCTTGCCGCGCGCAGGCTCTGCGTCGACTTTCCTCTTTGAAGGCCACCGGGTGTGGGTGGAAGAGCGCCACGACACCAGCGGCGGCGGTGGCGGCGGCGGACGGGGCGGCCCACCAGTGATGCCCTTTGGCGGCCCTGGCGGCAACGCCAGCCAGGTCTTTCGGCTCACCACCCTGGGGCGAAGCAAGCACACGATTTGCGCGCTGCTCGCCGCCGCCAAGGAGGCCTACGAGGAGTCGCTGAAGAGCACCACGGTGATTTGGTCGGCCAACCCCGAGCAGCGGTTCGGGTCCCAGGCTGGGTGGCAGAAATTGGACGCCCGGCCGTCGAGGCCCATGCGCACGGTGCTCCTGGAAGACGGCGTTGCAGAGGTATGCCATGAAAATGACAGGATCCTTGCAACAGAGAGGTTGGGTGGGTATAGTATGATGACGAGCACGTGGGATTGTGGGTGTGTGGAGATTCAGCAGCATTCATTCTCTTTTCCTTTCGTTCTCTTGAAAGCACCTGGAAGCTTTCTGTTTTTTTTAACTAATCGATGTTCATTGGCTTTTATCTTTCTCCACTTTAGGCCCTGCTTGAGGACGTGAAATCATTCATGGGTGCGAGTGCCTGGTACTACGACCGGGGCATTCCTTACCGCCGTGGGTACTTGCTCTACGGACCCCCAGGGTGCGGGAAAACCTCCTTCTTGATGGCCCTAGCGGGGGAGCTGCACTTGACCATTTGCATCGTGAACTTGAGCTCCAAAGGGCTCACCGACGACGGCCTCTTGCGGCTCTTGTCAGGCGCACCCAAGCATGCGATCATCTTGCTCGAAGACGTCGACGCCGCGTTTGGAAGCCGAGTCGAGCCGGTGTTACAACCTGCCAGTCAAGAGGCTGCCGCGGCAGGGGCACCACCAGCGGAAAGTGAAGGAAAGAGTGGCCAGCCCAATGTTGGCGCCGATGCGGGTAGTACTAGCAGCAGCGGAGGTGGTCACTCCGTGGGCAATAGGCGGTTAGCGCGGCCAGGAGGGCAGGGAGGAAGAGGCGGCGGCGGTATGACGCCTGGCAGCAGCAGTGACGGAAACAGCGGTGGGATAACGTTTTCTGGCCTTTTGAATGCTTTGGATGGTGTGGCCGCTCAAGAAGGGAAGGTGCTGGTGATGACGACGAACCACGTTGAGCGGCTGGATCCGGCCCTAGTGCGACCTGGCCGCATTGACATTCGCTGCTACTTCGGCCTCGCTTCCAGGTAGATTTTGCCTACAGAAATGCAGTGCTCGCCTTCTTTTGTTGTGCAAGATGTTTTATGAAGAAAAGTGCACTGAGATCGGGCTGGTTTTTGCCATGAGTCTTAGCGAGTGTCTTAAGGTTTTGTATTTTAGAAGCATGTGCGCATGTGAATAAGCTGTGTGAGAGGATTAGAGTGGAGAGTTTTTTTTGTTACTTCCATTTTTTCTGCTTTAAAGCACTTGCTACTTTTGTGTCTTCCTCTCAAACGATTTTTTTGTTATTGCAGAGAGTGCGCCAAAAAGCTCTTTCTGCGGTTTTACTCGAGCAAAGAAACGGTGTCTCCAACTCCATCGCTTGTGCCGAGCGTAAGAGAAGCCGCAGCAGCAAATGCTCGTGAAGACGAGAGCGCTACAAGACAGGATGCCAAGGTAGCTTCGACTGCGAAAGAACCAGGGGCATCAGCATCGGTGCAAGTGGTGTCTGAAGACACGGAAGCAGAAACAGAAACAGCAGCAGCAGCAAAGGGGAGTGAGGCTTCTACGAATCTAGAGGCTTCTACGAATCTAGAGGCGCTGGCGGACGAATTCGTGGCTCACTTGCAAAGCTACACCCACTCGATGGCGACGCTGCAGGGCCACCTCATGAAGTTTCGCCATTCGCCACAAGCGGCCGCCGCCCACGCAAGCTCCTTAAATGCGGCGGCCGAACAGAACGGTGGCGACGCAACCACTGCTGCTGCGGAGCTCTTACCGTTAACGTCGTCCATGAAGTAAATTGGTACTTGTTTGTTTGTTACCGCGGGCGGTCTCACGCACGGACGTTTGGCGTTTGGCTAGCTATATCTAGGAATAGCGCTGTCGAAATATGCCTGGGTTTAGACCAACCCAAGTAGAGGAAAACCTTTGATGTATGTGGGGCTTAGTCATATGTCATATGCCATATGTATAATGAACTTCTTGCGATGGGTTCCAAGAGAACATGTCTAAATTATCACCCCCTCGCCCTCATAGCTCATAGCACAGACCTATTCCTATTCGCGGTATTGATATCTCAGTACAATTACAATTACAGTACAATCGTATCACAAATCCAATCCAGATCGCTGATCCTTATCTAAGCGAAATAAGTTTTGTTCGGTGACCAGGTCTCGACGTGAAATATTTTACGTGGAAAATGTGGCACAAACCAAGCGCAAAGTGCTCAACAAAGAACAACTCTGCTGATAAAACATGTGCCTGCGTACCGCAGCTAAAAGAGCCATCACTGTACTCCAGCCAAGAAAATCCCACCTCCCCAGCCCTCCATTGCCGTCTAGCATCTACTTAGCATGCATGCAAGTTTTCATGAATCGCCTTCCTCGCCGGTCTCGCATATTTTGCCCGCCGTGAGGTCGATTTCATGGGACGCGATGGTGAGGATAGAGTGGGTGCCCATAAGCAGGCAAGAAAAGCCGACGACCGCTGCCACGCTGAGAATGATGAGGCTGTCTCGGCCGAGCTTCTTGATGAGCTGAGTGATGCCGATCTGTTGACGAATTCGGCGATAAGACGAGAAGGATGCTTTTACAAATAGGGTTGGGGTCAGCGTGGCTAGAATATTAATACAGAAAGAGTAAATAAATTAATGCCATTGATTTCGTCGTTGTACAATTACACTATTACCTGCCCCACAAAAGTGACCACAAAGCCAAGCACCAACAAGGCAACCGCATAGTCCTCGAGCAAAAGGCCAAACACGTAAAACGACGTGAGGGCGGTGAAGGAGGTGTACCTGTATGGATTTAAGAAGGGAGGGGGGTGAGATGGAGGGGCAAATTAAAGCGAGAGGGCCGGCAAAGAGACAGCGAAGGACTACTAATACTATGGAAAAGAAGTGCTCAGACGCGCATTTCATTTCACTGAGCATGCAGTCATCTTCGACAAATGTCGCTCACATGATCATGGTCGCTGAGGTGGCCGCTGCGACTTTCGGGTTCACGCCCAAGTGAAGCATCAGTGGCACCTGCACAATCCCGCCTCCAATCCCGAACATGCCGGCGCACAGGCCCGCGGCAATGCACAGCAGCGGGTACACTATGGTAGCCCGCTCGTCCCACGCGATGTCGCCGTTGGAGTACTTGTAGCCCAGGCGCTTCTTTTGCTGGGTGTTGGCGGACAGGTGCTGCCCCACGTAGACGCTCACCCCAACGATGAACACAAACATCGCGGCCGTGAGCACCCAAAACCCTGAGGAGCCGCAGCTAATCCCGATTGGGCTGGGGTACCCGCCGCCCCCTTTCAGGAGGCTCACGCCAATCACCAGCGCGAACACCGCCCACAGGAGCCCGAACTTCCACCCGGGCACGCTCCTTTCTTCATCGTAGACTGCGGCAAGCTCCTTCTCAGTGGATGACATGTGGTCGTCTTTCGGAAGAAAACCAGCGGATGTGGTAGCTGCTCCACCGCTGCTACTGCTAGAAGCGCTGGTTCGATGGTCACTACTGCTTCCGCTGCTGCTGCTACTCCGCTGCATTTCAGCGTCTCCTTCGTCGTCATCTCCGCCTGCACCACCACCACCGCCGCCGTTGTTGTTGCCCTCGTCATCTGCAAGGAGGCCTTGCTCTTCGGAGCAGCCGTCGTTGTCGTCGCGAGCAAGCTTCGTGAGCTCCGACTCTTTCGCAGTCTGACAGTGCATCAAGAATTTGAGCACGCGCGCACGAATACAGTGCCACAGAATAGAAGAAAGAAAAGAAAGAACAATAACGACATGTGCACAGATCAACACCCAAGAGAAGCCGCAATAAGATAAGAAGAAAAATCAAGATTGTACACGGGCGTCAATGGGGTCATGAACATAAGGAAAAGGTGGCAAATACCTCTACAGCTTTGGACTCCGCAGCCCACGCTTGGAAGCCTTTCTCGAGCATTTCTTTGGTGGTAATCGCCAGCAGCAGCACCAGGCACACCGTCAGCACCAACTCGGGCAAGAGCTTGTTCACAAACGACCTGTTATCGGTGCTCATGGGTATCAGAGTTCATTGGTTTCATAAGGCTTCACATTCACATTCGCAGTGTAAGCATGAGAATCACCCACTTCGAACGCCCACACGCCAACGAGCATAAGAGAGGCGTTCAACAATCATACAATTGTGAAAAAATAATGCCCCTGAAGGCCACACTATACTATCAATTTCTCTTTCCCCCTAAGATATTCGCAAACGTTCAACGCGTTCTGTCATTTGCTTACCCTAGCAGGGCCCCAGCAATGGTCATGGGCTGCATGACGAGGATCAAGTCGTAGTCGACGAGAGGGCGGTCGGCCGAGGGGTGCCGCTTGGTGCGGTTCACCCAATGGTTCGCCAGAGACCCGCCAAACACCGTCACATTGGAGAGCGGGATCGCGTGCTTGGGCGAAAAACCCTAAACATGTAC
>Ga0307979_1001520_pt1 | contig 16504 bp, 18 predicted proteins | sample OrgLakmetage1058_FD_201833 | JGI IMG/M metagenome (GOLD analysis project Ga0307979, IMG submission 201833) | Saline water microbial communities from Organic Lake, Antarctica - #1058 | ecosystem: Environmental > Aquatic > Non-marine Saline and Alkaline > Saline | place: Antarctica: Organic Lake...
TCCCAGTACCCCCTTCGAAATCGAGGGCTCCTTCATCACCGAATCTCGACACTTCTTTCATCACTGCCACCTAACGCCCATTTCTTCATGTGAATCTTTCTCTGGCCAATCAGGGGCCAGGGGGGGTGATCCTGTAAATACAGTGCGTATACAAAAATGGTAGCACGCAGCGCTTATTCCGCCTGCTGGTTAGTGTCAAGAGGAGCCCGCATAGATGCAGGAAAGTCTCATGGTCTCAGTGCTCAAACAAAACATTCAGCTTGACTAGAAATTGCCAAAAGTAGGCTCACAGCAACTCATGTACGCCTTAGATATTCGTTACTCGCTTTCTTCTGCGCGCAGGCGCTGGCATCGCAAGCAGCAAGCGGACTGAAGGATGATAATGCCCGCAGCGAGTTGGCAGCAGTCAGTGAAGCTCGGATGAGTGGCCCATTTGGCAGGGTGGCAGCCTGTGGAAAAGATGTGCCCAATGTTTTCTCTGGCCGGGTGGCAGCAGCCATCGGAATAGATAGATTGAATGGCTCTTCGCATGATGGGAGCAGCCGGTAAGGATGCAAGGCCGAATGATATACTTGGCTCAGTAACAGCAAATATTGGTGAAGCTAGATTATGTGGCATGTAACGTGCGATGGTTATAGCGACGCATCATTTTTGAATACATTTTGGCAACAGTGATGGCAGCCATTGAAGCTTGGAGAAGTGGCCTGTTTGGCAGGGTGAAGTTGCTAGATCAAATGGCTCCTCTGGCAGGGTGGCAGCAGCCAGCGTAAAAGGTTGGTCGAATCGCTCCTCTGTCAGCCTTACTGCGTCACCAACGGGCTTTCTCCACCCTGGAGCGTACCGGTGAAGAGTTGCACGAAGATCAACCTACGCGTCAATTTACACGACACAACCTTAAACAATGAAGACAAAGTGCACCTCCTCGCTCGTCACTACGTGCACAGAAGAGGCATTCATGGAAATTTGAAACCATACGAAACATATCTCCGACCAAGCAGTTTAGCGTAAAAGAACACACAGGGCCGGATGGATGCCCTGAGATGACACGGGGTCGGACATTAAAGAAGGCTCTGAAGTGCAAAGGGCTAGCGGCTAACTTCAAGGAATGTCGTGCTATAGCAGAGGATGGGCCGGAGTGGAGATCGCGGACGTACTCGAAACCTATGCCTCTTTCCGAGAATTGATCGCACAGGGTTCATGAGAATAAAAGAGAAAAGATGGGCATTTCATGACGCAAAAAGACAATCAGCCCAGTCAGACTTGTTCTGGAGGATTCACGATTCATCAAAACGCAGCTTTATGCTATTTGCTGTTGTTTCTTTGCAACTGGGGAGTATAATCTTATCTAAATCTAATCGGGGTCATTAACCAGATTGGGTAAGGTCCAAACGTACGTACATCGCATAAAAACGGAGAGATCATTAGTGCAGACCAAAGGGCGCTGCAGATCTGCGTACCAGTCTTCACGGTGGCGTAGCAGCACGTTTCGCAGAGGTGCCTCTTGCCCGAGGAGGAGAAGGAGGCGATGCCCCAGCACCGCTGTCGCCGCATGCCCCCATCTCCAGAGGCTGCGAATGGTGCGGGCGCGACGACGAGTTACGGCTTCGGCTGCGGCCCTCACGCGAGTAGGTGTCGGTAGGCAACGGCGGCGAGGGCGGCGGCGCTCCTCGCACCCTCGAGCGCCCTCGAGTAGGTGCAGGCGAGATGCGACCATCGCTCGATTTCTTTCCCGAAGCAGAAGCAACGCTCTTTCCAGGCGAAATCGAAGACGAAGGCAAAGTTTTGGGCGATTGCTTGAAGAGAGGAGATGACGCATTTGCTACGACAGAACAGGTTCGGAGTTGTTGCACCTTGGTCAAGGTTGAAGGATCACTTTCTTTTCCCGAGCCGGAAGCCCGCCCCGCGCTGCTGCGACTCGCGAACGCCCCGACAAACGCTGCATACGACGACAGTGATGAACTGCCCACGTCAGACGTAGAGGCGCGCGCCGTGCGCTGAGCTGTCATGCTTGTTGCTGCTGTAGTTGTGGCTGTTGTAGTCTTCCTTATACCGTACATTCCTGGACTCCTCGAAGCATTCTTCATTTCATCGGCGCTGCTAGTGCTAGTGCTGCTTCTGCTGCTGCTGCTGCTGCCTTCAGTTATGTGGGTCGGCAGCTTGGCCACTGGCGGCGGCGGAGGTCCTGCTGGTTCCACCGAACGCGGCCTCGGCCGAATAAACGGTTTGGTGGGCCCGAGAGGCTTCGTCGAACCATCGATACCGCTACTGCTTCTGCTGCTGTGGGCTGTTGCTCCACCCTTAGGGGGCGGCAAGAAAGGTGAGGCTAATGACCGCGGAGATAAACTGCTGCTGCTGCTGCTGCTGCTCGTACGGCTCTCTGCTCCCACGAATCTTAAATTGGAAGCAGGCGATGACATAACCATGCCGCTGCCACTGATCCTGTTTCCTCTTCTTGACTCCTCGCCTGCATCTCTTCCGTTGCCTTTTCCTCCTCCGCTGAAACGCGCTGCCAACGCTCGCACGGCAGAGGACGAGCGTGAGCGCGGCGCAGTAGCTGCTGCTGCTGAAGAGGTGGAAGTTAAATGAGGTGCTGGCCCTCGCCCTCTTTCTGTTTTTTTGCTAGCATTCGTGGTGGTTGGAGGGTGCTCAGGGCGATGATTGTTCCTCTTTCCACTCGGACCTTCCTGGCTACATTGACTGCTGTTTACACCAAAGGCTGATCTCTTGCCGCCAGAAGAAGCACTCCGTGGACCGTGCTTGGATGATGACGACAACAGCAACTGCGGCGGCGTGCTGGGTGGCGAGGTCGGGCTTTGCAGGCGCATCGTTCGGCTCGAAGAAGGAGACCGCCGCTGGGTTGGGGTTTGGCTGCTGGCGCGGCGCTCCAGCCGGGCCGTTTGGCGCTTGACCCGCCCTGTCAAGAGGAAAGGGGGGCGCACCCGCCGCCACCACTGCTGGAGGCGCTTGGCAGCGGGTACGGCCGCAGCAGGCCATGAGTTGTTGTTGTACAAGCCGATGCTGCTGCCGTTGCTGCTAATAGGCCACACGAGTTGCGGCACCAGCAACAGCTGTTCCTGGGCCCATTCATACCAACTACGCCACGTCCATCTGCTTTGGTCATCCTTGCTAGAAGTGTTGCTGTCGCTTTTCAAAGCGCTATTCACACCCTCGGCCGGCTTATTTGCCTTCGGTGTTCTTCTTGAAGCCGTTGGAGCAACAGCGCTTTTCGAGAGGGCCAACGGAGGCGGCGATAGAGTGTTACGTTGCGCCGCGGCCATGGCTGCGGCCCGCACGCTGCCGCGGCTCCTGCCCCGGTGTCGCGGGCTGCACTTGCTGTTGTAGAACAGGCCATCGAACGAGGCCGAGCTTTTGCGCCGCAACAGATGTGAACCTCCCAACGATGAGGCATCCGCGCTGCCATACATTAGCGAGCGGATTCTCTGCTCTACCAAGGCTAACAAGGACACGGTCCACGCACCCGCTACCAAGACGGGGCTCGGCCGCCCCAATGCACGAGCTGCCAGCGAAAGCAAGGCGACCACGATGGACACTCGTGCACTCATCGCCCACCACCGACAAAACACATCCCACCACTCTTCACTGTCGTCGACTGTGCTGCTGCTGCTGGAGCTACTGCTGCTGCCGCTGCGACTGCTCTGGCTGCCACCGTTGCGGTGCCTGCGCTTGTGGCTGCTGAGCTTCTCGTTGCTTGTGCCGTCTATGCTGCTACCACCTTTGCTTCCCATGATCCCCATTCGACGGCGCGCACGCATCGCCCACGCCGTTTTCGCCCTCGCTAACAGGCGCCCGGCCAGCGACGTTGGCTCATCCTTCTCTTCGTCGTCATCACCATCCTCCTTGGAAGCCGCGCGTGTCTTCCGTTTCTTTTGCTGCTGCGCCAATTTCGCCGAGGCGGCGGTCGGGGGCAGTTCATAGGCCTCGTCGAACGAGGAGACTGCACTAAGCCATTGTCGCGGCGTCGTAGGAGTGGTAGAAGGCGCAGCCGCTCGATTGGACTGGCGGTGGCCTTTGATTACCGAAGGAGACGGAGTAGCAGTGGCGTGGCTTGTGGCGGCGCTGCCAGCGACAGCAACTTGCGCAGCAGCCTTGGTTGAGGTGGCAGTAGATCGAGGCGCCTGCAACTCCAGAGCAGCCAACATCCGCGCGTCCTGTAAAAGTATATACACATAAGGAGAACCACAGGAAAGCGTGAGATGGAGTTATCATCCCTAAAAATACACATTTGTGTATACATATATGAATGTAAGCGGCATGTCAAACGTGCATGCACACACCTGTGCCAGGGCGCTCTGCACGAAAGGGGCCATAGCAGCGGCACCACCAAGGGCAACAGCGGCACGGTTGGCGAACCCGTCGCGAGCCGTCGGCGAAATGAGCACCAACTGCGAGGAAAGCAAAAGTGATAGAAACGACACAGGGGGTCAAGAGAAAGAGCGAGGGTGAGCTGTACTGACGAGAAAAAGGAACCCTCAGATGAGTCATTAAACGAGCTCACGCTCTGACAGAGATGGCTGCCTCGCACCCAGGAGAACCATACAAGGAAGCACGAGGGAGGGGCAAACAACAGTGTTGAGCCAATTACCTCGTCTGCGGCCAGGTACTGGTACATGAGCGCGCGCGGTAACGACGTGCCAAAAGGCGCGTGTGCAAAAGAAGAGGAGCCTCTTTCACTGCCGCTGCTGCGACTAGTGCTGCTGCCATGACCTAAGCTCGTCATCGAAGTTGCTGCGCCGGTCACTTTCAGAGCCGTGTCCATTTCCACTTTGAGGTCGTCGAAATTCGAAGCGGGGGCTGCAAACGCCATCGCAGCGGCCGAATGGGGTACCTTACTGCTGCTAGCGCTACTGCTGCTGTCGCTGCTGCTCCCAAAGAAATCCACCGCTAAGCTGCCTCCATTTGGGTGCGTACGGCTGCTCGTGCTGCTACTCCAACTGCTGCTCCCACCAGAGGATCGCAGCATGGCTGACGCTTCCTTCAAGGCCACTTCTTCCCGCATGGTGTACAAGAGCTGGCCGTTGACCCGCAGCTCCAAAGCCCCAGTGCGCCCCCGCCACGTGAAGGCGATTTCCGTGCCTCGCTCGCAGCAAGCAGTGGCGTCGCTGCTGCCGCTGCTGCTGCCAGTGCTGCTGGTAGTGCTGTCGCTGGAATCAGCGGAGCCGTCGTCGACGCCGCCGCCGAAGCCTAATGTAGTGGCCGCCAAAATACGGCGCTTGTGGTGTGGGGGCATGAGCCAGCTCGCCATCATCGCCGACTGCAAGTGCCTGGGGTTCACCGACATGGCGAGCTTCAACAGTAAGGTGCGGTCGTAAGCCGCGGGGGCCGTGAGCGCCAGGTAAAACGCGGGGTCGTTTCGCAAGGTGTCGGCGTCCAATGACGCGAGCCACGAGGCGCGCCCAGCCTGGCCGGGCCCATGATGAGGAGGAGGATGAGGCCCTTCGCCCATGGATGGCGATGGCTCCTGTGGAGAAGGCACGGCAGTGTGGCCCGAGCAGTTGCTGTCGCTGTTGTAAGCAGCTTCTGCGCTCTCGCGCTTCCTTCTGCTGCTTCCTTCACTCCCTTCGCCGCTCCTGTTCGTGTCAGCGGCCGCGCCGTGAGAGAGGTGGCCAGTTGTAGCCTCTGAGGCGGCAGAGTTCACAGTACCACTCGTAGCGCGCGCGTAGACCAGGGAGGCCGCGAGCGCTGGTGAGGCAGCTTCTGCGTACAAGCCTACTACGTACACCGGCATGCCCCACTTCGAGAATGCACCCCCGCCGAGGAGGACTTGGCCTTCCCCGTTACCGCTGCCGTCTCTACTGCTGCTGCCGCTGTCAATCTCAGAAGAGTCAAAGCTTGGCCCAAGGGCGAGGGGAAGCGTTAGGCCAGTGCGCGAGTCGGTCCATACTTCACCACCTCCACGCGACGACGACGATGTGTAGACTCGAGGCTCTCGCAACAAGGTTTGAGCAGCACCACTTCTCAAGTGGCCGCTCCGGCCGTTACTGCTGCTGCGCCCCGCCAGCGCCGCTGCAACCGACGCTTCTGAAGAGGAATAGTCACTGCTGCTGCCACTCGTGGAGGCAGCAGAAGTCGAAGTACTAGCAGCAGCAAGACTCGTGTGAGCTCGCGTAGAAAGGCCTGGACTGCCCCTCGGCGCCGCCCGCCGACCGCCCCCCGACACCGCGCCGCCGCCTGCCCGGCCCCGGCCGGAGGTTACGGCGGGGCCCCGCGCGTAGCCCGAGAAGTACGACGACGACGACGACGAGGAGGAGCGACCGCGTTGGAAGCCGAAGGCCTGGAGCGCGCGCGAGCCTTTGCGGCGCAGCTGCGCAACCACCGTTTGCTCGGCCTTCTTGGTGTGCTGCCACCACGGCCGCTCAGCAGCCGACGCAGAGCCCTCCTCGCTGCTGCTGCCGTCCCTGCCCGAGGCCGCAGCGGAGGCGCCCCCCGGCGCAGATCCACCAGGCACAGCCGTGGGCGTGGAAGCAAGTATGCCAGCGAGCCACCAAGAGGCCCCTTCAGCGGCTCCTGCTGACAGTTTGCCTGGTTCGTGCACCTGGCCACCAAAGGCAACACGAGAAGGTGACTGCACGCGAAAGCAGAATGCGCCCTGTGCGCTAGCGCATGGCAAACAAGTATAGAAATGCATTGTTTTTTGAGCAATTGCAAAGAGATGAAAAATTTTGCCATTCTTTTTTCATTGCTAGAGTTAGCAAATGGCGATTGCTCAGTATTCCACGTGGAGGACTGACAGAAGCGAGAACTTCAGGGCAGAAGTGCAAGCTTGCCCATCCTAGACATAGCCATTATAATTGAATAAAAGCACCTTGAATGCAGTGCAGTTGCCTTCGGTGAGGCCAAGTCTCTCAGCACCATGCGGCGTCTCATCTCCGCTGCTTCTCCACCCGCGAACCCCTCCAGGGCCCGGCGCGACTCCCACGCACAGCGCTTTTTGCCCAAAGTTGCTGAAGAGAACCTTCCACACCAAATGCCATTCGCCTGCTGTGTCAGCAGAAGGCCTCAGCAGCCAGCGGTGCTTGGCGTCGCAAGGGCCCATCTTAAGTTGCCTCCAGTGCCCACTGAGACATTGCGGTTCGTTCCTGAGCGAATGACGGTTCCGGGTCGAAGCGTCGGGATCATTAGTAGTTTCTGCACCTCGCAAAGCCCAGCCTTTCTCAGGGTGGCCATGAAGAAGCCATGTAGCACCAGCTTCGCAATCGCCGTAGGTTAAATTGGCGCCGCGCACCAGGCAGGCTCCATCCGCAGACCGCTTCAGGAACAGTCGAGCATCGCTCTGCGTCGCCAAAGGAGGCGAGGACCAGCTGCTGCTGCCCGCGAAGCCCCAAACATTAGCCAGGGAAAGGCTTGCGAGAAGCAAAGTGCTGGGATTAGTTCGCTTACGCATGGCAGCTTTACGATACACAACGGGGTAAATATGCCATGTTCAATGTTCGGACCATTTTTCGGATCATGAAAGTAAGCAGCCTGACGTCAAGAAGCGGCGCGGCGGGTCAAACGGACATTCTGCACGTTTTACCCGTCGGGGCGTCGGGATCTACAGTATGTAACAACTTACGGGAGGCCTACTACGGGGCTACGGGAGACATAGTGACATAGTCAGTTGACGGGCACCTTACATGCCCTTCTTCGGCTGCCATTCAAGCGGCGGACATTAATTTGATAATGATGGCTCAATGGCTAATATCTCGGGAAGAGATGGGGAGATGGGCGAGAGAAGTATACGACGAAAATGCTTCGTATGGTAACTACATGAACCACGAGCACGGCTTTCGAGCCGGGCCAGGGGATTCCTATTGATGCCGCCCAAATGGCGCTCTTCTCTGTGTAGGTTCTTAACACCAGTTCTCCCCTCGGGGGAGGCGCGAAAAATCCTTGCAACTCCGGTTCTTCCGGGCCTGTGTCAAAAATATGAGGGAGCTGAGCCAGCAAATAGAAACAGCTGCGGTGCTCTGGAGCTCAAACATCCAACAAGTATATTTTTTGTCGTTGAATGCCGTCGCTGCTGGCAAATTTATATCCAACTTCAGAGATACGTAATCTTTACCTGTTTCCTCCAGAGAAATTATTTCTCAGGGTCCATGAGAGCAAAAGATTATAATTCTATTATGCAAAAGGCACTCAGTTAATTAATATCATCCTTCGTTTACGAACCGTACTAGATGAAAGCAATAGCGCAGCAGCTGTAGAAGCAAATGCAGTAGCGGCTAGTTGGTGTTGCGCCGGGATTGCATGCAAAGTGCGTGTCCTCAAAGGCCTTGTCTGAGGCACAAGGTTGAACGCGCTCGCAAGGCCATTCAAGCAGACTGCTATTAATAGGATAGAGGCTTTGCTGAGCATTTTAGATCGGAATTGTGAGGGCTAGCTCTCTGGTATCTTTCTAGCTTGATGCAGTGCTGTGAAATGTTGGATATTTTTGCTTCAAGAAGGTTTTGGTGAGTTTTGTGTCCGTCAGAAACACGAAGATAGTGACATCATGAAGTCAAGTTCTGGTTTCTCGTCAACCGAATTCCGTACCGCATGCAGCATGCAGCGTTTGCGTTCATTGCCACAGTACTCCTCGCGACGTTAACTTCACACATCTTTTTAGTTTTTACTGCCCAAGAGATCCTCTCAAGCAAACCAAAAGCAAAATGAAAAGAAGGGCACCTAGATGAATAACAGATAAATTATAAATCCGCCACGCATCAGCACATCAGCACATTACAATAACAGAATAACACAGCCGAGCGGCGCTTGTGATTGTGGTTTGCTATGTGGACTTCTTCAAGTATGGAGTACTTAATTTATAATCCATCTCGGTTCTTTTTCCTTGCTCTGGCTTACGAAGCGAAGATGTCGGCCACGAGCTACACATGGCCAATCGGTACAACAGGCAACGAAAAACCAATAAGGAATATATGGGGCCATGTGAATTATATAGCGGGTTCTTGCGCAGAAGAGCCACATACGTCTGGTACTCGTGAGAGACAAGAAGCGCCAATAAAACTTCCCTGGCTCAAGAAAGCAGCAAAATTCCCTTTTCTGGTTTAGAGTAGTATCAAAGGGACCATTCAGTCGTACTGGCGGAAGTCTTCGGTGGCCGCAGTGAGCAATCCCCAGGCGCGCGCAGAAGCAACGGGCAGCACGGGAGCCTCCAGCAATTCCTCTTGGTAACGCACCCCCATCCAAAAGGCACCGCCACCGAACGCCACCTAGTAGGGGATGAAAATTGAGAGACAAATAACACGGGAGATCAACGTATAGATCCAATTTAGGTTTTGAAGACATTCCGTGATCATAACCAAGGACTGAACTCGAAGTAATCGATCAAATACACAAAAGCCTCGATGCTGTGTATAAATGCAAAGCTATACCTCATTCCTGTGATTTTGTATTTGAAAGTGCCTACCTCATGAGCAGCTAAGCCGTGTGCCAAAAGAGCAGCAGCAGCAGCGTCAGAACTGGATCCAAAACCGTTCGCTTCGTTGTCCTGAGGGCAAGAGAGAGAGAGATTGAAAACGAGATATTTGCAGAAGCAATGTACAATGAGTTCATCGTGAGACAACATATCATACATAGAAGTAGAATTCGACTCAGAGAAAAGTGTTGAAGCAAACAACTTCCCCCCACACACACCTGCTGTAGGGCCAGATTTGCCGCAGCAGCTTGAGCCGCCAGCATGGGAATTTGCTCGTCGTTGGGGGGTAAGTGTTGGTGGCACCATCTTAGAGCCCATTCGTACGAGGCCTGCGCTTGCGCATACCTGACGTCAGAAAGGGGTGGCAGTGGTAAGAGGAGGAGCGAGTGCAGAGAACGGTGAAGTAAAGAATTCATAAGAAGGGAGACGGAGAATGAGAGAAAAAAAGTATTAAAAAAACATTGAAGAGCAAGAGTAAGCAACATAGAACGAAGTCTATTGTATAGTAAGAGAGGAAAAGACTGAGAGGAAAACTGAACAACGACTCACTCTCCGATTTGGGCGTAAGTGATGGCCTTCAGCACTGCCAGTTCTTTTTCGTCGCTTCTCAACAGCGACACGCTAGCTTCTTCCTCATCTGCACCACCACGATTGCTGTCGTTGTTGCGGCTATCACCAGTGCTGCTGCTACTGCTGCCCTGCTTTCCAGCGCTAACTTGAATATACTCCAGCTCTTCAAGCCGTGCACGCGCTGGCATTGCCATCAGAGCGGCCTGCAACTCCACAGTGACCACAGCACGAAGTGCGTCCTGCTGCGGCGGCGGTGGCGATCCTAGTGGAGGTGCAGTGCTCTTGCCATGGTCGATATCGTCGTCGTCGTCGTGTCGCGGTGTCACGTGAAAGCCTTTGCGTTGATCACTGAGCGCTTGCTGGCGCACTTGGTCGGACTCCGCGAGTAAGTCGTGGGAAAGGTAAGATATGCACAGCTCGGTGCCCCTGGGCACAGGCTGGTTGGTCCGAAACACCATCAGGTCCCCCAAAGAATAGCGGCTTACCTGTGGATGAGATGGAATGGTTGAAGGCCAAATAGAGAGGCAGAATGAGAAGGGGCAGTAGTTGCAAATAAATGTTAAAAATATAGTTACAGAAATGATGCAATAATTTGCAGCTTCAAGGCATTTCTGAAGATTGAAATCGAGAAATTTTGAGGAATAGTAAAGCGTAGTATGAGTTCATTTTCACACTTTACGCATTAGAGCGGTGGAGCCAAAGAAGAGAGCGTATGGGTGCTCATAAACCAAACGACAAGAACAACAATAGGAAGCTCCTCCTCTTAGTAACTTACGTTCGGCTGGCAGTTGTGGTTGAAGAAACTGGGGGCATGGTACAAACCAATGCCGCTGAGCCCGCCCATGCCCCGAGATGGGTCTGGAAAGCACAACAGCTCCGACGCCGTGTCCATTGAGAGCGCGTTGCAACGAATGATCTGACGACAACAGCAGTTTTTTTTTGGAAATGTTGATGATTATGATGTACCGTAATAACAAAGAAATCAGCGTCGCCCTCGAAAAGATCCGCAGTGAACAAGAGAGCATGAAACGGTATTTCAGGATTTTGTTGTAGCACCTCAGGCAGTCGAGCTGCTAGATCTAAGCCCGTCCTTTTTCTTCCATCTCGTGTATTCTTTTGTTTCTTTTTTCCGATGCTGCCTTTGCCACTGTTGCTGCCGCTACTATTGTTATTGCCTTGAAAGGATTGAGCTAGGTTGTTGAGAGCATCGCGCATTAATTCACTGAGCGCTTTGTCATGGCAGCGCCACACAGTGTAGCCATCATCTACGTGCTGCAGCGATAAGCTTTGACCACTATTGCTACCTTTCTTCTGCGTATGTTGCTGCTGCTTCTCTTGTACTGAAGACGAAGAAGATGAAGGAGAAGGCAGCGGGTGGGGCATTTCACTCACAGAGCGCGGAAAGAGGTCCATGACCATCTCACGCATGGGGGCTGAATGCCCAGCTGCCTCTGCCTCGGCTACCTATGGTACAACGCCGGTAAAGCCATGAAAAGAAATAAAGAGCGTGGCGTACGGTAGATCCATAAAAAGTGAGCGAGCAAAAATGGACCAAATCTATGGACGCGTGAGCGGTGGGTTGGAGGGAAAAAGAAAAGAGAAGAGTTTACACCAATCAAAGGACAAGAAGAGGGAGCTTTATATGCTTTTAGTCAATGCATGCACACACACATATCTCTTGAGGTGCATTACACACACCTGGTCATCGTAGTCCAGCAGCAGAGATTCCGCGAGCAACACCACAAGAGCAGCGGTCGCATCATCGACCATGAAAGGGTCGTCATCACCTTCCTCGTCATCACCTTCCTCGTCATCACCTTCCTCATCTTCACTACTATCGTCGTCGTTGTCGTCAACGTTGTCGTCGTCTTCACTTCCATCTTCTTCATTGTCATTCTCATCACCTTCTTCAGCATCTTTACTGTCATCTTCATTCCCACTCTCTTGACTACCTTCGTCGTCCTCGTCTTCTTCTTCATCATCACCCTCTTCCTCATCGTCATCATCATCGTCATCCGCGGAATTTTCAAAGTGCGCCACCATGGGCCGGCTAGCCAAGAGAGTGGTGCCCGGGGGCAAATCTTGATTGGCGAACCACCCTCGCCCTTTCCCCTCCACGGTCTCAAGGGCCATTGCCTCAGGCTGTTCGAGGAGCCAAGGCGCTTGGAGTGACGACGGCAAGACGAGAGGTCGCACTGCTTTCCCTTTCAGGCCTCGCTTGGACTCGACCTGACGGAAGGAGAAAAGTGTTTCCATCGAAGAATATGAACTCAAGATTGGAAAGGAAATATTGAACGCTGTATTGCCATGCTGCGCAAGACCGAGTTTGCAAACAAACGAACACATGCAGTTACACCTTGAGTCGTTTCCACAGGGTTTCGAGAGCGCGGGCGCGGCGCTGCTGCTTCTCCCGTCGCGACTTTTCGCGCGCGCTCGCTGCTGTGCACCTATCTACAGGCGATTCGCCTTTAGTATCTGCTGAAGTTGCTGGCCGAGGCGTGGCCACCAAACATGCTTCACGGAGAGCGGCGCTGCTTACTTCGACATCACGCCACGGGCCTTCCTCTTGAGAATCTGATCCCTCTTCTTCTCCTCCATCTTCGTCTTCACTTTTCGACGCACCAATCTTTTCAGTATCTGTAGCCTGGCCTCTTTTGCTGCTACCATTAGTGTTGTCATCGACGCCCTCCTGGTGGCGACGTTTCTTACGAGATGTTGCTGATGGCATCTATTCAAGCATGCAACACGACAATGCACCCAGAGATTCGCCAAGAGTGAGTTCTACCATGTAACAAATGGAATAGGAGGTGAATGCAAATTGGTGTAGGTGTAAGAGGTTGCTTCAGCTGCTCAGTGTTTTTGTTCCCTGAGATCATGCGGCGGAGGCACCAGGCGGGGTAGGGTGTGCCTAGAAAGATACTGTTGCGTGTATACTCTAGCTTCTGGCACTGGGATAAATCTGGCACCACAGCGCCTGCCTAGTGCTTGAGTATTGGAATTTTGCGTCACCTCGGCATTCAAACCGAGGGATGCATTCGCACAGCTGCCTCTTTCGTCAGACCTTTTACTAATTAAGCATCATCGCAGCTACATCCTCTTGGCGATCAAAAATGTGGTGAGCTCGCCAGAAGAACGCTTCGTACCTTTGAGGTTTGATAATCGATGGATGCCTCGGCCTAAATATACTTTGCTTAGTCTCAGCTCTACCAAATAATGTTGCTAACTTTCACTGAGCAGATCTAAATACTATCAACCGATAGCGCAGACTAGCAGGGGGCTGTATAGTATCTAGCTAGCTAGCTAGCTAGCTAGAGGCTTGATGGCTTGACTTCATGACTGACTTCGTTTTGGGTTTTCAAAGAAGCTGCAGCCGCCTGTATTATTTTCTTTTTCTTTTTTCACGCCTCCCCCGAGGGGAGGACTGGTGTTAGTAGCTATACTTTTTCTTTTTCTGTCATCGTCATCCCGTGTGATGCTGTCATGCAGTTGAAGCAACTACTAGTACTAGCTAGTATACAAACAAACAATACAACAAACAATGTGGGCCCTGAAATTACTTGCTCTCTTGACTGCTTCAGCGGCGGCAGGTCCGATCGCTGAGCCTAGAACTGGCATAGTCTTTCCTGATGCTTTGAAAGGCGCGAAGTTAAGCAAGCTCGGGGTTCGCACCAAAGGACCAATCAAGGTGCCGAACATCCTCCTTTTTGACACTGGCTGTCGCGTACGTACTAACTAGCTCTTCCACTGTTTGGGGCTTTCTAGGTCTATGCGGTAGGTCTCTACGAAGCAGGCCCTGCGAAAACGTTTCAGTTGAAAATGGCTATGGGCGTAGGTGCTGAGAAAATGAGCGGCGCGCTAGCTGATGCGTTGAAGCCTCGTTGTTCCGACGCCAAGGACATTGAGGCATTTGAGGTATAGTTATAGCCTTCCCAAAAAATTAAGATGCCTAGGTTTTGTACTTAATTAAGGCTATTTTTATTGAAGATGTCACAAATATAAATCACCAAGCAAAGGTAGAGACTTCGTTGATTTTATCTAAAGAGGACAGTAAGAAGTGTCCAAATGTATCAGCACATCATCGTAATCGCTAACCGCCCAAAAACTTATTTGAATTGTTATATGTTGCACGTTCATTGCATTGCGTTTTCTCTGTTCTCAGGCGTGCCTTATGGGCGGCTTGCCATCTGGTGCTCCAAAGGGAACTACGCTCACCTTTGACACGGGCGGTGGAAAGCTAGGGTTCGCTGTCAACGACAAGAAAGTTGGCACGGTGCCCTCCAAAAATCTAGCCAATGCATTTGCTGGAATTTACACCGATCAAGTGAGACCGTAATGCTTGCAATCAAATCGTATTTTTAAAAAAGGAAATCGTTGATTAGCTCCTGGTTTTTCTTCCATTTTGTCATCTGGCGTGTGATTGTTATTTCTCAGAACGCGGTGTGCAAACTCGAACCTGTGAGCGCGATCGCTGAAGCTAGTGAAGCCAGCGAAGGCAAAATGCCGTTCGCGCAAAAGGCTGCTTTTTATGGAGCTGCTGCTGGCTACGGCATCGGAAAACTTATTCAGCTGTTGCATTAAGCTCCTCTCACGAGGTAAAGACGAAGAGCTCGCCAATGGTGTGACATCCATTTTTCAAAGCCAGTAGTATGTGCCGTCGTTTTGAATGCCTCCCTGATTTCTACAATTAGCCAGATTTTATAACTAACGGCTGTTCTATACGGCCGCATGCGAGTAGAATACTATACGACCACGCATACCAGTAGCGATATATAATACATAGCACTTTGTAATACTGCAATAGAAAATAGAAAAACGTAACTTCTCTACGGCCCATCCGTTTTTCGCGTTCGCTCCAACCTAAGGACCGAGGAAAGCGGCCTTTCATTAAAGCTTCGAGAACCCCACAGCCCATATTCGCACTTGCTTGCTTTGTATTTATAATCGAGAAAGTAGAAGAAATAATTATTGTTATTGTAACCATCTAGCTATGCGAGGTCTCTAAGCGGCTTTGCATCTAGGCCTAGCTATTTCGTTAAACTGTACGTGATTCCCTTGGTGAGATATTCCACAATGAATAATGCGGTATATGCATCATCATCCAGCTATCCAAACAATGCCCCCTCTTTCCTAAAGATTGGTAGCCAGCACAAGGTCTGTCCATTTGTTTGCGACACTGCCCGCGACCTCGAATTCAGGCTCCACTGACACCTAAAACACAAGCAGTTGCACAACAACATAAAAAATGTGCGCGAGAGCGAATTTAAGTGGAGAACAAATGTGAGATTAGTGGTCGTATTAATGAGCATAAGAATTGATTCTACGTCACTTGCATCTTCCTTTCTTCCTTTCTCCATCCTTCCATCCCTTGCCTTCTTATCTCGATTCTCAACACATCCAAATATCCTCTTAGGTCCTCTAATCGTTCTCACCGTCCGCTCTGAAGTGGCAAGTTTATTGAGCAAGTCTGGCCCAACATAGTTGGAAGCTTTCAACTTCTTCACGATGCTTGCAAACCTATTCCCCAGCATCACAAACAGCGTTAAGAGAGGAAAACAAAATATGAAGCAAGCGTACATCGAAGAAAAATGATCCAGAACAACAATTTAGCCTATTTTCATTGGAATCTGAATCATGCAGTGCATCTACTAGAAGTTTGGAGCTTTTTGTGAATATTGTTCGCACTTCAGGATATCGATGGTCCTCAATCCTCCTCGTTCCTTACTTTGAATCTCTCTATATACATATCAGTAACAAGAAGACGACGCTATTAAGTGCTTTTTTTATTACCATGTTTCTGCTTCTTCAGTGGTGGCGGGAGCACCGTGCAGCAGTGGGTCGATCGACTCGTAATCTCCCGCAGTTGCATCCCACACCTTAGGTACAGGTGGAAAGGGAACAGAAAAGAAGAAACAAGAGAATGAGCCATGCAAAGGGCCAAACGAAATGCACATGGAAGGAGTAAAAATAAACCATGTCATCGGCAGAAGGTGTGCTAAAAAAAAAAGAGTGAAAACTAATCGATTATTCCAAACCCTAAGAGCGACGGCAGGTCGAGGAATGTCCACTAATTCGCCTTTGTCGTTGGTCATTTGCCAGTTTGCAATGTCTTTGGATGGCATGCGAAGCGCAAAACCCTCGTGAGACGCCACAAATTTGCCTGGATTGCAACACATTTGATAAGCGTGGTTGAAATCGTGCATTAATACAAGTAATCACGATAGGATTTACGGTCGGAGATTACATACGACTACTCATCAACGATATTCTGGATGAAAAATGACACAGAAGTACACCATCAAGAGTAACACTGGATGGATATACCAAAAGAGAATATACTGCAGTCTGCAGTAGGAAGGATCTAAGAGGCTTGAACAAGAGCAACCTCATTTTCAAATGAACATACCGTTGCCGCCGCCGCTGTACACGGAAGTGACGGGGCCAGCCTGAAGGAGCCGCCGGAGCGTGGCGAGGCAGCCGGGAGGATCTTGCTGGATAGCTTCAGCGTACCTGTGTACGCAC
>Ga0307979_1001527_pt1 | contig 16479 bp, 17 predicted proteins | sample OrgLakmetage1058_FD_201833 | JGI IMG/M metagenome (GOLD analysis project Ga0307979, IMG submission 201833) | Saline water microbial communities from Organic Lake, Antarctica - #1058 | ecosystem: Environmental > Aquatic > Non-marine Saline and Alkaline > Saline | place: Antarctica: Organic Lake...
CGGCGCGGTGTGCCTGCGCCAGGTGCTTGAGGCAGTCGTCTTGCTGCCCATGCTCGTCGAGGGCGGCTTGCGCGCCTGCTCGACAGTATTCGTTGTGGGCGTTCTTGAGGTCGAGGCAGACGAGCACGAGGTGGGTGCCGTCTCGTTGGGCTTCCTCGATCTTGAGCTTGGCTCCGATTACCTTGATTTCGCACCCGCCGCTTACTCCGACTCCTAGCTGCTGGGGCATTTTTTCCCATTTGTCCCAAAATGTGATTACTTCCTTGGTAATACATTCAGAGGCCTAGTTCTCAGAATTTACACTGAATGCGCAGAATTACCTTAAGTAATCAACGCTAAGCGGAATCGATGACCGATTGAGCATTTTGTCACCTCATGAGCCAATAGCTGGCAGAGAATTTCGTGCCTGTTACGCAACTGCCTGTCCAAATCCAATTTAATCCGTTTCCTTGCTTTCCTCACTGCCACTTGCCGCTGCCATCCACTTTTGCAAAATGTTAGGGTCGCAATCCACGTTAAATATCCCCCTCCCTTTCTCTTTGTGCTTCCAATCGGCCATTGGCTGCTGCTGCTCTTTCCTTGCTACATCGCACACCAGGTTTGTCTATCGCTTTGACTGGCGGCAGATGGCAGATGTACGTATTTGACTAACTGGCAGCTGGCAGCTCAAGGGGGTCACTTTTTATCAAAATCGCCCCTTAATTGGCCATAGCATACGGAAATCGAACCGGGATTGGTCCTTAAGGCACTCATACGGCTTTATTACTGTGGCTCAAATTTTCCAGTGCAGCCGAGCTGTAATTGTGTGTAAAATTTCCGCTTTTGCTAGAAGTGACCCCCCTTTTAGCGATCTAGCTTCCGGTTGGCCGTTTTGCTCTATGTCTATGTCTTAATTAGGTCTGGAGTCTATAGTCATGACCATGCGTGTACGTATACGCAGATTCATATGATCCGGATTACTACAGGCTGGATATCACCAAGCACCACGAGTTCGGAGCACAGTCCAGATAAAGTCAAAGCACGCGGCGCGGATCGAAAAGGAAAGTACTACGAGATTTCCTCTTCTTCGAAATCATCTTCAAAGTCGTCATAAGAATCGTCACCATACTCGTCATCCGGGGATCCTGGGGCCTCATCACGAGGTGGAATGGTTTCAGTGGCACGACGCGCGCTGTTAGTGCCGCTGCTCGCATTCAAACCTTCATCTTCATCGAGACCTGGTATGCTCGGCACTCCAGATGAACTCAAGTCGTGGACATCTTCATGGTCACCTGCTGCTTTTGCAGAGGCTGGAGGTTGCTCACTCAATGCGTCCTCGTCGTCTTCTCGAGCTAAACCGTCTAGGCCGTAACCGCCGCTCGCGTTCTCAATGGCAACCGTAAGCTTTCCTTGCAGCAAATGGCGCAAACGCGACTGCAGTTCAGGTGTGGGCGCCCCACCTTCAAGCTTCAAGAGAGCAGCCCAATAGTCGGGCAGCTCGAGCACGTTAGCGCAGGTGTGGGCTGTTGGCACCGTGAGGAGAGCCTTGTGGTAATCGTCGAGCCCAAAGCAAGTGAAAGGCACTTCAATCGTGAGCAACTCTTCAGCCGAGGGGTCAGGCAGTTGAGAGACTCCCGTGACAAAAAGCACTAGCTTTCGCTTGGTTTGCGCTGGCAAGGCATGGACCACTTCCCAAAACGCGGTCCCTAGTTCTCCAGATAACGCAGCGTCTTCTTTCACGTGAAACACCGCTCTCAAGTCGAAGTCTGCTTCACTTTTGTCGCTTGAGGCACCGCAAATCACAGCGCGCAATTCGGCCGGTGTTATTGTTCCATCTAGGCTCAATTCTGGCCCCAGCGCAGCCGAAAAGCCGGCGCGTAAAAGGGGGAGCTGCCATGACGTGAAGGGGGCGAAGAAGTCGGCGACTGCAGCCTCGAGGTAGTCTGCCTTGCGCTGTGCTAAGCTTCTGCTGGACCAATTGTTGCTCTTGCTGCTTTCATCTTCGAGTCCCGCAAACTGTTCTACGTCCATCTTTTGCACGGCTGATACCGTGGTCTGGAAAGATGGGTCCAGCTCGAGCATCGCCTTGAGAGAAGGCTTCCATGTCAAGTCCATCAAAGCAGCAAAGAAGAGCGGCGGCAGTGCGAGCTCCATGGTGCATTGGTTGCTGACTGAGAGGCCTAGCAGAGTGCCGAGGGTGCGGAAGAAAGATGCACTGCTGGGGCCTTCTTTTATTTGTCCGTTGGGCCACACGCTCTCGGAGCCCTGCACGTAGGTTAAGGTGGGTGTGACTTTGCGCTGACGCTTTGCCACTAGTCGCACGCCTTCTCCTTCCTCGAAGGGGCGGTCTACTCGAATGGCGCGGCCGTCTTGCGCGACCACAGTCACAGCTGCTTCGGTGGCTCCAACGTCATAGAGCAAGCGATCTCCAACCAGAGACCCAGCTGGGAGAGGGCCTTCGACTTCAGCTGAAGCTCGCCCCGGTATGAAAGTTAAATGCACGGTGCCTTCTGCGCCCTCCACTGGTCGCCACGGCTCTTGCAGTTGGTGCGCCACCAGCGCGAAAAGCTCTTTGCGCGGCCCTTGGCCTTCGCCTTCTTCCACGGTGACACCATCTACGGCTTTGGTGCCAAATGGCGAAGGATAGTAGGCGTCCAGCAGCACTGGACCTCCTTGGACGCGCTCTTCCATGGCTTCGACACACTTCAACAATGCCTCAGAACGGCTGGCAATGATTGCGACTCGAGTCCTTGGAGCCCCTACCCGCGCATGCAACAGTGCTGCCACCTCTTTTACAGGCCGTGGCGCTGCTTCTGCTGCTGCTTCTGATGCTGCATTGTTATTCAAATAGTTTTCTTCTGGCTCCTGAGCCTCAAGTTCCTCGGAAGCAACAGTCTCGTTTCCACCAACTTCCTCGTCTTCATCTACCTCCTCTTCTTCTCCCACATGTTCGGCTTCCTCATCAGACATCGCAACTTCGTCGGCAACAACAGAAGCGCCCAACGAGCGTGGCGTGCTCGCAGAGGTACCCTCGCCTCTGTCGCTGCTGAAGTACTCGTGGGCGAGGCAGTCCTTCATGCTCGGCCTTTTCAACGGTTGCCATTGGAGCATGCGCGTCACGAGGTCAAGGCCGCTTGAGCCGAGGCCACGAGAATGGTCCACCGGGTGAGTCAGCGTCCGCGTCGACTGGAAGCCTCGAGCCAGAACCAAGTCGTGGGCCTCCAAGATACGCTGCTCGTTGCGCGGAGGTGGCCCAATCAAAGAAGCAATCGAGACGTAGACTGCCGCCTCGTCGTCCCCGCTGAACAAATTCGCGCCACTGGCAATTTCCGCGGCAATCGCCGCTGCGCCCCAGACGTCCACCTCCACCCCGTAGCCAATGCGGTTGCCTAGCGACTCGGGTGCACGGTACCAGCGAGACCCCACGTAGTTGGTCAAATCACTGCCACTGCTGCTGCCACTGCTGCTGCCGCCTTGGGATGGCTCGTGCAGCTCCCGCGAAGCCCCAAAGTCACACAGCTTCAGCAACGGTTGCGCGCTGCCCCAATCAGCTACCAGCAAATTCTCGGGCTTCAAATCGCGGTGGGCGATGCAAAGGCTGTGAATGTACGCGAGCGCTGCGCAGAGCTGTTTCAACAAGCACTGCACTTTCGTCGGCTCCAAGCGAACCTCAGGTTGGCTGTGAATGGCTTCCAGTAGGTTTTGGGGCATGTATTCGAAGACGAGAAGAGGCGCCTCGCCTCTCCCTTCTGATGACGTCAGCGCAGCCAGCAGCTTGACCACCCCTGGGTGCTGCAGCTTCAAGCACAGGTCCACTTCTCGCCGTTGCGTCGTGAGGATGTAGGCAGCGGTTTCCTCGTCGTCGTCGTCGTCCACGCCTTTGAAGCGCTTCATGGCGCCCCGCTGCTTGCTCCTTACATGTGCCACCTCCAACACTTCGCCGAAATTGCCTTCGCCTAGCATCCGCACTTCCCGCCAGTCCGACAGTGCACTCTTCTTGGCACCATAAGCAGTTGAGGTGGGTTCTATGACTTCTTCCTCTGCCATTTCCTCTTCGTCGTCGTCGTCCTCATGATCATCTTCGTACTCTTCGTCCTCATATCCGCTGCCTTCCTCTTCGTCTTTTACCTCCTCGTTCTCTTCGTCCAATTGGCTCCTTGTAGATCCAGCGATTTCATTTACTTTCTGACTCGTCTGGCTAGCTTTCAGCTTCTCAACGCGCACTTTAGCTTGGTGGCCTCGCAGTTGGCCTTGAAGTTTAGTAGCTGCACGGTGCTCCTCTTCTTCTTCCATGTCTCGCCTTTGTTTTTTCTTTGCCGCCACCTCACCCCTTGCCCGCTTGCCTCGTTGGGTCGCTTGCAATTTTGCTGCGGCGCTGTGCTGTTCCTTCATGTCGTCATCTTCCTTTGCCGAGTGCGCTTTCGACTCCTCTGCTTCCTTCTTGTCCTGCCTAGTCTCAGCGTATGTCTGAGCTGCTGCTCGTCCCCTCTGTAAGGCCTGTAATTTCACCGCCGCCTCCTCTTGCTCTTTGCCTTCCTCTTTGTTAGAAAGCTGTTCCGCTCCAGTGTCATCTCCTTGTTTGCTTTCTTGCCGTTGCTCGGCTTGTATTGTCATGGCAGCGGCGTGCTGATCACTCTCTTGCTTGGCTGTACTATATTTGGTGTCCTTCTGTACCGCGTCCCGAGCTCCTTCCCCCGCAACCTTCTTGGTCTCTTCTCGCCCCTGCTCTTTGGACTTCATTGCTCTGGAAGTCGGCTTCGATGCTGCTGATGAATCATCAGCTTTGGGTTTTGTCGGTTGCTTTGGAGTGTGGCCTCGTCGTTGCTGTCCCTGAAGATTCCGAGCGTTATCTCCTCGGCCATGTGAAGGAGCTGCGAGGCGCTTGGTGCCAGCACTGTTTGCATTCATGCGAGGGCTGCTGTTCCCTGTAGAGGGCCGTGCTGCCTTTTTGGCCTTAGTATCGTTTACATTGAGAGCCGGAGGGGGCTGCTGGTCTCCGCTGCTCACAATACCGTGGCGCTTTAATACGTCGACCAGCACCATGCACGCCGCACGCACACGACTCGAATGGGCACGACCGCGAGCGCCTCGACCGGCGATTTCTTCATCCGAGAGTAGCAATGGATTTCCACGGCAAAAATTCCCAACGTCCCATGCTTTTTTACCTAAGGCCTTGCTAACGAAGTCCAAATCGTTAAACATCTTCAACAAGTAGTCACTGCCATTCCAGAGGAAGGGATTGGGGCCAGTTGCAGGGTCGCTCGATGCCAGCACCCATGCGACAATTTTTTCGACACAATTGAGGCCAGCCTCGCGCATTTCTTTCGAGAGATTCGCCAGCAACCGTACTGCTTCAGCGGTGGGCTTCCCAGTCGGCCAATGAAGAACCAGCGCGTTGAGTTGCATCAGCAATGACTCACGATAGCCCACGGCTCGAGCCGCGTCTAGCTTACACTGCTGCACGCGTTTCGACTGCGGGCTCAGCAAGACGCTACCATCTACTTCCTCTGCCGCGCTTCTGCTACTTTCAGCAACTCCTCGATTCCGCCGCGGGTTGGTCTCCACGACAGCGAGAGGGCGCCGAACAGAGGGTGCGCTGGCTACTGGTTTGGGAGGTGGACCAAATCGTCCCATGAAAGGAATATTCGAGACTATGCAAAGCTGTACTTAACAATGTTAAGGCTGCGCCATAGTCTGTGATACTATAATCTTACTTTCGGTGTTCACAACTTAACCGTTCTAGCCATTTTCCGTTTCTCGTTGCAGGAAGGTCGAACCACTAGAACTGGACTGTACCCTCTTCTGGGGGTACAATTAAAACCGTTTTGTTTGGCACCAACTAAAACTCTAAAACTGGAAACCAACTCGGACAATGGTGGCCGCTCTCCTAGCGTGGCTCGCTTTGGAGACTGGAGCTACGCGCGAAAATTTCGACGCCGTCTCTAATCTAGCTGTTCATCTACTGGGCTTTGAGAAGGCGACATCCTGGGCGAAGCTTGGTCAGGCTCTCGCTTCCATTCGATCCGACGCACCTGAAGTCCTCGATGAAATCACTAGGAAAGAACCCGAGGTAATTTCGCTGTTTGAACAACCTGTGTTGCAGAAAATCCCTACTCCAAATCTGGTGCTCCCACGCTAATACTGCTTACTTTTAATCTCTGCACGTATTTTGTCTGAGGCAGCTCGTGCACAGCGCACTTGAGATGCTGCTGTGGGTTGCTGTGTGTGCGACCGAGAACAAAATGGAGCACATTCAGTTAATATTTCAAATGGACGATGACAATGCTGCAGAATTGAAAGAGGTGGTACAAGATCAGCAGAAAAAAGTTAAATTGATCCAAGAGCAAAAGCGAGATGATGAGGAAGTGTCTGAAGACGAGCCTGTCGTTCCGAATGAAGAAGAAGAAGAAGAAGCTTCTCGACTCGCCGAGGCAGCTCTGGCTCCAAATGACACTCCAGAACATCAAAACCTCAAAGAAGAGGTCTCCAAGCTGCGGCTTCAAGTTCAGGCTGGAGAAAAACGGTACGCATTCAACGCCATATAATCCATACTTTTATCTAGACTGCCTCCCGTCTATGCCTATCGAATCTAATTATCCCTTTCGATCACAGGGAATCAAACTTAGTCGCGCAGTTACAGGAAGCTAAGAAAGCGTTACTCGATGACGAAATGCGAGCAATCGAAAGACAGAAGGAAAGTGGCGAGTATACATCAAGTATGGAGAAACAGCGGCAACTTGTTGATGACTTGAAAGCGCAACTTGAATCCAAGGTGTGTTGGCGTTGGGATGAGGATTGGAGTGGAGGCACCGCGTGTCCGTAGCTCCGTTCTATTTTTTATTAAACGTTCATCATTACGTGTACTTTAGGATGTACGGATCGTTGAGCTTTCGGATCGGCTAGACGTTAGTGCAGAAAACGAGCAAAAGCTTTCCGCGACCGTCGTACAGCTTGGAAAGTGCCGTGAAAAAATCGAAGAGGTGAGTTTTGCTGGTACATACACTTGTCATCTCTTTTGAGGTGGAGCTTCTAAGCGTGTCTCATCTATGTTCGTAGTTGCAAGGCGTGAAGGAGCAATTATGCCTGGAGCAAGAAGCGCGAGCAGGACACGTCGAAAAGTGAGTCGTTTAATGTCTCGACCTGTGCTCCAAATAGCGACCTGTGCTCCAAATAGTGTCTCTCCCTTCCATTTGCTTAAACGCTGTCAACCTGTTCGACTCGTACGTCATGTCACGTCACCAGAGTATTAGCACTGGAAGCAGAAGTCGCCCTCATGCCAGCACTGAAAAAGCAAGTCGAAGACTACAAACAACGCCTAGCTACATCCACCTCCGAGGTACTGGTTCCTCACAAGACTTCAATGCATCCTCAGACTGAGTGTTATAGTATCTAATAAATGTATATAGTAACTCTCAAATGCATTCTAAGCTATTGCTTTCTTTGTTTCTCTCGTGTTTTATCTCCATGGAAGATTCGCGAGCTCAAGAAAGAACTAGAGAAGCGTGGCAAGATGACCGATGAGATGGAGGCTCAGCAACGCAACCTCACGAAGGAGTCTGAAGTGCACCAGGAGCAGTCGCGCGCTCTCCAACAGGTTACTTGATTGCATATGTGGATAGTGTGCTTCACACCTTTATTGTTGGCGCTCGAATGCTAACCTCAATGTGGCTGACGGGTGCTCTAGGAACTCGCTGCGTCTCAGGGCGACCTTCCTGCGTCAACTGGCTTGGGAATGGGCACGACGGAATTGAGTCCTGAGCTCACAGAGAAGTTGGCACGCCTAGAGCGCGACAATGAGGTGTGCGCCATATTGGAACATGCACGTATGCCCTGTGTTACGATCGACAGCTGTGGTCTTTTTGGTCTTCTTAAACTCATTCATGGATGACTCTCTGTGTGTGCCCACAGTCCCTTCGCGCGTGCGTGAACAAGTCCGGCCTGGAGAGCATGGTCGCGATGGAAAACGACCTCGACGATGCAAAGCGACTGGTTGCGACCTTTGAGGTGAACTAGGAAAGAATGAAAAAGTGTGAACAAAAAAGCACTCGTAGGCCATTGCTTCTCGCAGGTAGTTGTGCGTCTAACTTTCCTTGCGTGGGCACGTATGATTATATTGCCTACCTACCATTTCTCTCTCTCTCTCTCTCAGGAGAAATTGGACCAAACAGAGGACAAGCTCGCGAGTACCGAGGCAGATGTCGCGCGCCTTCAGATGGATCTAGCTCGTGTCACGGCTGCTGAGCACTCTCTCCGGCAAGAGCACAGCGACGCCAAGATTCAACACGCTGAGCTTGAAGCTGATTTGCGCCACACGGTACGCACACGTAAAGAGTAGAGGTGTTGTCGAATCCCTGGGATATTAAGGCTTTACAACAAGCAAAGAAAAGTGAAATTAAGGCTCAAAATATCTTTCCCTCATGTGCAGATGAAAGAAAACGAAGAAACGGCCGCGAAGTCTGCAGAGGTCGCAGCAGCGCAGCGCACCGCGTTCGCTTGGTTGCAGAGGCAGGTGTTAATCTCAACGCGAACACAGCTAGAGGCAGCACTGACTGAGGCGCAGACTCGAGGAGAGGTACACCGCCAGAGTTTTATTCTTAATTGCCCAAGAGGCCCGAAGTTGAACTTGTGAATCACATACGGCCTTATCTCACAGGAACTTGACGCGTGCTTGCGGGAAGAAAAGGCAAATGTTACACAAGGTCTAGCCCAGATTGAAAGCCTCGAAAAAGCGGCCAAAGCGAAGGACGAAGCAATGGCGGCAGCCGAAACGGTACGAGTCGTATTCAGGGGTTATTTTTCCAATTCCCATCTTTCACCAAGGCATTTTGATCTGCGGGCGTATTATTGCACAGGCAATGAAGGAGACCATGGTTGCATGTGAAGACGCGAAAGCAGAAGCGTTATCAGCGAAAGACCAACAGATCGCTGCGTTAGTGGCAAATCACGAAGAAGCCATAGCTTCAGTAGAGGCGGCGAAGGCAAAAGCGCTGTCAGCCAAGGACGAGGAATTGGCTTTATACACGCAAGCGCACCAGTTGTCCAACGAGGAGCACGCAGCAGTGCTGGCTGAAAAAGACCGAGAGGCCTCAGTGGTGCTCTTTCAGTTGAAAGAATCCGAGGAGGCCGTGAGTGAGCTTGAAAACCGGATTCGGAAGCTTACGCGCGAAAAGAAGTTCTTGAAAGACGAACTTGACGAGGTTTTTTGACAAAAAAAAGCAGAAAATTCAATGAGCTTAACGTTAATTTTTTTTGTCTTATTATGAAAGAGTCTATTCACCAGACATCTCCTTGCTGTCGATGCAGGTTGTGGCATCTGGAGGTGATGGCAGCAGCGGCGACTCGAAGTTGGTGTTTGCAGAGCTGCAGTCTATTCAGAAAGAGTACCGAGACCTGAGCGATCGCTTTCGAGCGCTGCAGCTTTCGGTGCCATCGTTGGGCAGTGCGCCGGTGAAAAAAAAAAATAGTGTAGTAGGCCTCGTGTTCCTCATTGTGCCTGAAGCAGCTGCTACACATGCTTACCTTCTGCTGCATTGATCTTCTACAACCTCTCCTGTCAGGTGTCAGAGGGGTCGTCTGAGCGTGTCACTCGTCACTCCTCGCGCAAGTAAGCTCAAATATGTTTCCTTTGCATTTCTTTTAGTTGTTTTTTTCTTAATGCCCTAGAGTAGTCTCTTACCCTGCCTGCAACGTAAATTGACGCACACACCTTGGTTTGTGCCTTCAGCCTCGGCGATACGGTAGCGGTTTACGAGCGGCGGATCATGAAGCTAGACGACGAGAAGCGCGAGCTGCTGATGAAATGCACTGCAGCAGTGGCCGAGCGCGAGCAAACCCTGCAAACCGTGAAGCTTCTCACCAAAGAGCTGAGCGATCTCAAGGAGCGAACTACTGCCCTTGAACTCGAAAAAGAGCGCGCCATCCGCAAATTTCATCAAACGCGTTCTACTACGCCTCAGGCCAAAACGCCAGCGAAGGGTACGCGCTCCAAACTTTCCTTTCTTTGCATTTGAACTCGTTACCTTCACTCTAGTTGAGCGCCCTGAATGCACCTTTCGGTGACCTAATGAGCTTCAACTCGTGTGCTTATAGGCCCTATGACCGCTGGCAAGGAGAACGGCCCGCCCAACGTTGAAGCAAACGATGCACCACAGGAACAATGCAATCAAAGTTAGACATCCTCCGAGTTCTTACATGCTTCACCTGTAATTTTGGTGGGACGAGGGCGTTGCATACATATATTAAAAGGTAGATATATGCATTACTTACAATATGGAGTTATGGCTCAAGTATATTCTTTATGTGCCTCCGTGACTGTGACTGCTGTGTACTTGCCTTTCTTTGTTTTTGGGAGAGTTTTAACTAGATTAGACTAGGCGCACTTAGTAACTAACGAGCTAGCTTCTCCAATACCAATACCCACGGCAATACAGCTCGATTGTGCTTCTGCTTCTGGTATCGGCCCTTTTACTACAGAGGGGGGGCAATAAAAGAAAATTATATATTATATGCCACTTTAATTCTCGCGGGCTCAAACCAATGGCCAAGAGGGCCCTAATATGCCGTTATAGGGATAACTTACTAATCCACGGCAAAGGTGTAAGTTATATTGATATCGGGTAACGGGGTGACTTAGTCTGGATCTGAGTCTGGGTAAAGGAACTGGAGGACTCGAGGGCATACACTACACACGGCCGCAGAATTTTGGGAATGGATAATCCCTTTGAAGTTTGAAGAAGGCCAATTCCATCTAAACCGCTAATCCTTCTGTGGCTCGCCGAATTCCCAATTGAACATAAATTTTACCCTTAGCTCTAAGCTCAAATTAATTGACCGTCGTAACGTACATTTGTAGTATGCGCACGCGTGAATCTTATGTGTATGAATGATAGCCACAATGATAGCCTTTTCGGAATGAGGAACTCTGGCGCAGCGCCGTGCTGGCTGGCTAAAGCTCGTCACGAAAGCGCCTTTCGACATTAGGAAACCGCAGCTGCGGCCACCTCGATACGTCACTTCGATACGACACCTCGATACGACACCAGAGTTACACCAGTAGAGAAGCGTAGGTTCCTCGCGGTATGCCCAGGAGACTGAACAACGCCGTTCTCTCTTCAATGCAGAAATAGACGCAGAAAAGTATGATATAAGTCTGGTTTCAAAATTATTTCATGAACAGTTTCCACTTTTTAGAGGGGGGTAGAAGTATTGTGCTTCCTGCCCTCAACAAAATATCCAATATCCTCCTTGAGATTTTCGATTTTTACTTGAAGTACTGGCTTCTGTGTCGTTTTTGGGTTTGTATTAGTTCGAGTTCGAGTTCGATTATTATTATTGTAGATTGCTGTTCGTACTTCGTAGTTCTAGTAATCAGTTAATTACAAATGCCCATTTTATTTTAGTCCTCCCAAGGCAAGCAAGCTTTTGCTTGAAACCCCTTATGCTTGAAGCCCTTTTTGCGTTTGTTTTCATAAGGATTTCGATTTGGTTATGAATGAATTTGGCCGTCGCTTTATTCGGGCGGATATCTCTGAGATGGCGGATATGATAAATGATACCACATATAATACCATATCCTAATACCATAGAGTTATTGGGATTCATATGGGAATTAAGTAGTGGTGTGGTAGTTGGTATGGGTTGGTAATATCTATCAGTGCCGCCATATCAATCTCCTAAAAAGAGGACTGTTGGCGCCATTAGTCGGACTTCTTAAGTTGCTCGCGGGCTCGATGAATGAGACTATCAAGAACTCGCGCGACGGTAACAACGCCGCCAATGATGCCGCATATCCTGGTGATGAAGTTCAGGAAGGACGGCTTCGTTTCGACGAGTTCCACCATAACGGGGTAAAAGTCGTAGTTGAAGTAAACCCCAGGCTGCGACTGCATCGAAGACAGCACATCGAGCTTAACGAACTGCTCGTGCATCGAGTAGCTGTTGGACTTGACAGGTGCGCCCCGCAAAGGACGATAAATGGTTGGGATCACTTTGATGTGAAATTGGTACTGCCCAACGTGCGTGGGGACCAGGTTCACAACGTCTTGGAGCGGTGAGGTCTGCCCTTCAAAGCTCTCCCCAAAGGAAAGCGAGTGCACCGCATGCGATATGTTCGCCCCTTTCAGATTGCCGCCGTTCAAAACCAGCCCACCCATGAGCTGAATGATGGGAGACCCGCTCAAGCCTAACGTCCCGGTGCTCACGTGGAAATTACCACCAACTTTTGGCACCTAAAAGCAAGAGGCAGGGTTTGCTTCGTTACGCACAGAGTGACACCAGGCGAAGGCTCAAACTACTAACTGTTTACGAACCGTAAGGTCGCCGCGCAGCGTACAACCTTCACCTGCTGGAAACTTCTTTACGGTGTCGTCCGAGTCTGCTTGCGAGTCCCCTCGCGTTGCTTCGAGATCGAGGTTTACATCAGAGCATGGTAAGTGGAAAAAGGTTACATGTAGTGATATCTTGACTAGGCTATTCTCGGTAGACGAGTCAATTGTTAAGTGGTGTTCTGTGGTGGTCGTGGTAAACACCCTGAACTCCGAAATGAGCAGCATGAGGATCAAAGCTGTCGACAAAACCGTGACCAGAGAACCAGCAATCGTCTTGGTTTTGATTCCATCCTGCAAGTCATGCACATCGAAGTACTTGCTCTTCAAAAAGCTCATTGATTTAGCTCAAGTTTGTCCACAAGAAACCAGAGCTGGTTGTAGAGACTTGAAGACTCCTACTTCTCCTCTACTGCACTATTCGTTGTTGCAGCTTCAGCGTTTAGCGGCCAATTATAAGGTTGGGACCCTCGTTCACTTGTTGGGTATAAGCGTATAAGCGTTTGTTTTTCGAGGAGAAATAATCTAGCTAGCTAGAGTAAAGGAAACGTAAACTATTCTCTTGAGAACTTAGGACACTGTACTCACTTCAGAGCTCCAGCCACTTATTGTTTGTTATATTGCACCGAGCGTTCGTGGAGATTGCTGTGGGCTGTGTGTGGGCCCTAAGTACGACTCACGACCGGCTAATCTTGGGCTAATGCTTGCTGCTACACTGATAGAGTACTGTCAAGGGTACTGTACTGTAAAACTGTAATACAGAGTACTGTAGTACGACAGTACGACAGTACGACGTACGACAGTAGTACGTACAGGGGCCAGTTTAAACAAACCATTGGTTGCTATTTTTATACCAAAATTGTCGTCGCCCGTCCGGGAAAAAAAATACCAAGAGCCCCTTTCATGTGCCTTTCATGCGAATGCGAGTTAGATATAGTGGGTCTTAAAGCACACACGAAATTTCAGAGAGCTCAGCCTCGATTGTGCCTAAGAAAAGTTGAAATCCCTAATTCAAATGAAATCACTGTGTTTTTTTAGGATCCAGACTCAGGAAAATGCCATATAGCACAAAAGCATCAACTTTTAACCCAAATATTTTTGCTGCGCTGTTTAATGCATCTGATTTCCTAAGTAATGCGACCTTAAGGGCCTCTCTAGGTACCATTTGGCCCTCTTGGTGACCATATTCGTGTTGGCAACAAAAACGGACATGAAGCCAAATTTTGTTTCGGGGGGGCACTTATTTGCGCTTGATCAAAAAAATGAACGTGAAGACAAAGTTTCATGTGCCTTTCATGCGAATGGGAGTTAAATAAGGTATTACTTGAGGCTCATGCGAAGTTTCAGACAAATCCGCCCGGATACGCACGAGTTATGGCCCATGGCCCTACTGTAGCCCCTGGTTAGTTTAAACTGGCCCCTGTACAGTAGTACTGTACAGTAGTCGTCCGTTGTTACGTTTTCGCTGAGCGCATTCTGCCTCCGACTGTCTGTCGTCGTCATCCATCCTCCCATCCATCCTCCCTCTATCCTTTTCCTCTGCTCCATCGGATTATCTACGCATCGAGTTCCTGAGTCCACTGCATAGCAGTGTACTCTAGATAAAATAAGGCGAACGCCTATTGAATAAGCGAAGGCTACTGGAAACGCTCACTCGTTTGTCATTGCAGTTTCACTACGTCAAATTCGAATGCTGCTCGCTCGTCGGTTCATGGGGCGGTCCCTGTTACCGCCTCAAGCTAGACTTCAAGCTCTTTCAACCGAAGTGCTACCCGCCGAAGCCATCGCTGAGGCGCAATGGGTTCCAAAGAAGAAGAAAGGCCGAAGCCGCAAACGAAATTATGACCGTATGCACATGCGCCACAATGTTATCAAAAAGTATACTGAACGTAACGAGGCGCATGAGCGGCGTGCCGAGGAGCTTGGCTTGACATGGGAGATGGCGGCCGCAACAGTGGTGGAGCGCACTCCCATCGTGATTCCAGAGCCTCCGGACTGGGAGCGTGATTGGGTTGAAATGAAAGAGAGCATCGAGTATTACCAGCAGCACGACTGGCCAGAGGGGATTGGGCCGACGCACCCGGACAAGATCGACTTGAATGAACCTGGCTATACCATCCCTTTTGAGCTCGGATCTCGTGTCACGGCTGCGGACACAAACAACGACACGACCTCTCTCGAACGCGCCCTTCCAGACTCTCTCTATTTGATGCTTCGAAAAGATTCCTCGTGGTCGTTTCCCACCGCGACTCTAGCCAGTAACGAGGAGAAGTTAGGGGAAGCGGCAGAGCGAGCCCTTGCTGAGTCCCTCGAGGGAATGCCGCGGCTCTTCCATTTTGCAAAGCAACCCTTGGGCCACTACTGGTAATCCCGTGGCATTGAAATTAAGCGTGCGGGAATGTTTTTGAGTTGCAAATTTAGCACCTATTTGTCTCTATGTTTCTTCGTCTAATCGAAATGCTGTCTGCTTGCCTCTCTGTTGTTTGTTGATTGGGGGTGCAATATGCCTTTTGTTCAGGCATGCGTATGATGAGGCCACCCAACAACGCACCAAGAAGTACGGTGCCAAGGTTTTCTACTACAGTGCCCTCGTCATTGATCCATATGAATCTATTTTTTCCGAGGAAGAAGCCGCGTCCGCCCTCCAGCCCTACGATGGGCTAGAATGGTTGCGGCGAGACGAAATAGCGGGCAACGTCGAAGTAGAGCTCGGTGAATACCTAGGCTATCTACTTGTCGCTTAGCTGAAAGTAACTGACTATTGTCGTTGGTTGAGCTGTGCCATATAGTCCTATGAGTTCTATGAAGGTAACGAAAGTGACCCGTGTTGTACTGGCACAACAGCAGATACCAGATAATACGATTGGCGATTGGTGTTATGCAGAAACAGACGCAGAAGCGACTTAAGTCTGGTTTCGAAATGATTTCATGTACAGTATCCACTTTATAGGGGGTTGAAAGTACTGTGCTTCCTGCCTTTTCCACATTTCCACACCCACACAATCCTCCGTACTTTTTTGACTTGCGCGCAACAACTTGTGTTGGGTTTCAATAACCCAACACCCAACCAACTGAGCTAAGTGCCAACGACGAGAATTCGTTGCGCACCCGGGTTCGCTGCGCATAAACAAGCGCACTGCAGTGCACCTGTGTAAATCAGCTGTACAAGGCCTATAACTGGCCGGACGCCAAGGACAGGTCGAAGTGGAAAACAGCAAACAGCTGACTCACTCCATTCTCAGATCTCCTGATGCCTGGTGGCTGAAGGACAACTCGAGAGTAAATGATTACAATTGTATTACACAAAAGGACACTCAGCCTAGTCAGATTTGTTCTGAAGGTTAAATGTTCTGTTGCTATATGCCACAATGGTGTTTCTTTGTATTTTTGGGGAGTATTAACTAGACTAGACTAGACTAGACTAGACGACCGGACTAAAGAGCAGGACTGGGATGATCGTTTTGTTGGGTTATTGAAACCCAACAACTTGGCCTTGGCCTGGCCTGTACCGGTATGTCGTTTGAAAAGGGCCAACTTTCGTTTCGTATTTTGCGCTAAAAGGCCCGAATTTCGCTATACATTTCGTTCGATTATAAAAAAAATCGCGAATTTCGCTGGTCCAAAAATACCCAGCTCCCCCCCCGGGGGTTTATCAAAAAGGAACACAAAAGCGAATTCGAAAATAGGGCTTCTGGAATTACCGACACCCAAGTGCCATTTAAAGCGCGACTTCCATTAAGAAAATCTTTTGTATGGATGTTTCCGAAATACCTCCATTTTATTCACGTCTTATTGCAAAAACAAGGCTGAACCCACGAAATTTCCGCGAGATGTTAGATGTTAACTTTTCGCGTGGTTCAAAACGGAATTAAATTTCGCCCAAAAGGTGCCAAGTTTCGCTTATTTCGTCAAAAAAAATCTTTTCAGAAATATCCCCCAAATTTGGTGAAAGAATTCGCGAAATTCAGGCCAAGGCCAAGCGACAACGCACGCACTTACACGTACACTTCTGCCCGCAGGATAGGCTCCTGTGTCGAACTCGAAATCGAACTAATACAAACCCAAATGGCACAGAAGCCAATGCTGCGAGCAGAAGTGGGAATGCGCGTGCGTTGCGCAAACAAAGCAAGTGCGGAATGATTCAGGAGGGAGAGGGGCATTGGCCAAATTCCTCGGA
>Ga0307979_1001533_pt1 | contig 16447 bp, 9 predicted proteins | sample OrgLakmetage1058_FD_201833 | JGI IMG/M metagenome (GOLD analysis project Ga0307979, IMG submission 201833) | Saline water microbial communities from Organic Lake, Antarctica - #1058 | ecosystem: Environmental > Aquatic > Non-marine Saline and Alkaline > Saline | place: Antarctica: Organic Lake...
TGTAGAGTAATAGAAATTGCACCACCTATGTAGGGCATTTTTTCTGATTTATTCTCGACTTTCCGTTTGTTGTGTGCACGTTCTCAGCTTCATGGCTCGGAGGTGGGGCTGGTACGACGGTTACTCCGAAGCTGTTCTTGCCACGGTAGACATGGTCGCTGATGGCACCGAAGACGTGCGGTGAGAATCATGGAGCCACATTGGGCTTTGAGGCGCTCTGTGTCGTTGGTTCTTTCTAGAAGTGGCGAATGCTTTACGAATGAGTACGTTTTAATCTTGCCATGGCTCACGCGAGGACTGGAATCTCCTTGTAATATGTTAGGAAGCAGCTCACTGCGATCAAGTACGACGACGCGCTTGATGACGTAGCCAAAGCAGAGAAGTACGCCGCCTGGTGTTCGAAAGGTGCTGGATCGACCTGGCTTGGCTTCTATGAGGCCATCGCGAAGGTAGCATGGTTCGCTTCACGACTTTGGGGCTTTTTTTAAATGTATTTTTGTTCGTTCACTGTCATCTCTATTTTAATTCCATTCTGCATACATTCCACACTATATTTTTTCGTCCACAGCGCAATCTTGGCGATTTCCTAAATGTTCGCCTTCTTTTCCTCCCTCGTCAGACGAACTTCCGGTCTTCCGGACCACTCGGAGGAGGCCCACGTTACCTCGCGGGCACACCTGAGCCTTCTCACGGCGACTACCTCATGTTTGACCTCCTCGACACGGTATGAGAAAAACAACGCTCAATTCTTTGCGTTGGCATGTATTAAAGGGCGAAACGACCAAGTTTTTCTTTACTTCCTTGGTGATGTCAGAGTGCCATAAGGTCTTTTTGGTTACTGCACCACGGAGTTTCTTTTCTTTAACTTTATGCCCTTAATTTTCTTATTATGATGCTTCCCCTCCGATACTTTCGCTGCGCGCTGCGTCGCGACTTCCTTGGCTTTTGAACTCCTGTCAGATTGATGCCCTGGCCGCGCCAGACCCAGCCAGCGCTACCTCTTGCGCAGCCCTCTTGGCTGACATGCCTCTGTTGGTAGCGTGGCGGCAAACAATGGCCCAACGGCCAAACTTGAAGGCATACCTCGAGTCACCTCAGCGACGCAGCCAATAACAATATTAATTAATCAATAACCGATAAGCTCAAAGTAGCTCGAAAGCAGCATCTGGGCAACAAGGTTCGTCGGGCTGGAGATCCCTTATTACTGGGACATGTGAGTAGGCGGTGGTGCTGTGCTCCGTTCCCATTTCCCAATCCTACCGGACTTCATGCGATCGAAATAAAATGGTGTTCATAATTTATAATACGTAATTGCAATTGGATCTCGAAGTAGGATCGAAGAACCTATGTTATACATCAAGGAGACGGTGCCTCCTGGTATGCGCTGTTGAATTGAACCTAGAATAATCGCCGCCCGAATAGTTCTATGTACTGATAAGCTGCGGCGTAATAGCTAACAGCTGTGGGTGTTAGCGCTGTGGGTGGCCTGTTAGTGCTGGTGTTGGTGCACGTGGGTACTGTTTGTTTCGGAACTGCTTCTATCTTCTATTTAAATTGAATTAAAACTACGGAATCAGATCCTCAAGTTGCTCGAGTGTAGACTGAAAGGGAGTATTTTCTGCCTTTGGGTCTCCCTGGTTACGTCTATGAATTGTCAGTGTATTCCCTAAAGCTGCCCAGCAATGATTACAGTATGCTGCAGTATGCGCGTGTTCCACCGACGAGTAATACATTTGAGCATGCTTCCGGCCGAGGCAACGCTATTCTCGATATTCATAAAACTAGATGTGGGCTGCATTACAATTCAATCTACAAATCACTTTGAGTTGGTGTTTGCAGCTGCATCAGGAGGTGCAGCAGCGGCGAGTCTCCTGCCGCGCAGCTCCCATAGACCACTGCCAATGCTGTAGGATCCCACAGCCGTCAAGCCTACAAGCCCTACGACGACGCTCTTGTGTGCTGCCCAAGGAGAATATAGTGATTATAGAACAGTTAATGTGCAACTTCACGTTAAACAATTGGCGCGCATACTAGTCTTCTACTTGTCGCAGAGAATTATGCTTACCAACGTTCAGTAGTGTATTCAGCATAGTTTGCGTCGACGGGTAAAAAGCTAAGCCGGTCTGAATTAAAGCATGCAGTGGGAATGTCAGATTAGAAAGTCTTCAAGAGCTATAATGGAGGAGCGAAGTGAGGGCTGCTTACATTGTGGACAGTACGCTAGATAAAGGTGTGAGTCAGAGTAGTGAGCTGATGTAAAGTGTGACATGTGACATGTGTGCTGTGCTTCGCTCAATATTTCACTGCACTAATGTGGTACAGTACGTACTCTAAGGCACAAGAAAGATGAGAAGGCGAAAGCAAGTGGGTGAAGGTGAAAGGTGAAGCTAATTAACGGCGACTTCCAGAATGAGTGCATCAGGAATCCGGAATAAAGCGTGGCGAAAGCGAACATGACTGCCTGATTGAAAGAGTCTATTAGAATATGATACTAAAGTATATCCCTCAGGCTTATATTTCTATCCGTATAGAAGCGGCCCCAACGTTGAGGTAGTACTAGCTAGCTAGTACAGTACAGTAGCTTCAAGAATATGGCACAGCGGTTCAAGCCACAGATGGGGCGTCAACCATGGTTAAACGAGCAAGGAAAGCAGGATCGCCGTGAAGGTTTCCCTCATTTTGAACTTGATGTCGACAAAGCGTCATTTACGCATCGGCCTAAGCTTCATTCCAAGGAATTGAACGATCATTTGTACGGCACTCTGGACCCAATGGTATGCACTCTTTGGTTCCGATAAATGAAGAGTGAGAGAAGCAGTATACGGCCATTAACATGACACTCATGAATCTAAAAGTATTAAGTTGAATAGCTGCGAATTAAACTTGTGTTTGATCATTTTGGTTGTTCATATCCGTTGATTATTGACAGGAGTTCCTCAAGTTGCGGCAATCCGCATCGGCAGCTGAAGCCCATCGCACAGCGAAGAAAGCTATGCGCTCTGGACTGTCAAGCATTTATAGCCAAAAGAATGATGCGCCACTCTCTCCTCCACTTACTCAGTCCAGCAGCACTTCGAGGACGAGCCGACCGGGTTCGGCCCCTGGCAGCACTCGATCTAATGCTTTCCCTGTTGCAGCAGCCTGGGATGTGTGGACGTTAACGAGGCAAGTTGGAGTGGTGCGCTTCCGCAAAAACCCGGCCCAACTCACTCTGAGCGAATTGCGCACGGTGATCACTCGACAAGTGCCTGAACTCCCGCAGGACTTTCAGTTCATGTACGAAGATGGTGTGTTAATTCATCGTGCCCAGGAGCCTGCTCTAGGGACGAAGCGGCAGCGTAAAACGAAGAAAGTGTTTGTGCACTTCCTTGAGGACTTCGACGACCGAGTTACAAAGAAACATTTTGAGTTCACTGGTATAAAGCTTTCAAGCAAGCTGAAGACGTCAATGAAAACGAGCCCCATGCTCGAAAGCCCAGCACAACCTATTCAAACGACATCTAAACCCATTACCCAAGCAGTCGCCGCTTCGCCAAGCAGTGCTTTCATTGCCGTCGCTCCTGTCGAATCTACTACAAGGAAGGGCTCTTTCGAAGATAAATCTGAACCCGAAAATTACGCTGTTTGCCAGGATATGCAGTCTTCCAAGATTGAATCGAGCACGCAGACTGCCATTGAAAGTACGCGAATGATCTTACAGGAAGGACATACTCAAACGAATACTTCTCAAACTTCTTCGTCTATGCTGATGGCAATCCGCAAGCAAATAGCTCAACATGAAGAATTTGCAGCCAGAACTATCCAGAAACTTGTGCGCCATGTGTTGAGAGTGCGTCGACAGGCTCGAGAGCGAGATTATATGCAAATTGCTGACTACGAGTCCACAGCTGCGCGGGAGCAATTACGCATTGAACTTGAAAGAGCTCAGAAAGTTGCCGCAGAACACGCAGCCCTTAAAGCTGAGAAGAAAACTCGAGATGCTGCTGTCGCCCTGAAAGAAGAAGCAGAGGCGGCAGAACGTGTACGGGTTGAGGCCGAGGCTGTAGCGGAGCGGGCGCGCCAGGCAGCGGTAACGATGGATGTTACTTCGGCTCACGGGATCATTAGTGCGAAACTAGCGACTCTGCTCTTACAGCAGTTCCAATACCAGGAGGCGGTAAAGGCAAATGCTGCAACTGCTCTGATTCAAAATTTGGCCCGCAAGCGAATTGCAAAACGTCCCAAGAAACTGCCTAGCTCAAGCGAGGAAGAGAGAAAGGCTCGTATCGACGAATTAGCGGCACAAGAAATGGCAAGTGCCACGCGTGATGCGCAACAGGCTGCGGAGGATATAGCTGCAGCCAATGAAGTAAGAGCAAGCATTGCTAGGGAAGCTGAGGTGGCGGATGAAAAAGTCGCTAAAACTGAGGCAATTGCGGCGCGAGCGCGTGCGCGTTTTACCCGTGTGAAATCGAGAATGAAAGTAATGCAAATGTTGGGCAAAGCGAGCAACAGTACAAAGGGCTTCCCTAAACCTACTGCACCTTCTTTAGATGGGCCTTCGAAAAGTGATAAATTGAGTCCTGATTTGGTTGGTGAAGCCTCAATGTTGTTACCCAAAGAATCGACAGTGGAGAAAACTGCAGGGCCTCACGAAGCGGAGAAAAATGCAGTGAAGTTGTCTTTAGATATAACAGCATGGCCAGTGCATCCTGAGCATACAACAGCCCTCGTCAATATTACCTCTAATTCAGAGAAAGTTGACTCTTTTGCCGAAAGTATGGAAGTGTTGGCTGAAGTACACTCCGAGAGGCCGATCCCGGCATCCGTTGAAAGTGGTAGTACTGGCATGCATCTCGAACAGAAGGCAACGAATGCTGAAGGTGAAATAAGCCAAGTATGTGCAGCGGCAGACTTAAGCACGAGTGCAAGTAACCTTGCCACAGTGCAGCGGAACCGAAGCTCGCTGACATCGAAGTCTTCTCCAGTTGAATTGTTGGTCGAAGCCGAAAAGTTTGCAAAGGAAGCGAGAACTGAGATTGTGACAAGTCCCATTCTTGGTAGCTCGAGTGTCGTTCGAGCGACTAACGCAACTCGTGATTCAGAATTAGCTAAAGCAGTACCACAAAAAGCATCAGCTCTCTTTTTTGAAGAAGATTGGAATTTCTTGGAAAAACCGTTGGCTGAAGCAGAAGCTGGACAGGCGCAGGGGCGTCTTGCAGATGCAGAGCGAAACATCAACAACTTACTCCTCATGGAAGTGGCAGCCAAAGCCAGAATGCGAGCCATTGAGGCAAAAGCAGATGTTGAAAAGCAAAGAATTACCCGCGAGGTAGCAGCTAATCGGGAAGCCAGAGAACGCGACGCAGAGGTATATGCAGCACAAAATCTTGAGGTTCAAAAACTCAAGGCAGTACTGGCAAAAGGCGGCCTCGAGCATCAACAATACCTCAAGAGCCTACAGGATGTGGCTGTATATGAAGCTCAATACAAAAAAGTAATTGAAGATGGAGCTCGTCAGCGAGCACTTCTTGAGAAGTGCACCCTATATGGTGACCTTCACTTGCATGCGCGGCACTCGAAGAGCTGGTGGGCGGCACTTCAAACTCTTCCCAACATAAAGTTGCTCTGTGACGATGGTCTTGAAGACTGGGAGCGGCGCCGGGGTCTCTTCGAAGTTCACAACCCCTCAAATAACATGCTAGATGATAAGGACGGTACCAATATACCTTTTGACAGCGAAGTTCCCACTAGCGAAGATCACACAAATCCTACTTTGACGTTGATCCCGATGCCTAAAGATTCAAAAGACGTTCTTAATGGTGATTTTGAGCCTTTACCAGTGGAGGCAGGATACCAGTGGCCGTTAATTTCTTCTGAATCAATAGAAGGCGAAGATAGCTTGTCATCTGACGGCGGCAGTACGGGTACGTCTCTCAGTATCACGAGTTTGCCGCGGGCATCAACACCGGACTTATTCGTGGAAGACGACTTGGCTTCAGCAGCAGCTACATCGCTCAGGCGTTTAAATTTTGCGACAGATTTGTCTTGTATTCTCCCTCAAGCACATTGCTCCTTGCCTCTGCCCCGCTTGTCACCTCCATTGCCGGAGCTCCCTTTGATCCCTTTGGACCGAATGAGCGCAACTGGCCGCGCTGCTGTAACCACACCACCCCTCACCTGGGACTGCTCGAGTGCCCTATCTCAAGCAGGCAATTATTACAGTAGTGAGGGCAATGCCCTCTTAGGAGCTCGACCTGCGTTGAGGCTTTCTGCATCTGAATCCAATGCACTATCACCTCACTTGCCGTTGCCCGTCGACACCCGTTTAGACGGCTGCAGGACACCTGATAATTCCCAGACCCTCCCTATGCTTGACGTTGTAAGTACGAGCGGCAGCCAAAATGGGCAAACTTACGGTGAACCAGCCGCTGGAGATGTTGCTTGGGTAGCACCTTCTCAGACCTTACTGAGCCCTCGATCTCAACCACTAACAACATCACCTGAAGAATCGACAGATGAGCCTCAATGCCCCATCCTCAATCTCTCCGATACCACCCCGCTTGCATTACAAAGCAATGGCGATGGCGCAGCTAATCCATCCGTTTCACCGCTGCACACTCCCACCGGAACAATTGGCCGGCTAGCTACGCCATTAGCCTATGACAACGAGGTGCTCGAAACTGCTTTACTACCGCTAGACACGCAAGTGGTGTCTGTTGACACTTCCACTGCGATCATAGGCCAGCCAGCTGCACTATCAGCCAGTGACACCAACGATTTGCAAGGATCAACATTACGCCCGCTGGACACACCGATGGTGCCCATATCTCCATTACCTCTGATAGCAGCTACAGCGAGCCTTCGAGAGGCATCTTATTTCAATTCACTCAATTCGGCTGAGAAGGATGTTTGCAATGTTGCACGTCCTGGAATAGTGCCGTCGGACACGAAGTTAGAAGTAACGGCTGCACTTGAACCTTTAAGTACCTCTGCGCTAGAGGCTCCGTCACCGTTGCAGTCCAGTGACTCCATAGATACACCGGTCCTTGCGATCGGACATACTTTAGTGGAAGAGGAGAAAGAATTGATGGTATCCCGACCTGCAATCAGACTAGCTGCAAGCTTTCGGCATAATACCGGCCAAGCAGTTCCATTAACAGGAGCAGTAAAGGATTTCTTAACACATCCTATAGATGCGCTGCCAAATGCCCTCTTGGCGACGAATAATGCCTTGGATGAGCAGCTTGGCTGCTCCACGCAGAGTGGCGATCAGCTTGGTAACGAAGCATGGCAGCACAGCATTGGCAAGAGAGAAGTGGATGGAGTTGTGCCCCGTTCTTGTGATAGCATGGACGCGGGGATCGCGGTGGCGCCGGCAGGACTCGTGGAAACAAAGCTGACTACCGTGGCGGCTGCGATTAGTCGAGTGGTAGCTAGGCAAGGTGTTCGGTTTGATGATGGACGAAGGCTGGTAGCGTGGTTGGAGCAATCGAAGGCGGGATCTACAGTGCGCACAGTTCATGCGTATGATCCCCTGGATTCAGAAACCTTTGCAGCAACAGTTTCGCCGGGTACTTGGGCTGCTGCCATTACAGAAGCGCGAAAACCTGAGGACTGTTTCTCATTCTCTACCGCCTTAATTTCTGATGAGGCATCTGACAAGATCACTTGTGGTCAGAACGTTGTCGATGACAGTGAGGAAACTGAGGCCATAGCAGCTCGCATAATTTTAGGCTGGTTAAGTGTAAGTGCAACGAAGGGCCTTACGATAAATGTGCCAGAAAACACGATCTTGCCACTAACCGAGCCGCTGTCTCCGCATATGAACACATCGGAGCAAATGGAAGAAGTGCCAAGCCATCCTGATTTCAAGGGGAAAAGGAGCAGTAACAATATCGACGCCCTATTCCATAGATGTGTGACTAAGCTTGTCGACGGGAGGCGGCTGATGGTGTGGCTGCAGTATGGATTCGGCGCCTCGCCGCAGAACCTTTCCTATACAGGGCACTCCTTTGACCCAATCAGTGCGCAGACGCACACTTGCTCAGTGCCATTCGAGACATGGGAAGCTGCTCAGCAAATGAGCACACATAGGTACAATGTATGCAATTATGGGCAGGTTGAATCACCGGCTGGTACGGTGTCAAAGTCGGACATAGATGCAAAGAAAGCGGACGCAGAAAGTATACTATTTGGTTGGTTAAGGCTAAATCAAACGCAGGGGCTGCATTTTCACGAGCCACACAGTTCAAGGAATCGAGTTGAAGTTCTTAGGGACGATGCCATGCACACGATCACCGCGAGTGAGTCAATGAACGAAGCAAAGATGATGCATGCCAGTGGCATGGAAAGAAATAGTTCACTTCGAAATTTGGAATCTCTGAGCCCAAGTCGTGGGCTAGCAGCGACAGAGCCCAAAACAGAGGCCATCATGACCAATTTCCAGGACTTCAACTTGACACCACGATCTGGGAGCGGAGATGATGGCTCAGATGAAGACGCGAGCACCTCAAGAAGAGACTTCAATGATTCAATGGACCTAAATGTTACTGCAGAAAACGAAAGCATCGCAAGAAGTACATCAAGCACCGGAGGCTTCAGCGACGGTGATGAAAATGTCATGATCGATGTCTTTAGGCATCCTTGGCGAGCACTGCAGCATAATCTACCGGGTACGCAAAGAGATAAATAAACAGCATTTTTACTCCTTTACAGTACTGTATACAACTCGAGTCTGTGCCCCTGTTTAATGCGTAGAATTAGAAGAAAATTAAAGTTAACATCCGTTTGACCATTTCCTTCTGTTCATGTATGCAGCATTGACCAAGGGGCAGTTTGTGGATGGTCAATTGCTGCTGGTTGCAGTTACTCTTCATTTGCCTAGCCTCATATTTCACATCACTGCCACGCCTGTCGCTGGCTCAAAGAGCTATACCATTGAGGTGAGAAACTGCAATCATTGAAGCTTCTCATGAGCTTAAGGTCTCATAAGAGAATGTGTAGGAAACAGTGTCAATTCGTACATTCTTATCTAGATGTAAAGAAATTTTATTGACTCCTTCGTATGTGTACACACCGTGTAGGTGGAGCGTGCTACATGGGCACATGTACTGCCTCGGCTACCTCCTCTACCATTCGAGGCCGAATACAACACGGTGATATAAAGCTCCTGTCTATTTCGTTATTTTTTTCGAAGTCAATGCGAAGCTGCACATACTATTCAAATATATTACTCACATAATTGTATCCTCTTTCTTCCACGAACGTTTTTCTCTGTTCTCCATCCTTATTGCAGGGCAAGCATTATCAACGTATTGCGTCCGAGCTTGTGCGCTGTATGGCTTTTACTACTTCTAGGAAGTTGATGAGTACTGAAGGCGGTGGTTCCAATCCTGAGGTTGACGCTGAGCACATGGATGCTCATGCAGTCAACTCATTATCGGACAATACGCAGCTAGTGCTAAGACTTCGTGGCCTGAGCTCAGATTCCTTCGACGATGACGATGATGATGAAGATGAGAAAGACGATGAATCCACTGTGTAAGTTGGCATGGCCTTACGAGTTCCATCCCGACAAGTTTTTCTAAAATTTCTGTGGATTTTGTATGCCTGCTTGTACGCAGATTTGGCGGTGAAATTCGCGATATCGACAGTGCAGTGTCACCGCTATACACAACCGGGGTAAGTGTCTGTACGGTATACAATTCCTCGCATTTGAAGTTCAAAACAAGAACTGAATATTTTTGTAGATGGGTTCACCCATGATAACAATAGAAATCGATACAGCTTCCTTGCATCATATTATGAGATAAAATTTGCATTTTATTAAGTCTGTGACAACTCAAGGACCCTTACTCGTATATTTATTTTAAAAGGTAACTGTTGGCGACCAATTCTTGGTCGTGGCGGCTCACAATGATCAAGCCGATCAACAGTTAGTCCTTGAAGTCTACAATGATGACTCAGCATCCACTCACATGCTTGCAATTCGTCCGGTATGTGCACTCAAGTCTTTTTAGCAAATGGAAGCTCTTGCTATAGAATCGATTCTGAGGAGCAACACATTAGGCTTGCCAATTTACAATTTTGTTTCTTCTGTCTCATTTTTCAAGGAGGATTGGGGTCTGCGATGGCAAAGCACTGTGGCTATTGACCGTCGAGCATTTGCGAAGAGCATGTGCACGTGCCTCTCAATCAACGATCAAGGCTTACCAACCTTGCCTGCATTGATAGTATCACGTGCTAGCGCCCCTGTAGGTTCAGACGGCTCCACTGCGCTTGATCAAGAAGAAGAGGCGCTTGTAAAGCGTGTTGTGTTGCCTGAAGTATGCAATTTAAGCGCACCAGCGGTGCCTCTTGCCTCAGTAGAAGTGCCTTTTCAAGGCGAACCTACAGACCAATCCAGTGATGTTCCATCGTCAACCTTGGTGGTCTCGGCCTACGACGATAAAGGTAGGCGTTGCATTGTGAAGGAGTAAGTTTTAATCTCTTGCGTAGTCTCTCCTTTCATAAGAAACTTTTTTGAAAAGAACCACGAGTCTTTCAATCTCTCCTTTTCGTGCTGGCGTATATCCTTAGGTGCCGATGGTTGCTTCGTGTGTGCCCTCGACTCGACAAACAAAAAGCACTATCATGGCCGAAGCATTGTTCCGGGCTGGAATACCTTCAGCATGGCCAGCAAAAGCGAATGGGCTCGTCAAGTCTGTCAGAACGTTTCCTTTTCAAACGATTCGCTGAGTAATGCCGCTATCGAATACTCTGGCGATAACGACGACGACAACAGCAATGATTGCAATGGTGATTGGGTTGAAGATGGGCTTGGAGTCACATTTTTAACCTTGGTTGACCCGCTTGCAACAGCAAACTACGCAGGAAATATCAACAACGCATTATGGCTTACTCAGAAGCCGCGCTACACCAGTGGACGAATGATTTCAGGCGCTTGGCACATTTGCAAAATCTTTGCCCTGCCAAGAAGCGCCACTGTGGACCATAGTCGTGACTTTGTTGATAGCGGCGGCGTGCGTGTGGAAGCATTTAACCCTTTAACGGTAGAAGCCTTCACCTTGGAAGCTTCACGACAGAAACTCAGCAGCTGGTGTGGTGATGAAGCAGCTGCTTGTCTCGTGGGTGACGGCGATGGTGTGGAGTCAACAGCAAGTACACAACAAGAACAACTGTTTGAAGCTCTCTTAAACCGGCTGAGAATCAGAAGAGAAGGGGAAATATCTTGGCAATGAATGCGCTAAATTATTTTCTTTCTTAGATGTATAGTTGAATTTTAAAGTAAGGACCAAATAGGTGAAAAAAAGCAAGCGCTTTATTCCTCATTTGATATCTATTTACTGGTCCCTTCTTCCCACTTTTCTACGAGCTCGACCTTAGAATTGGGCCATTACAATTAAAATCGCGATTTAGGACAATGAGAAATTTCTTCTAAAAGGGCAAGACCTTCCATAGGTATACCCTCAATGGGCTAAATTACGCACCTCTGGCACATCGAATTAACCAGCAATGGAATGTCCTTTTCGAAAAACATAAAGCGCCATATAACAGATGACGTACACTTACAGTTCTTCAAAATAATCCTCTATAAATAGGTCACAATTTTTTTTGTCAAACACGCGACCATCTATAATTTTGTGGAATGCTTTCGTATGGCTTCCTCCAAGGCGTTTGCTTCCGCTAATAATTGGTCGGCGCGCTCGTTAGAACAAGCAGCAGGCGTTGAATAGCGCATGTAGTACCTATAATAAATATATATATGGAGCACAAAAAATAATGAAGTTGTTACTTTTTAATCACCTTGATTTTTAAGGAAGTAAGCCAATGCTCAAGTCTTGTAATTAAAGCATATGTGATCACAAGTGGGCCAAGCATTTCCAGTAAGAAGATGTTTTGAAATATAATGTTCTCACGTGCAGATGCCGTCTTCTTCAACAGTCTCAACAGTAGTACGATTTCCTCGGCACACGAAATTAATCGCAACGGACCTAACCAAAAATAAAACAGAAGGCACGCTAAGACGCCGTAACAAGAACTATCTTTCTTTTAGGTAAAACGCGATAGCATGCGTGCTGTGCTTTACTCGTCAGGACTAGTAAAGCCTTGGGCAACTGAAAGGAAATAAAAGTGGAACGGAAATATATTGTTTGGAGTGTCGTTCACTGAGTACTCGTCGAAAAATTGTGCTTTGGAAATCTCTTGAGAAGCACGCTATCACTGGTAAAGCTGCAATAATTATAGTTCGTCTGTGCGATTACCGGTCTGGCCCTCCGACACAAGCATCCCCATGGCTCATGCGCATCACAATCCCACCGCTGGGAAGTACTCCATTCGTGCTGCCGCCCGTGCTGCCAGGGCCCAATGGCCGAGTGGGTTGCGAGGGAGGCGCGTAGTGGCGTGGCCTAGCAGTCATTCAATGAAGAGGGAGAAGGGGGAATTGATGGAGTCATAGAATAGAGTAGAAAAATGGTCGTATGGTTGCAATGCATTAGCGAATAAAGAGCGAGGCAACGCTTTAAAAGAGCACAAGTGCGTACGCTAGCACACACCATACCCACCTCAAGTGCAGCAAGGGTGCAGAGGCTAGAGCTTCGTCAGCACCACTCCTTGCCGCCAGCGCTGCTTGCGCTGCTGCCTGAACAACTGCGTGTGCTTCCGCCGCTTCAGCGCTTTCAAACACTAACGGCTGGTCCTTTGAGCTACTTCCTCCTGATAATGAGGATGCTGCTGATAGGGCGCCACCAGAGGTTAAGCCTGGAGGAGCTAGACTGGCAGCAGCATCTTCGTCACCTGGGCGTGGGATTGGGTGTGGAGTTTCCCACCCTGACCAGTGCCCCAGCACCACTGGCGGCCCTTCCGGTAAAGGTGGAAGTGGCGGCACTGCGGACTTCTTTTTCTTTTTGCGCTTCTTTTTTGGGAGTAATTCAGGTTCCATACCCACCGATGAAGCTAAAGGAACCACGGTTGAGGTAGCGTTGCCGCTGTCATTGCTACCGCTGTCATTGCTGTGAGACGACGATGAGCTACTGCTATTAGCACTCGTGGTATTGACTATAGATGAACCATCAACAGCTACAGTCGCGTCTAAAGGCGCTGTCTCTGATACAAAATCATTCATAGGAGCTGATCCTTCTTTAACCGGTACCGCATTTTTTTCAGAGTTCACATCATTCTCTTTGCTGCTGTCCTCAGCCCTACTGCTACTGCCACTACTACTGCCAGGCTCTATGGAAAGTATTGAAGGTGGCAGAGGCTCTTCATCAATACCAGGGAGATTAAATCGCACTCTCCAGTACTCCGCATCACGAGGCTTGAGCTGAGTAGCGTTCGCGAATGGGCAAAGCGCATAAAGATAGGATTCCACCTATATTTGGAAATATCGTACAGTACCGAAGAATAGAATAGACCAGCAAAAAAAAATAACATGCGAAGAGAGGTAAGTGCAAAGACAGTGACATCAACTGTAAAGCTCGAAGCTTAAAAATCATCAATAAAACTCAAATAATGGCTTGAATCATGCAAAGAAAGTATTATTCCTATAAAGCATTCAGTTTACTCTATAGCAAAACACTCACTTCAACATTAGACGTGCCGCCTTTCACTCTCTTTTCGCTCAACTCTGAGCTCATTGCACAAGTGCCTTTCAGCCCTAGCCATGCTTTGTCGACTCCAGCATCCATTTTAAAGAGCGCTTGCGCTTGGCCCAACTGTAACAGTATAGTTTTATGCAGTTAGAAAACAAGGTACCGAACCGACAACAATATTAACCCAAAGAATGGTAAACACAAAAACAAGCAGCTCTTGTATGCATACTTATTTATAATGAGGGGTGCAAAACTGTAGTTTCATATGCTGAGACACAATAGGCTCTCGCCTTCCCATGTGAACACTAATATTCTATATTTGCACCCAAACACCCCCACGTGTGTACCTGGTTGGCAGCTTGCTGTGCTTGTTGCTGCGCGCTTCGAATTGCCATCATGGCCTGGTAGCTCCGCCCCTGCTGCGGGTCCCTCGCCGCGGCCACCTGCATGTCCTGAAACCGCTTCAAGTAACCTGCTGCCTGAGCTTCCAGGCCCGGTAGCGCTTGGCTCACGGATGCATGCAAGGCTTGCCCCGCGGGCGCTAGCACTGATAATCGCACGAGAGCCCCGCTGGCTTCGTCTTCCGCGCTCGCTCGCAGTGTTTGCACGCGCGCCCAAGCATCTGCTTCGCACGTGTTGACGCAGCTCGGGAACCTGCTACCGCCAGCCGTAGCTCCTCCTGTTGGTTCCTCATCACTACAGTCGCAGCAATCGGCCACACCGTCAAGCACCTTTACATTAGAGCAAAGAAAGTAGGCAGACGAGGAAGCTTTACGGATGCGGGTATAAGAAGAAGAGCAAACTTTCAACTCTAGCCCCCTCACAACACTTGACGTGTCTCTTAGCTCTATCTGCTTTGAAAGTGGAGAGAAATAAGCGTCGGCTCTCTACGTCTTGCCACAGGTGTGACCTCAAAAGAGCACGAGCCATGCTTCTCAACATTGAAATGCCAACCCCCTTTCAGGAAAGCACCTCGGCACTCAAACTCTACGCATGCATTCGAACCTTGGAGGACGGCAGCGTCATGGGCAACAAAGGATCCGCACATGTAAAAGTCGCAGAATCAGCGCCTGAGCAGGCAGCTGTGAACAGCTCGTCACTCGAGTCTGTTGAATGATGAGAAGAGGAACGAATTAAAGAGGGCGGCGAAAGGTAAATATGTCGCGAAGTCCTAATGGGGTACCATGACGAGGAAGTACTTTTGAATGCACGACATGATAACAGAAAAGGAGTGCGAAGGCGTGTGAGGCGCTCAAGCAAGTGAGATGGTATCTTCTCATGCATACACCCACCAATACAGTCGCAGTAGTCGTCAGAAATACGTGAGGACATTCGGTGCGGCAAAGGGCACTTTGAGAGTCCCACTGTACGGGGTGGAAGCATCGAGGACAGCTGCGGCATCGATGAAGTAGTGCCTATGGTTGACGAATACAGAGCAAAATATGGTCAACGAAAGGTACCATTCAAGCAAACCTTCAATGCGAACATTATAATATTGTAGGCAAGATAAGCGGCGTAATAACTTCAGCGCATGAGCTAGCATCGCTGCCTGGACTCTAGCTCAATGGTGTTTCTAGTCAAACCTTGTGAATCCGCAGCCACTCTCGATGTGGAGTGGATGCGGTCATATTCCCTGAGCCTGAAAGCAATCACGCCTGCTATAGCTATTGCGCATAGCAAACCGATGGAAAAGGCCTAGGGTTCAGAGCGATGCAAGGCAAGATCGGTGTCACGTCAAAGGCTCTCAGTTGCTTATAGGGATCACACTGAAAATGCGACCACAAAACCCTAACAACAAGAAGGCTACTGAAATGGAATTTTTAGGAAACAAGGGCATAAGTCTAGGAAAAAAACACCAAGATCTCTGACCTTCAAGCACCACATACAGCAAGAAGCCGGTTCAGGCTTGCTAGGTTCTTCATTGCATCGCGCGACCACCTCGTCGATCACTTCTGCCAAAATAAGGTCCACCTCGGCCCTAATTGGTGATTCACTCAATTTATTTGTGTCTCCGCTATTATCCTTCGGGCTTCTGTCGCCACTCTCGCGGTCAGTATCCTCTCGGCGTCTAGTTTCACTCTCCGAGTTCACGGGTAGGTCGCCGTTTTCTGCATTGTCTGACATAGCGCTCATAGGTTCCGCCTAGGAAGCGAGTCGACCAAACTTTTGTCTGAGCCTTAGATGAATTCAAGAATGTACACTTATCGATGTCTTGGCTGAAGCTACGAAGTAGTTAGGACTGTATCGGCCCTACCATCATCGTGAGCTCGTGAAGAGCAGATGGATGACACAAAAAAGCAGTGAAAGGTGAAAGGAGTTCAGATTACAGGGCGGGGTTGTTGTTATTCGCCACTGGCCACCGCTCCACCTCCACTTCTCACTGCTCGCCACATCCGCACTCTGGCACTGACTGAGTACACCAGCTCATGTACTGAATCCCAGCTACAATACTTTTCTATCGCAGGTACATTGAGCGAGCTCACTTCTCGTATCTTGCTGAGACTGGTAGAAGTGATTAATAGTCTAGTCTAGTCTAGTTAATACACTCCCAAAAACAAAGAAAGGCTTTAGCAAGAAAGAGGACAGGCGATGCTGAGATCGGCTGGCGCCCGACGCCTGAGAAAAACATTGAGACGATGCCCTGCTGGGGCAAAAATAGCCAAGAGAACTGCCTCGTGGACCTGGGACGTGACACACGAACGAGAACTCAGTCCCGCCGACTTGTTCGGAGGAAAGGCGCCAGTTGGAGCCTTAATTGGCCTTCTGGAGCGAATTTGATAGCGCATTTGCAGCTCAAGTGCATTCTTTATGTGCCTCTGTGACTGCTGTGTACTTGCCTTTCTTTGTTTTTGGGAGAGTATTAACTAGACTAGACT
>Ga0307979_1001542_pt1 | contig 16380 bp, 6 predicted proteins | sample OrgLakmetage1058_FD_201833 | JGI IMG/M metagenome (GOLD analysis project Ga0307979, IMG submission 201833) | Saline water microbial communities from Organic Lake, Antarctica - #1058 | ecosystem: Environmental > Aquatic > Non-marine Saline and Alkaline > Saline | place: Antarctica: Organic Lake...
TTCTATTTTCTCAAAGCTTCTTACGTATCGTATTCTATGATGGCGATATTCTCATAGGCTTATGGCGTTCTCTGTGTCGCTGCTCATGTAGGAAATTGGTAGATGCAGATGCACTTCGCATTTAAAAATGAATACAGAATATAGATATAGGTAGATATAGGGGTGTTTTCCGCGCTACGTCGTCGTCAAGCTAGCGCAAAATATTGATAATCTGAATAAGAAAAGAGAATCCCAGATGGCCGCTTGGTGATAGAGCTCTAAAGGAGATGTGGAAGTCAGAGACAATTTCATAGTTTCCTCCTTGAGTTAGCACCAATGTGCCTGAGCGACACAAGGGTAAGTGTAAGCTGAAATCGCGCATCTCGCCTCGAAAGTATGGCGATACGAATAATTCAAATTCATCGCACATTTTCAATTGATTTAAGAACTTTTTGATGCGATTTGTGAAGCTCATAGCTCCTCAAGGGGCGTGCGAAATTATAATATATGTGATGACAACACACGAAGCACACTGAGATCAGACCCAGCTTACTACTACTATGGCTAAATAATAAGCTATAGATAAAGTACGACATTGAGACATTAATCATGCAATATAGATAAAGACAGATCTATATGGCCGATATATATGTTCATTCTTTCAGAGATGTGAAAATTTGAAGCAATTCTATCGCCGTGCTCTGGAGCTACGATCCATTCTGTAACTCGTTTGGCGACAAAACATACCCCCTGTAATAACCAATTGCCTTCTCTCGGCATTTACAAGTCTCCCGGATCGGGCTGAAGCCAGGCCCGGGATTTATATAACTATCGTGAGCAATCTCTACGTCGTAGCCATGACGAGCTATTTTTATTTTATTTCTTGTAACAGGAGCAACCTACAACCCGCACAGCAAAGCCAGAACGACAAACGCATGAAAACCTAGAAAAGTTAGCCACTCGCTAAATTCTATTTCTGAGCCCCCAAGTGAGGAATATACTAAGTAACTAACGTACAGAATGCCATCTAGCCGGCATCTACAGAGTTGTCAAGCCAGACCCAAAGCCAGGCACGGGGTTCATAGAACTATCGTAAGCGACCTCTTCGCCGTACCCGTTGCGAGCACCGGGCTGCTTTGAGAGTGAGAATCGTCGTCGTTGTAATCCAACTAGACGTTAGCTCCCCTAATGGGATGCCTGGTGGCTGAAGTGCACCTCGAGAGTAAATGATAACAATCGCATTACGCAAAAGGACACTCAGCCCAGACAGACTTGCTCTGAATATTGCATTTTCTGTTGCTAAATGCCACGGTGGTGTTTCTTTGTATTTGGGGGTTATATACTAGACTAGGCTAAGTCGATGTCCCCCCGGGTTGGACTGGAAGCCTGGCCCAGAAATCGTGCTTAAATAAATAGCAAAATAGTAAGCGGTCTCTTCGTCGCTAAACTTTGGGAGCTCGGGGGTGCACGCTGCGACGCATTCCTGATTTTTCGGACGTCAGCATAAGAATTTCTAATATATATATACGCTACTATACGGCAAATGTCATCGCCAATCTAGGACTAGGACTACCCCTTAATTCGGCATCATGCGTAGGCAAGTGGCACGAAAAGTGTTCACGACTCCGACGTTGGCGCATTCGCGTCCCAATGGACGTATTTAGGTCATGTGAGTGACATATCTTGCGAGGCCCGGATCCAACGAAATAACGAAAAACGATGACAAATGGGCAATGGGACGGGACCAGCAACTAGGATCGATCTCGAGTTCAGCACCTCAGCACTCGCGCGCACAGCTGAAGGACTCAACATAGGAGTCTTACATAAACTCAGATATAGTTAATCTAGCACACACTCGGGGTGCTTCATTATCTCCGAACTGACCTTTGCTTGGTCGCTACGTGGGCCGCTCAGCCTCTTCTCAAACTGCTGTGTCGCCATGGAAGAAGGTGTTAAGGTATGGGTCCGGAACCCTACTACTAGTGACGATGAGGTATGGCTAGCTGGTGAAATTGTGAGCAAAGAGTCTAAGTCTGAGGACTCTTTTCTTCTTGAAGTTCAAGCTATTAAGGGGCGAGAAGAATTACCTATGCTTCGCATTCCTTGGGATGCTAATGGCGATGTCAGCACTGAATTGATGAAGCGCAATGCTGATGACCAAGTCGCCGAGGATCTCATTCGACTAACGCATCTGAACGAGCCAGCTATTCTGCACGCCCTTGTTGAGCGCTTTCAGCACAAACTTATTTACACCTACACTGGACCGATTTTGATAGCGGTGAATCCCTTCCAGGCACTGAATTTGTACACCGACGATATGCTAGAGAAGTATTACGAAGGTGGTGTCGCGCGTGCCCAAGGCTTTGAAGTTGCACCGATGCCTCCTCACGTGTACGCTATAGCAGCGAGCGCATACCAGGATATGGCGCTTCGGCTTGCTCGCCAAAATGCAGTTTTGGGTACGGGGAAACCGAGACGGGCGTCATCCTCAGGAGTGACTGCAGACACTGCTGTCAGTCAATCCATATTGATTTCGGGTGAAAGTGGCAGTGGTAAGACAGTATCAACCAAGCATTGTCTCGAGTATTTGACTACTGTTGGCCAAGCGGCAGCAGACCGAAGCAAGGGGCTGAAGCTAGCCGCTATGCAGCGCGATATTGACTCCAACAAAATTGTGCAGTCAAACCCCATTTTAGAAGCATTTGGAAACGCACGCACCTTACGCAACGACAATTCGTCACGCTTCGGCAAATTAGTTCAGATGCATTTCGGTGGCGTGGGCGAAATTCTTGGAGGCGGGATTTCGTCGTACTTGCTTGAAAAGTTTCGGCTTGTGAAACAGTCGAAGGGTGAGCGCAACTTTCATATATTTTACCAGCTTTGTGCTTCGTTCATGGCAAATGGTGAGGGGTCATCACAGCTATCGACAGAACTTCTTTCAGAGACAAAAGCTTGGAAACTTGGACATGCAAAAGACTTCACGTATGCGAACCGTGGCAGTGTGTATGCCATTCGAGGTGTAAATGATGCTGTTGATCTTGGAAGTCTACGCCATGCAATGGGTGTGCTGAATTTCTCATCAGCCGAGATGGCGAGTATTTTCAATATTACTGCATCGCTGCTTCATTTAGGTAATGTCGATTTCGTTGAAGATGATGCATACGGCTCAGTGCTGAAAGGGAATCCTTCGGAGTCATCAGCTCGCCAATTTTGTGAGCTCACTGGTGTTGATTACACGGCTCTTGTAGCTGCACTCACAACAAAAGATGTAAGCACAAAGTGGGAGAAAGTGGTTAAACCTCTTCGTCCGGTTGATGCTGAAGATGCAATAGATGCGCTCTCAAAAGCCCTCTACAGCAAATTATTTGATTGGGTGGTCGCTAAGATAAATTCTGGACTCGGTGTCACTGATACTGGAGCTATTCAGGCGTCGGTGAGCGTTTTAGACATTTTTGGTTTTGAATGTTTCGATGAAAATTCGCTGGAACAGCTGTGCATCAACTATACAAACGAAAAATTGCAACAGCAGTTCAACACTTACGTTTTTAAGCTTGAAGAGAAAGAGTACACCCGCGAAGGTATCAAGTGGTCGACTGTTGACTTTCCAGACAACCAAGATATTCTGGACATGATTGAAGGCAAGTCGCCTATGGGTATATTGACGCTGCTTGATGATGAGTGCAACAACCCAAGCGGAAACGACCGCAACTTTGCTGATCGAATTTACAAAGCTTTCCTTGGGGATGAGCCTGATCATGGTGTGCTCTCGAAGTCTGGTAGTGCTGATAGTGGCTCTTCAGGGGATACTTTCAAGGGAAGTTTAGTTGGCGCGAGGGCAGGTGCTGATAACACAGCACCTGCAAAGAAGCATCCACGATTCGATGCTACGAAATTAATGAAGCCGCGAGGGAAATTTTCTGTTATTCATTACGCGGGGCCAGTTACTTACTGTGCGACTGGTTTCTGGGCAAAAAATCGTGATGAGCTACCTGCTGCTGCATCTGACCTTCTATTGAACAGTTCAGAACAATTTGTTTCCCAACTGCTTGTTTTGGACGAAGATACATCAGGTGAAGGTGGTGCTGGGAGCAGCTTAAGTAGTTCAATGGCATCGCCAAATTCAAAATCTGCGTCTGGAAAGTCCAAGAAACAACTCAAAACTGTTTTTGTGAAGTTTAAAGCACAATTGACTGATCTACTTGAGCGGTTGTCCATCACACAACCTCACTATATTCGATGTTTGAAGCCAAACGAAACAGCGGAGCCATTCCTTTTCAGCCAGGCCCGTGTGGGGGAGCAGCTGCGCTATGGCGGTGTGCTTGAAGCTGTTCGTGTGTCTCGCAGCGGATTCCCGGTGCGCATGCCACATGGAGATTTTTACGAACGGTACCGGCGCCTTGTATCTGAAGATGGTTCTGCCAGTGAAGCTGAAAGTTCTAAGAATGCTCACAGTTTGCCATTGACGCTTAGCGATAAGATCTCCGCCGCCGAGACTGAAAAATTCACTCTTAAACTCATCAAGATGTTGCAATCAAGTCCAACCTCATCAAAAGAAGAAGAGTACCGCGCTGAGTCTGTTCAGTTCGGCAAGACTAAAGTATTTTTCCGACAAGAAGCTCACGATGCACTCGAGGCACGTATCGTAAGCTCTCGGACGCGCGCTGCCACCAAACTCCAAACGAGCTCACGACGAAACCTGGCAACCAAGGATTATTTTTTGAAGAAGTCGTCTGCTGTTACCCTGCAAAAGCACCGCAGAGGTCAATTATGCAGAAAAGAATTGAAAGTTTGGTACAAGAGCGCCGTTTTGATTCAGGTAGTGTGCCGAATGCGATCGGCAAGAAAAACTGTCGAAGGGGTGCGGGTGGTTAGAAAAAATCAAGCCGCTCTAGACATTCAAAAAACTTTTCGTGGGATGCCTGCGAGACGGTCTTATCTGAAAATGAGCAGTGCTTCCACTTTATTGCAATGCGCCCTGCGATGTAAACGGGCTGTTGCTATGAGAAAGAAGTTGGCTGTTGAAGCTAAAAGCGTCGATGCACTCAAGAAGAAAAACGAAGAATTGATGGCCAAACTTGAGCAGCAGAAAAAGGATGACGAAGAGGCTCGAGCGAAAGCTGAAGTATTAAAAGCAGAAGAAGCTCAGGCTAAAGCCAAAGAAGAGGCTTCAAAGCTCCGGTCGCAAATTGAAACACTTGAAGATGAGTTGGCACAAGAGAAAGAAGCTCATTCATCGGATAATTCGAGGGCGGATCTCAAGATTCAAAGCACCGCTGTCGAGATTAATGTTCTGAACCAAAAGATTTTGTCCCTGGAAGAAGACTTGCGATCTGAGCAGGAGAGTCGCGAGCATGATCGTTCTCAGCATGAAGTTGATACTCAGACTGCTGATCAGGCTTATCAAAAACTAAGTGAGCAACTTGCTGCTCTTGACAAAGAGCTTTGGTCAGAAAAAGAAGCGCGAGCCGAGGCCGATGCCAGCACAAAAGAGGCTGAAAGAGCGCTGAATTTGAAGGTAACGGAAATCGAGAAGCTGTTGTCGGAGGAGCAGGCAAAGCGCGAGGACGAAGCCAAGAAAGCTCAGAACCTCAAAGAGGCACTAGAGAGTGACATTCAAGAAGTCAAAGACGAGTTGCTGGAGGAGAAAAATGGCCGTGTTGCCGATGTAGCGTCCTCAGAGGCGAAGCTCAAGGCTCTAGAAGAAGAGGCTGCATCGCGTATCAAAGAACTGGAAGAGCTTATTGAGACAGAACGTTCGGAAGCGAAACGCATCTCAGAGGAGTATCAGAAGGAGCAGGCATCTTATAAAGAGGAGCAAATTTCTTTAAAAGATGAGATCAACAATCTGTCGAGCTCATTATCAGATGAACGGGAACTTCGTGAACAGAACAATAAACTAGCAACCGAGATATTGGAGGATTCTCGCACTGCACTAAAGACTCGCTCTTTGAAACGTATTGTACTGCAGATTGGTTACAAGGCGCCAGTATCATCTGCGTGGTTATTGTGGGTTAGGCATACCCGCTCCGTCGCTGAGCACTCGCTGGCTTTGAAGTCAAAGTCGCAAGTTGACCAAATTGAAAAGCAAACACGGGGATTGAAACGTGAGCTCAAGATGGAGCAGGATCAACGTGTTGAAGACAGTGCCGCAGCGAATGAGATGAGAAGCACACTAGAAGCCAAATTGTTGGCCTTGGAAGAGCGAATCACAGCGAACACAGTGGCGCTCGACAAAGAAAAAGAAAAAGCTCAAGCCATAGAATCAAATCTCTCTTCACAATTGAATGAGCTCGAAGAGAGGTACAACAAAGAGAAAGCAGGACGGCAGGCCGACAGTCAGGCGCACAGCGAATCAATGGCTTCGATGGAAGAAAGTGCCAAAGTAGTGTGCGACCAGCTCCGAGCCCAAGTGGAGTCTCTTGCAGCATCCTCTGCCAAAGACCGCGAAGCGCGCATGGCGGAACGAGCGAATCTTGATGCAAAGAATCAAAGCATTAGTGGCGAGGCAGGCAACTTGAAGATGCGCATTCTTGAGCTGGAGAACCAGTTGTCGCATGAGACGGCGCAACGGACCATGGAATTGAACGCAGCACGCCGCACCCAAGAGGAGCTGACTGCGTCGCAATCCACGTTGGAAGTGTCTTTGGCGGCTGAGAAGGCGTCTCGTGAAGCAGATGCGGCGAATGCCATTGCAGCAGCGGAGGCCGATCGTAGAAGGGCTGCGTTGCGGTCGATGGAGCACTACTCGCGTCGAATGTGCAAGTCGGCCCCGTTGGCAGCAGCCTGGAGGTTGTGGGGGCGCTTTGTACGTGCAGCAGTGGAGCATGCAGCGTCGATGGCTCTTGCTGACGCGCAAAAGCTGCAGGAAGTTGAAGTTCAGAAGGCAGATGCACGTGTGGAGGAAGCAGCTGTAGCACATGAGAAGGCGCTGGCAGAAGCCCAAAGCGCTTTGGAGGAGACTAAGAAAGGAGCGGCGTCGCGACTGCTCTGGCGCGCTTTGTTGGAACTCGGTCAAGCAGGGCCGCTTCAGCGAAGCTTCCGCACTTGGACGAGTTATGCGCACGCTGCAGCCAGTCAGGAACAAGAGGAGGCTCGGCTAAAGGAAGCTGCAGAGCACGAGTCGATGGTTGTCACGTTGGAGTCGTCACTGGCAGCAGTGCGCGAAGAGCAGAAGGCAGGGCTGTCGACGGCCGAAAGCACGACATATTCGCTTCAAGAGACCATTCGAGCTTTGGAGGCAGAACGCCTTGAGGCAAATCGTATTGCCGACGAGCACGTCAAGGAGCAACTCAGGTTGAAAGATGAGATTAGTAGCCTCACTGCGAAGCTGTCAGATGAGCACGATCAAATGGAAAAAGAAAGAGAATTAGCTGCGAAAAAATTTGAGGATAAATCCAAAGAAGAAACTGAAATGCGGCGAAACTTTAGAGTGCAAATTGAGACTCTTGAAGATGAGTTGGCACAAGAGAAAGTGGCTCACTCATCGGACAAGTCGAGAGTAGATCTCAAGATGCAAGGTGTCTCTGTAGAGATTGACGTTCTAAACCAGAAGGTTTTGTCCCTGGAAGAAGACTTGCGATCTGAGCAGGAGAGTCGCGAGCATGATCGTTCTCAGCATGAAGTTGCGTCTCAGACTGCTGAGCAGGCTCATCAAAAACTAAGTGAGCAACTTGCTGCTCTTGACAAAGAGCTTTGGTCAGAAAAAGAAGCGCGAGCTGAGGCCGATGCCAGCGCAAAAGAGGCTGAGAGAGCGCTGAATTTGAAGGTAACGGAAATCGAGAAGCTGTTGTCGGAGGAGCAGGCAAAGCGCGAGGACGAAGCCAAGAAAGCTCAGAACCTCAAAGAGGCACTAGAGAGTGATATTCAAGAAGTCAAAGACGAGTTGCTGGAGGAGAAAAATGGCCGTGTTGCCGATGCGGTGTGTTCGGAAGCGAAGCTCAAGGCTCTAGACGAAGAGGCTGCATTACGTATCAAAGACTTGGAAGAGCTTATTGAGACAGAACGTTCGGAAGCGAAACGCATCTCAGAGGAGTATCAGAAGGAGCAGGCATCCTTGAAAGATGAGATCAACAATCTGTCTAGCTTGCTGTCTGATGAACGGGAACTTCGAGAAGAGAACAATGAATCAGCACACAAGATTTTAGAGGAATCTCGCATTGCACTCAAGACTCGCTCTTTGAAACGTATTGCACTGCAGATTGGTTACAAGGCGCCGGTGTCATCCGCTTGGTTGTTGTGGGCACGGCACACTCGCTTCGCTGCTGAGCGTTTATTGGTTTCACAGTCCTCATCTACTGCAGGCGACTTTGAGAATCAAACACAGGCATTGAAACGCGAACTCAAGATGGAGCAGGATCAAAGAGCTGAAGACAGTGCAGCTGCTAAAGAGACTCAGAGCACTCTAGAAGCCAAGTTATTGGCGCTAGAAGAGCAAATCACAGCGAACACAGTGGCGCTCGATGAAGAAAAAGAAAAAGCTCAAGCCATAGAATCAAATCTCTCTTCACAATTGAATGAGCTCGAAGAGAGGTACAACAAAGAGAAAGCAGGACGGCAGGCCGACAGTCAGGCGCACAGCGAATCAATGGCTTCGATGGAAGAAAGTGCCAAAGTAGTGTGCGACCAGCTCCGAGCCCAAGTGGAGTCTCTTGCAGCATCCTCTGCCAAAGACCGCGAAGCGCGCATGGCGGAACGAGCGAATCTTGATGCAAAGAATCAAAGCATTAGTGGCGAGGCAGGCAACTTGAAGATGCGCATTCTTGAGCTGGAGAACCAGTTGTCGCATGAGACGGCGCAACGGACCATGGAATTGAACGCAGCACGCCGCACCCAAGAGGAGCTGACTGCGTCGCAATCCACGTTGGAAGTGTCTTTGGCGGCTGAGAAGGCGTCTCGTGAAGCAGATGCGGCGAATGCCATTGCAGCAGCGGAGGCCGATCGTAGAAGGGCTGCGTTGCGGTCGATGGAGCACTACTCGCGTCGAATGTGCAAGTCGGCCCCGTTGGCAGCAGCCTGGAGGTTGTGGGGGCGCTTTGTACGTGCAGCAGTGGAGCATGCAGCGTCGATGGCTCTTGCTGACGCGCAAAAGCTGCAGGAAGTTGAAGTTCAGAAGGCAGATGCACGTGTGGAGGAAGCAGCTGTAGCACATGAGAAGGCGCTGGCAGAAGCCCAAAGCGCTTTGGAGGAGACTAAGAAAGGAGCGGCGTCGCGACTGCTCTGGCGCGCTTTGTTGGAACTCGGTCAAGCAGGGCCGCTGCAGCGAGGCTTCCGCACTTGGACGAGTTATGCGCATGCTGCAGCTAGCCAGGAACAAGAAGAGGCTCGACGGAAGGAAGCTGAAGAGCACGAGTCGATGGTTGTCACGTTGGAGTCGTCACTGGCAGCAGTGCGCGAAGAGCAGAAGGCAGGGCTGTCGACAGCCGAAAGCACTACGGGTTCCCTCCAAGAGACCATCTCCAGGCTTGAAGCCGACTTGCAGCAGGTACGCGAGGAGTTAGCGGCTCAAGTGCTTCAGGCGCAGAAAACGCAGGAGGACTTGCAGGGACAGATTGCGGGTGCCCGCGAGGCTTTGGCGAGATCGCGTGCCGAACGAGTGGAAGAGGGCACTCAAAAGCACGCCGAACTCTCGGAATGCCAAGCGCAAAAGAGCGCCGTGGAAGAAGAACTCGCGAAGGAGCGGTCGGCGCGGGCTTTGCTCGAGCTACAGGGGCAGAGCGGCTCGGTGGCGCTGGACGTTCTGAGGGCGCAGCTGGCGGCGGCAGACGAAACCTTGCAGGCAGAGCGCGCAGACCGCATCGACCAGGAGCGAGACGCGTCGCGAAGCTTGGCTCAAGCCCACGAAGAGCACGCTGCGCTCGAAGCTGAGGTGGCCGACTTGTGCGAGCGCGAACGAGCCACCGCAAAGGCGCACGCCGACGCTCTGAGCGAGCTTCATCGCGCACGGCAGGCCAATTCCGAAGCTTTGCGCGCAGCCGAAGACGAAGCTGCATCTGCCGACGCAGCCCTGAAGGCGGCTTCTGAGAAGGTGCAGCAACTCAACGATGAACTGGAAGAGCTGAGCCAAGACGCAGAGGCTGCGGCGGCAGCAGCGTCGGCAAGCGAAGCCGACTTAAAGGCACAAGTAGACAAGCTTGAAGCTAATTTAGCCAGGGAGCAAGCTCAGGCACTGGCAACGGCAGAAGCCACGCACAGCGCTCGCTTAGAGCTTGAAGCGCAGTTAGCAGCTGCCCAGAGCGCCGCCAGCGACGCTATCGCAGCCCGTGAAGCGCATGCAGTGGAGGCGAGCGCGGCGACTCGAGCACTGCAGGAAGCCAGCACTCAGCGGTGCTTGAGCCGCTTAATGCGCCAGATGGGCCACGCAGCGCCCCTAGCTTCGGCCTGGCAACAGTGGCGCACGCACACGGCGGCATCCATTCAGAGCGCCAAAGCTGCGGCCAAAGCAGCCGAGCAGGCCGCGGCCGAAGCAGCAGCGCTGGAGCGGCAGCGAGCCGCTGCGCAAAAGGCCGCGGATGAAGCGCGCGCCGCGCAGGAGGCTGCCACGGCGGAGTCGCTTCAACAAGCGCAAGCGTCTGCGAGCGAGGAAGCGGCGCGGGTGGCGCGCCTACAGGTGGACCTGGCATCGGCTACGGAGGCGCTAAACACCGAAAAGAAGCGCGTGGAAGCGAACGTTGCTGCCCTTCAAGTTCGCTTGGCTGCTGAGGTGAAGTGAATTGAGGAGTTGATCACGCATTTAAAAAGGCGCTTGTATATTGCTATATTGCCACTGCATTGCTTAGTTGCTGCTCATGTGCTTGGTTTCACTCTCGTGAAATGTGCGCATTCACTTTCTCTATAATCAATTTCTTACGATTGATAATGGCTATTTTCCGTGCTGCATCCCTCAAATTAGAGCGATGCTCTGGTGCGCGAACGAGCGGGTCGATCTACGGATGCGCGAAACCATGCCGAAGCTCTAGCTACGGTAGAAGCGCGCGCGAAAACGGTGACCGAAGAGCTGCGCGAACAGGTGAGTAGATTTTTTGCTCAATGCAACGATGATGGCGTTAGGATGTATTCGTGATATTTTTTATAATCTAAGACTTAGTCACACAAGTTGAAACTTGTTTGAAGATACAAACTGCCATGATACTTCGGCTTCTATCGAATGGCAAAAATGTCAATGCGTCGCTCACCCACACCCCGTTCTTACGACCGCCAAAACCCACAACCACTTTAACGATGATGCTGGTGCTTATTTTTTGCAGGTGGGTTCTTTGGTGACTGCGATGGCGAAAGAGCGCACGGTGCGCGGCAAGCAAAGGGGGGAGTTGGACGCCAAAGCCAGCAGCGCGGCCACCTCGCTGAGCTTGCTGAAAGGGCAACTGGCCTCGACGGAAGAGCTCTTGGAGTCGTGCCGCGAAGATGCCAAAATGGTAACGCCTTGTTTGCTTGCTCGTTGCTGTTCTGTTCTGTGCGTGTTTTTTTTACATTTTAAAAGTATGCATGGCTATTCGAGTGTGTGTTTTTTTTAAAGATGCATGGCTATGTGATTGTAAGATCGCAAAGAAGTGCGCCACTTTCAAAGAAAAATCCTTCGTTTTCTCTTCCAATGTTACTTGCTCACCACTTCCTTCAACTTTTGTGTGTTGTTGTTTTACTCCTCGCTCTTAGGCCTCGGAGGAAGCTGCCTCAGTGCGCTCGCAGCTCGAAGCGCGCATCGCCAACCTGGAAGAAGAAGTGAAAACCGCTACGGCGTCTTACGAGCAAGCCGAACTGCAATTGGCCGCCACGCAAGCTTCCGCGCTCGCTACCACCAATGCACTCGAGGCTCAACTCGCTGCCGAACTCGCGCAGCGGCGCAGCGACGAAGCGTCTGCGGCAGCAGTTGAAGCCAGCCTCGTCGCGCAAGTGTCGCCCCTGGAGCGAGATCTGAGAAAGGCCACCCAAGCGAAGCAGCGCGCAGAACAGATGGGCGCCGCTGCATTGGCCGCCGAAAAGCAGCGCAGCGAAATGCAGGTCAGACAAGTAGAAGAGTGTGTTGATTAGAACGGTATCAAAATGAAAGCTTCTAGAACTACTTTTTGATTGACATCATCCCATTTTAAACATTCACGCAATTCCATGTCAATCCTTGGGCCTTTCGAACGCCCTTCTCTATTTAGGTGGAGGTCTTGCGTCAGCACGTAGCTGCTCTCACGTTGCAAGCGGAACGCGACCGGAACGCCGCAGCGGCGGAAGCAGAGAGCTTAAGAATTAGTGAAGTAAGCCACCTGGAGTTGCAGCTCGAAGAGGAGCGCAAGAAACCGAAAATTGCCGCCGAGCGCACTGCCAAAGAATTGATCCTCGCCATGGCCACCAACACGCGCTTGGAAGCGCAGCGCACCCGCGAGCTGCGCCGGGCCGACGAGGCCGAAGCCACGGTGCAGCAAAGGGACGCGCAAATCGACGCCCTCGAAGCGCAGTTGACCGCCGCCCTGATTGTGGTGCGGGCGGGGCCAGCTACGCCACCGGTGTCGCCGGATGCGGCGGCGGGTTCGCCTCTAGCGCTCACGAATGCGCCCTTTGAGCAAGCCCTTCAGGCGACGTCGCCTCACTCGCCAACGACGCCCAACACCTCGCCATCGCCTTCCACGTCGTCGTCGCACTCGTTCTCTGAGTTGCCTCCGGGTCCGTCGCATGCGTCCACGGCGCGCCCGAAGGAAGAGAGCAAAGACGACAACGGTCGACGCAAGTCCCTCACGCCACAACCCCTCTTGGTGCAACCAGTGGAAGTGGAAAGGGATGGAACAGGTCGCCGCCCTAAGTCCCTCTCCCCGCAATCGTTGCCGGCCCACCCCGAACAAGAAGACGAAGAAAACGGCGACGATGAAGAGGGCCGAGAGGAAAAGGCACACTCCATCGACGATTCTCTTTCGACCCATTCGTCGTTGCTCTGCCCAGCAGAAGACGGCGAAGGGAACAGCCAAGAGAATCAGGAGAAAGAAGACGCAGGAGATGCCAAATCTAGTGCTGCTTCACCAATCCCACAGCCTGAGCGATTCTCCTTTTCGATGCCTCGCAGGCCGCCACCCCGCTTGTCGTATTCTTCTCCCAACGTTCTGCCTACTGCTGGTATGCCTAGCCGTCCACACGACTTTACCCCCATCAACAACGCCAACAACGCCAACAACAACGACGAAAAGGAGAACAGTGGCAGTGACGAGGAAGAAGAAGAAGTTGACCACGATGACTCAGTGTCGCCCTGGACGAGAGCCTTAGGGCCCGAAACCCCAGTAGCAGCGCGCCGCATGACCCCTAACAGCTACCAGGCAGCTGCTGCGTCACCTCTAGACGGTGACCGCTCTATGGTGACGTCATCATCGCCGGAAGCGTCGGCTTTTGTTCCACCCGGAAGCAAAAGCACACGCGCCAACGAATACAAGAAGTACGAAGGAAAAGTAGAGGCCTCGGCGCCCCCATCCTTGGCATCTCCACAAGTAACCACTGCCGTCGAAGGATACGAACTCTTAACCGAACGCACGGAGCTCTTGGCGCGGCGCGAGGCTGAACTGGAAGCGCTGAATGCCACGCTTCAAGAAGCCCAAACCTCTCGAGAGTCCCTGGAGGTCGCCCTCGCAGAAAGCGAAGCCAAGGCAAAGCGCATGGAGGGTGCCCAGCGAAGAGCACAACTCGAACTGAAAGCGGCGAAGGCGACACTGGAGCGAGAGCGCGAGCGGAAAGCAGCTCTGGAAGCGTTTACGTTAGCCATGCCGCCACCACCATCGCGATCGGTGCTGCCGCCTCCACCACCACTGACGCCAGATCCTTTCGGAGAAGCCGAAGAAAAAGACAGTGCAGCGGTGCGGGCAGCACGTGCGGCCATTGCTGACGCTGACGCTGCAGTGGCAGAAGCAGAAGACGAAGCACGTGCGGCCCTGTCAACGCTTGACGACGCGGCCACGAAGGTGACCAAATTGCTCATGATCGCTGACCCAACCGCAACTCCGCAAGGACAGCGCCCTAGGAACGGGAACCGTAACGGCAGTAACGCTCAGCCCACGCCCGGTCTTGCCGCTGCGAATACTCTAGCGGAGGGAATTGATGCCCTGGAGACGGCACTGACCCAGTCTGCTGAGACGGCCACCAGCATGCAAGAGCAAATCGAGCGCCTCGAATTGCAGTTGCAGGAGGCCACCGCAGCTGCAGCCGCTGCCAGTGTTGCCTCGACAGCGGCAGCCGTGAGCAATGGCCGACTCGAGGAGGAGAAGGGCCGTCGCAACAGCCGAAGTGTGAGCAGCCATCGCAGTGGCCGTGGCTCACCGACCTCTCCGTATTCGCCCTCTTCTTCTTCTTCTTTCGGTGGCAGTGACGCCCGGGTCTTTTCGGAAGCCGCCGACCCGAGCGAGCGGTCTCGGCTCGACTCCCGACGGGTTACCGCTCAAACGGCCGCGCAGCACTTGGAGCTGCTGGAAGCGGCGGAGAAGGCCGAAGCTGAAGCCGCGAAGTGGCGAAGCGAAGCCGACGCGCAAGAGCAAATAGCGGCCCGCGCGCGTTACGACTTCGCGGCGCTGGAGGAGGACTTCCGGCGGGAGCGCGCGGACTTGCACGCCCAGTTGAGCGCCAAGGAAGAAGCATTGTGGACGTTGAGTTATGAGTCGAGAGCCGCCAAGGCCGACGCTGAAGAGCAACTGTCGGCTGCCAAAGACGAGTTATCTACACTCGAAGGCCGCTTGCGCCAAGCAGAAGCTTCTGCTGCGGCCAAACTAGCACGCGCCGGGCGTGAGCGAGATCAATTGCAGCAGCACATCGCAGAGCTTGAAAGGCGAGCTGACGAAGCGTCGGAAGCAGCGGAAGCAGCTGCCGAGAAGTTCAAACAGAAAGAGCAGGACGTGGCGCAAGCGACGGCTCGGCAATTGAGCGACGCGCACAAGGCTGCCGACGCCGACGTGCGCCGCGCCAAAGCATCGGTGAAAGCCCAAGTGAAGGCCGCACTGGAGCAGGCGCAGCGCCAACACGACCAGGAAGTCCAGGAAGCGGCTGCCAAACTCGCTCAAATTGAAGACGAACACGCGCGAGAGGTTGCGGCATGGGAGCAAGAACGCGACGACGCGCAAGAAGTGCTGGAGAAATGGAAGGAAAACGCGTCCCAGGCGGCGCACAATGCCTCGCAACTGGCGCGCGCCGAGAAAGAAGCCACGGCCTTGGTGGGGCACTTGAAGCGGGAAGTCAGCGCCGAAAAGCAGCGGCGGGTGGAGTTGGAAGCGCAGCTGGGAGAGTTCGAGGCGCAGGGGCACGAGCTCGAAGAGATTCAGCAGGCGCTTCAGGCGAACGAACGCGCAGCTGCAGAAAAGTTGTTGAGAGAAGAGCAGCGGCGGCGCAGCGTGGAATACCAACACGAAAACGCCCAACGGCTGCTGCAACAGGAACGTAGCGCGCGCAGCAAATTAGGTACGAGCACGGGTGCACATGTAAATGGAGTCCACCTTCGCAGTTGGCAATCATGCGAACAAATTTATTCTGTTGTTCCCCGACCATTAGCATACTGCGCTCAGGTCATTTTCCGTTTCTTTTCACCTAAGTCCTTGTCTCACCTCTCTGCCTTATTTAACCTCTTGTAGAGAATGAACTCGAAGACCGAGGCGAGCAACTGGCCAACGAGCAGGCGAAGTGCGCAGACCTTGAAGAGCAGGTCAACTCGGTACTTCACGCAGCGAAGGCCTTTGAACTAGTGGAAGACGAACCTTTATCGTCCCATCGACAACCCTCTCCGTCCCACCGCCAGTCGTCTTCCTCGCAGCCTCGCACGCCTTCGTCTGCAAATGCCGTTACGCCGGGCGCCCGGCCTCCGTCTGGGCGGCGACTCGCGAGCCCCTCCCCATTGTCCCCCTCTTCAGGGGGTTATAATGGCAGCAGTGGGAACCGTTCACAACGCCACTACGACTCCACTCCACCGATGGTGGCCACAACCACGCCTAGGCGTGCGTCTCCGCAGCTGCCCTTTATGCCGTCGCACGATCATGACGACGACGACGACTATCGAGGCGGCGACGACCACAACGGCGGAAGTCGCCTTCGCGAGCGCATGCGGCAGACACCACCGCGGCCTTCTCAGTCTGCGCCGCGGCCGTCGCGCGGGCTAGGTGCCATCCTGAAAAGCACATCCGCATTTGGGGGTCGGTCAAACAACCAGGGTAGTTAACTTGATTTAGCTCGAGTGCAATTGGGTCTATTACTCAGCTAAACTACTAAGCCGCTCTTTCGACTATAATTAATACATACCGTATACATTCCGAGTCTTTTCTTTAAAAAAAAAGAAATCTGCGAGTATAAGTATAAGGCTTTTGTCTTTGTCTTTTGTGTTTGATTCCTGTGTTATTAAGTATTAACGGTAGTGCTTCTGCTTCGGATTTCATTTTCCGTTTAATAAGCCACATCAGCTGAAGA
>Ga0307979_1001550_pt1 | contig 16331 bp, 17 predicted proteins | sample OrgLakmetage1058_FD_201833 | JGI IMG/M metagenome (GOLD analysis project Ga0307979, IMG submission 201833) | Saline water microbial communities from Organic Lake, Antarctica - #1058 | ecosystem: Environmental > Aquatic > Non-marine Saline and Alkaline > Saline | place: Antarctica: Organic Lake...
CTATGTCGATGCCAAATTTGCCAGCCGGACCTTTTTTTACTTCGGGGGACAGATCCCTTGGATGAGCAAGGTCGCGCACGTGGCCCACGGAGGCCATGACCTCGTAGTCGTCACCTAAATACTTGCCAATCGTTTTCGCTTTCGCGGGCGACTCGACAATGACGAGCTTCTTACTACCGGCCACGGTTCTCCTTCGGCCAAAAATCAACTCTGAGTGCCAGAGCATGGATGGTGTGTGTGAGAAAGAAAATCTCAACGGGGCTCACGATACACAACAAACTATTGCGCCCCACCATTGATCACCCCAGCGCGAGCCTTTCGGCTCCACGTAAACCCCACCCGCGAGGCTTCAGCCTGGATGCGAACACTGCTGTGGGCAACATCGCACGCGGTGAGGGAAAACCCCTCTCGGCGTAGCAGTTCTTGCGCATACAGACACGGGGTTCCCGCGCTCACCCCGACGAGAATATCGGCGGCCCCAAGCGCCGCTCGGTCGACACTGCCTTGGAATGCTGTGTCTGCTGAGGCAAGGGCGGAAGCGCTGATGGCAGCGCTCGCAAAAATCACCAACGCCACACACATCCCCAGCACCCACACGGTGGCACTGCCCGACTCAGAATTCATTCCACCCCCCAGGATTCACTGCGCAGGCTCGCGCTTCCAGTGTGAGGGGGGAAAGTGCCCACAGTCCTTTACTCAACCGTTCGGACCTTGTGACGCACACCCAGTCGCCCTCAACAGTGGCGTTGGTGGCACCGCCGAGCGACGCCACTCGAGCTTCCGCGCTGGCTTGGGTGTGCAGGTGGTGGTTCACCACACCCGCCTGCACACCCAGCATCAGCGCCGAGAACACCATCACCATCACGGGCAGGACCATCATGGTCTCTGCCGTGATGGCTCCGTTTTCACCCAGCGAAGGTGAGTGCACTTCGCACCAGCTCGAGCAGTATTTGGCGAACTTCCTCACTGCGCATAATGACGACCAGTAAGCCCGCGAACCCCACTGCTGCCATGGTCGCTATTGCATACTCCGCTGTAGCAGCACCCTCTTCTCCGCTGGGTTCGTTTTCCCACGTTGTCGCTCTCGTCATGAGTTTTCCCTCCGTAATGGTGGCCCCGGTGACCACGCGCACACCTTGGCAGGGCGGAGGTATTGGCGGTCTCGCGAGACGCACAGAGGGGCAATCCCAAGCCGTCCGAACCACTGTGGACATCTAGGCGAGCTGAGCCTGGTTCCATATCGCCACCCCCATTGGAAGAATCCCCACCAGAACAAATGCGGGCAAAACCAGAAGACCCAGGGGGACCACCACTTTCACTTCCAGACGATTGGTGGCCTCCAGGACTTCCACAGCCGCCAGGGAGCGCATCATCACGGCGCGCTCCTTGGCGAGACCACTGACCGGCACCCCTACCCGGCGCGAGAGCGCAGTGAGATCCGACACGGCCGTGCCGGAGGAAGGGGGAATCAGCCAGGCGATCATGGCCCTTTCCACCCGCGACGCTGCCACTTCGGGGAGAGCCCCACCGGAGGTGGCAATAGCAAAAAGATCCAACTCAAGAGCGCCGAGATCCTCCCCCGGCAGGGCGCCCTGTTGAAGCACCCTCATCCACCACCACGCCCCCACCATCAGTGCACCCGCCGCGGCAAGAGCCGTCAGGCCAAGAGGAGTGCCAAAAAGAATGCCAAGCGCATTCACCCCGGTCACGGCACCCGCTGCGAGGGCCATTACCGGCAAAAGCATGACCAAGCGCATCGTGGCGCGCGGCCCCGCCACGGTTGCGCGAATCTGGCGGTGCATCTGCTCGCTCTCCCTCACCGACTGGGCTAAGAGCGACAGGGTGGGGGCAAGGGGCGAACCAGAATCTCTGGCAATCGACCACGAGGCCCCCACCATCCGCCACGCCACAGACTGGCCCTGCAGAGCCTGCACGATGGCGTCGTGCAGGGAAGACCCGCCATCCATGTTTCTAACCACAGCCACCGGGATGTCGGTCTCTGGAGACCCCGCGGCGACTTCCCGCCACGCGCTTGAAGGCGTGAGGCCCGCTCGAAGAAACGCTGCCATGTGGGAGAGAGCTTCGCCCGGTTCAGCCGGTCGCTTGGGCGCTGTGCCAGGCCGCAGCGTCATCAGGGGTGACCACATGCAGCACTCCTTTCTTGTTGAGGAGGAAACGACCCACGGTGAGGCGCCTCGTGTGTCTCACACCAGGCTCCACATGAATGAGCAGATCGATGGCGCTTGCCGCTTGCCTCGCAATCTGGGATGAACTCATACCGGCAAGCGCTGCCAACGACTCCAGCCGGATGGGCACCTCCTGGAGCGATCGAGCGTGAAGGGTGGTGGCACCACCACGGTGACCGGTGTGAAAAGCGCGCAGCAAATCGGCTATCTCCCCACCCCGGCACTCCCCCACCACCAGGCGGGTGGGGCGCATCCGCAGCGCCTCTCGCACAAGCCGTGTCAAGTCCACCTCACCGGTTCCTTCGATATTGGCTTGGCGGCATTCCAAGCCCACAACATGGGGGTGATCAATGCTGAGCTCTGCAAGATCCTCCAACACCACCAAACGCTCTGTGGGGGGAACGTGGGCCATGAGGGCGCCGAGCAGAGTGGTTTTCCCCGACCCGGTCGCACCACTAATCAGGAGTGTTTTTCGCTCCCGCACCGCCGCAATCAGCAGAGGGATAATCGTGGGTGCGGATTCCAGTGACAAGTGTTCTAACTGTGCTTTGTGGTGGCGTTGAATCCGTACCGATATTTCGGGGCCATCGTGCGCGATGGGAGCAAGCACCACGTGAACACGAACGCCTCCACCGAGGTTCACATCCACCAGCGGGTTGCCCTCATCCACGTGGCGGCCACCCAGTTCGATCAGCCCCCGCGCGATCTCCACCCCCTGCTGCGGAGAAATCTGCACCCCCGAGACGGCGTAGGTTCCCTCGCCGGTGTCGGCAAAAACTGTGCCGGCTCCGGTCAGGAACACATCGGTCACTCGCGGATCATCAACCACCTCACTGAGCGGTCCGAGGGCGTGGCGCAGCGCAGGGGTAAAGCCTCCTGGCCGCGGTGCCATCAGCCAATGTGTGGATGCCATTCACAGAGCGTGGCAGAGCCAGCCCCATGATGAAGGGGGTGAGGCCTTAGCCTGTGGAAAACCATGAAAGGGAGCGCTGCCGCCCTGTTCTAGACTGAATTTGGTGGTTGACTCGCGTCTCCACCCTGCGCAAACACGGAAACGACAAAGGATAATGATGTCCGACTCTCAGAAAATTGACCGACTTCTTCACGAAGAACGCCGATTCCCGCCCCTCCCCGAGTTTCAGGCCACCGCGGTGGCGGGGGCGGAACTCTATGAGCGGGCCAGCGCGGACCGATTAGCCTTTTGGGCTGAGCAGTCTCGTGAGCTCCTGCACTGGCACACACCTTTTACCGAAGTGTTGGATTGGTCGAAGGCCCCCGTTGCCCGATGGTTTGGCGATGGTCAACTCAATGTCTCCTACAACTGTCTCGATCGTCACGTTGAGGCGGGGCTCGGGGATCGTATCGCCCTGCATTTTGAGGGGGAACCGGGCGACAGCAAAGACATCACCTACGCGGAGCTCACACGGGAAGTCAAAAAGGCAGCCAACCTTCTTGCACAGCACGGTGTGACCCAGGGCGATCGGGTCATTATCTATATGCCCCTTATCCCCGAGGCCGTGATTGCCATGTTGGCTGTGGCGCGATTGGGTGCCATTCACTCCGTCGTCTTTGGCGGATTTAGTGGCGAGAGTTTGCGCGCCAGAATTGATGACGCAGGAGCCACCATGGTCATCACTGCCGATGGCGGCAACCGGAAAGGGTCCGTGTTTCCCCTGAAGGCGGCCGTTGACCAGGCACTGGCTGAGGGGACCACATCGGTGTCCAGCGTTCTCGTGGTGAAGCGCGGCGGCAACGACGTCGAATGGCGTAGCGGTCGAGACCACTGGTGGCACGAGGCAATGGCTGACATGTCCGAGGATCACACAGCGGAAGCCTTTGATGCGGAAAACCCGCTGTTTATTCTCTATACCTCGGGAACGACAGGAAGCCCCAAAGGAATTCTGCACACCTCTGGCGGGTATCTCACCCAGGCAAGCTTCACGCACAAAAATGTTTTTGATCTGCACCCCGAGAGCGATGTGTATTGGTGCACGGCCGATATCGGCTGGATTACCGGACACACCTACGTCGTCTATGGACCACTGGCTAATGGTGCAACCCAGGTGATGTACGAAGGAACCCCCGACACCCCCCACCCTGGCCGCTGGTGGGAAATTATCGAAAAATACCGGGTAACCACGTTCTACACCGCCCCCACCGCGATTCGAACTTTTATGAAACTTGGGCGGGAAATCCCGCAAAAGTTTGATCTCTCAAGCCTCCGACTCCTCGGAAGTGTGGGTGAACCCATCAACCCGGAAGCCTGGATGTGGTACCGGGAAGTGATTGGCAATAACCTCGCCCCCATTGTCGACACCTGGTGGCAAACAGAAACTGGCGCCATCATGATTAGTGCGCTGCCGGGCATCACCTCCACCAAACCAGGAAGCGCCCAAGTTCCCCTGCCGGGCATCACCGTTGATGTTGTGACCGAGGATGGCCACCATGTGGGCCCGGAGGCGGGCGGCCTGCTGGTTATTACCGAGCCCTGGCCCGCCATGTTGCGAGGAATTTGGGGGGACCCTGACCGATTCCACGAGACCTACTGGTCCACCTTTCCCGGCAAATATTTTGCTGGCGACGGTGCCCATCTCGATAAAGACAATGAGGTGTGGTTGCTCGGTCGCGTGGATGACGTGATGAACGTGTCCGGCCACCGCCTCTCCACCATGGAAATTGAATCAGCGCTCGTGTCACACCCCGCCACCGCAGAAGCAGCAGTGGTGGGCGCCAGTGATGAGACCACCGGTCAAGCGGTGGTGGCGTTTGTGATTCTTAAATCACGCTTTGTGGGAAAACAGAGCGACGAAGAAATCTCGCTGCAGTTGCGCCAGTGGGTGGGCCAACAGATTGGCGCCATCGCCAAACCCCGCACCATCACTGTGGTGGCCGAACTGCCCAAAACCCGTTCCGGTAAAATTATGCGCAGGCTACTGCGCGATATCGCCGAGGGCCGGGAGGTGGGCGATACCACCACTCTGACCGACACCTCGGTGATTCGAACGATCAGTGCTTCGGTGCGGGACTAGTTAGGCCTGAAACTCCAGGATCAACTCCACCTCAACGGGTGCATCCAGGGGCAAAACGGCAACCCCCACCGCAGCCCTGGCATGGTGGCCAAGGTCACCAAAAATCTCGCCGAGAATTTCCGAGGCACCATTGAGCACCTGGGGCTGACCAATGAAGTCGGGGTGGGAGGCAACAAACCCGTTGACCTTCACAATGCGGGTCACCCGATCCAGGGAGCCGAGCGTGGCCTTTGCGGCAGCTAGAGCGTTCAGCGTGCAAATGCGGGCAAGTGCCGCAGCCTCCGACGCGGAGATATCGGTACCCACCTTGCCTGTCCTCACCAGCTGCCCATCGACAAAAGGCAACTGTCCGGCCGTGAACAACAGATTCCCGGTGGTCATCGCGGGAACATAAGACGCCACCGGGGTCGCCACACCGGGAAGCGTGATGCCCAGTTCGCTCAGGCGTGCACCAATGTGGCCCACTAGGAATCCTCACGGGGGCGTCTGAAGTAGGCGACAAGTCCACCTTCTGGACCGGTCACAACCTGCACAAGCTCCCACCCCTTCTCACCCCAGTTATTGAGAATGGCGGCGGTGTTGTGGATGATCAGTGGAGTGGTGAAGTATTCCCACTTGGTCATTGTGCTACCTCGTTTCATCGAAATCTTAGGGATCCATCGCGTACCCTGTGGTTATGTCTACACGCCCCGAACGCCCCTCTGGCATTATGCGGACACTCGCCACGATAACGGGTTTTGGTGCGCTGGCCGGAGTGATGGTGACCGCTATGCTTTCGCCCACTCTCGCTGTGGCAAGCGTGGGAGCAAACAGCGCCATCGGTGTTTTTGATGCTTTGCCTGAGTTTATTGAGCTCGGTGAACAAGCGCAAAAGAACACCCTGTGGGCATCGAACTCTGCTGACCCCGCCGAGGGCTACACCGCTTTTGCGGAAGTGTATTGGCAAGACCGAGAAGAAATCCGTCTCGAGGACATGTCCCCCTACCTGATCGGTGCTGCAGTCGCCGGAGAAGACCGCAGGTTCTTCACCCACAACGGGGTTGACGTCGAATCCGTGGCGAGAGCGGCGCTTGGCAACGTGTTTGCCGGGGGCATTGAAAGTGGCGCATCCACACTGACCATGCAGTTGGTGAAAAACACCTACATCCAACGTTCACAATATTTGCCCACCGCCGAAGAACGCCAGGCCGCCTACGCCGAAGCCATTGAGACAAGCTTCGATCGCAAGCTCAACGAAATGAAGTTGGCGATTGGCGTGGAAAAGCAGTTCACCAAAGAAGAAATCCTTGAAGCGTATTTGAACATCACCGGATTTGGCGGCAACACCTACGGAGTCCAAGCGGCTTCCCAAAAGTATTTTGGTCGCTCTGCAAATTCCCTGACCCCGGCCCAAGCAGCCAGCCTGATGGCGATTGTTCAATTTCCGAGCACCCGAAATTTAGGAAACCCCGACAACTTTCAAGATAATCAGGCCAGGCGCGACGTCATCCTTGCCGCCATGCTGGCCGAGGATTACCTGACAGAAACCGAATACACGCAGGCTATTAGCACCCCGGTCAACGCCAGTTTTGTCTCGCTGTCACCTCCCACGGCAGGCTGTCTCGCGGCAAACGAATACGCCCGCTTCTTTTGCGACTACGTCATTAAAAACGTCAAAAACTTTGACAGCCTTGGTGCCACCGAGGAAGAGCGCAACCAACGCTGGCGCCAGGGTGGCCTCGATGTCTACACAACGCTGAACCTGTCCCTACAAACAACCGCACAAGATCGCCTGTGGGAACTTGTCCCCAACGACGAAGAACGGTTCGAGCTCGGCGGCGCCACCACCAGTGTCGAGGTAGGAACCGGTCGAGTGCTGACCATGGCGCAAAACAAAATCTTTGATGACTCCGAAGAGGGTGGCGGCATCACCACCACCGCGGTCAACTTCAACACCGACCGCGACTATGGCGGCTCCAGCGGTTTCCAAGTGGGCTCGACATACAAGATTTTTGCCCTCATCGCCTGGTTGCAACGGGGCTACGGACTGAACGAAGTCATTGACGCCTCCCGCATGGAGCTCGACCAAGGAGCCTTCCTGGACACCTGTGGCGATGGTGGTGGGCCCTGGGCGGGCCCGTGGCCGTTTAGGAACTCCGGCGATTTGCTTCTCCCCACCGCCACCGTGTTTGACTCCACTGTTCGCTCCATCAACTCCGCCTACGCGGCGATGGCCGAACAGCTCGACCAGTGCGAAATTAGGCTTGCTGCGGAATCACTTTTGGTACATCGCGCCGATAACGGCATCTTGCAAACCAACCCGTCGGCGGTGCTCGGCACAAACGAAATTTCCCCCCTCTCCATAGCCGAAGCATTCGGTGGAATTGCGAACGCCGGGGTGGCCTGCGAACCCATAGTGATTGACCGTTTTGTGACCGCCGAGGGAGCCAGAATTCCTGGGCAAGAGTCGAAGTGCCGACAGGGCATCACCCCCGACGTGGCTGCGGCAACCGCGGCACCGATGCGCTCAGTGGTGACCGGAGGAACAGGATCACGCTCAAATCCGGGAGGGAATGTTCCCGTCATCGGGAAAACCGGAACCACAGACTCGCAAGTTCACACCTGGATGGTGGGCTCCAGCACTGAAGTCGCTACGGCGGTGTGGGTAGGAAATATTCGCGGTGACTACCGCCTAAGCAACTACCGAAACGGAACCGTCCTTCGCCACGATATTTGGCGAGTTGTCATGCAAAATGCCAACGAACAGTACGGGGGGGACTCTTTCCCCGAACCGCCAGCCCGGCTACTGCGGGGAAGCGGAATTGAATTACCCAATATCGCCGGCCTCGGCGTGGATGAGGCCACATTTCTTCTCGAGAGCTTGGGCCTCAAACTTGAAGTCACTGCCGGTGCCCCCTCCGGGAACGTCTCTCTCTTTGAGCCCGCAGCCGGAACACTTCTTGCACGAGGGATGACGGTGAGAGTTACCACAGGAGGAAGTGGACCCGGTGGTGAGAACTTGGCCAATGTGGTGATGCCAAACGTTGTGGGGCTGTCGGTAGCAGCGGCAAATGCCACACTCGACTCACTCGGAATGACGGGCCCGAGGGCATACACCTGCGGTGGCGGAAGCACGGGCACTGATCCGGGGAGAGGTACCGTCGCATCTCAGAGCGTGGGGCCTGGAACGCAAGTCTGGGACTACGTGGCAATCCAGTTCCAGGTTACGTGCGGTGTTGAACCTGCCGCTGCCGAAGAACCTGTCTCGGACTAATCCATGCGTCGATCCTCAACTGCACTCGCGGGACTTGGCGCTCTTGCCCTGGGGGCAGGGGTGTGGGGTGTGGTGGCGGAGAGAACACGATTTCAGCTTCGGCGTGAAACTCTCCCCGTCTTAGACGCCGGTAGTGAACCAATTAAGATTCTCCACCTCAGTGACATTCATATGGCGCCCTGGCACAGCAGCACCATTTCGTGGATTCGTGAACTACGTTTGCTGGAGCCCGACCTCGTGGTGGGGACGGGAGATTTTCTGGGGCACCCCGACGGGCTCTCAGCTCTGAGTGAAGCACTCGCACCTTTAGCGGGAATCCCCGGGGTGGTGACCCACGGCTCTAACGACACAGTTGCACCCCATTTCAAGAATCCCTTCGGCTATTTGCTGGCCCCCTCACAGGTGGAGGGCAGCGCAGGAACACCCCTCGACTTTGAGGGGTTACAGCGCCTCTATCGCGACGTTTTGGGATGGAGCGATATCAACAACGCTGCCACCCGAATGTCGATCAACAACTCTGTGCTCGACCTGGTGGGCATCGGTGACGCCCACCACGGAGAAGATGCCCTGGAGAGACTGCCAGAAATCATGGAGAGCGTCAGAGAGAGCGACGAGGGTCTGGACAGACACACTCGCACCTCAGTCACCACCATTGGGGTCACCCACGCTCCGTATCGTCGCGTACTAGATGCCTTTGTCACCCACGGCTCGGAAGTAATTTTTGCCGGTCACACCCATGGGGGCCAAGTGTGTCTGCCCGGTGGCAGGGCGCTCACCACCAACTGCGATTTGCCCTTGGACCAAGCCTCCGGGGTGAGCCTCTGGCGTCATGCCTCTCGCTCAAGCTACCTCGAAGTCTCCTCAGGCCTTGGCACCAGCGTCTATGCGCCCATCCGGCTGTTTTGTCCCCCTGAGGCTGTCCTGGTCACGCTGGTCGGCGACGATATCAGCTACGCTTAGAAAACCCCGTCAGGGGGGAAACCACATCGCGGGGTGTGGCGCAGCTTGGTAGCGCGCGTCGTTCGGGACGACGAGGTCGCAGGTTCAATTCCTGTCACCCCGACCATTTTTCCTTCTTTCGCCAGCCCCAGAGGCTCCCTCAACCAGCACTGCGCGAAGGACTAACTAAAGTCTGAATCAGGCCCTGGAATATCCGTTGAATCATCAACTGGCGGATGGCCGCTGGCCAGTCGCCCACCACTCTCGTCCAAGTAGCACTCACCACACAAAGACTCATAGGTGACCTCGTCACCATCAATGGCCACCTGAGCGCCATCAAAGACGAAGACACCGTTCACGCTTCGTCCATTGAACATGGCTTTGCGCCCACACCGGCAAATGGTTTTCAATTCCTCCAGAGAGTGCGCAATCTCGAGCAGCCTCCGGGAGCCTGGAAACGCGACCGTCTGAAAGTCGGTTCTGATTCCATAGGCCAAAACAGGAATCTTCCTGCGCAACGCAATGATGAGCAGGTCGTCCACTTGTCGTGGGGTGAGGAACTGGGATTCGTCAACAAGCAGGCAGGACACCGTCTTGCCCGTGTCACGCTTCACGCCCTCGGCCTCATTATCAATCAAGCTGACCACATCGGTTGCGGGACCAATCACCACATCAACTTCTCGGGAGACACCAAGCCGAGAAACAATTCTCCGATCGCCCTTGGTGTCGACCATCGGCTTGGTCAAAATGACGTGTTGGCCTCGCTCTTCATAGTTATAGGCCGCTTGAAGGAGCGCTGTGGACTTTCCGGAATTCATGGCCCCGTAACGGAAATAGAGCTTTGCCATCTACCCCACCCTTTTCTGCGCAATGTCCACCACGTTACTCAACAGCAAAGCCCTCGTCATCGGTCCCACCCCGCCGGGGTTGGGCGACACAAAACCCGCAACATCCCACACGCTGCTATCCACATCTCCCACCACCACGGAGCGACCGTCGATGATTTCTCGACTGACACCGACGTCCAACACGATGGCACCGGGCTTCACCATGTCTGCGGTGACCATCCGGGCGACGCCCGCAGCGGCCACGATGACGTCGGCTTGAGCAACGAGAGCTGCGATGTCGCGTGTTTTCGTGTGAGTGAGAGTGACGGTGGCATCCAACCCACGCCGGGTCAGAAGCACACCGATGGGTCTTCCCACGGTCACGCCTCGGCCAAGCACCACCACATGTTTGCCCTCAAAGGACAGACCGTGGCGCTCCACAAGCTCCACGATGCCCTGGGGCGTGCAGGGCAAGGGTGAAGTGAGTGTGCCACCGACCTTGTTGACCAGGCGACCCAGATTCATGGGATGAAGGCCATCCGCGTCTTTGTCCGGGTTGATGCGCTCCAAAATCTCGTCCGTGTCTAAATGTGCAGGCAAAGGCAGTTGCACAATGTACCCGGTCACCAGCGGATTGGCGTTGAAATCTTCTACCGCGGCGATCACCTCTTCTTGGGTGGCCGTCTCAGGCAGGTCGTAGCGAAAAGAGGCAATGCCGACCTCTTCGCAATCCTTGTGCTTGCCTGCGACATACCACTGCGATCCCGGGTCCTCGCCAACAAGCAGCGTGCCTAAACCCGGTGTGATGCCCTGCTTGACCAGTTCGGCTACGCGCCACCGCAGCGTCGATTTGATTGATGCTGCGGTGGCGGTGCCATCAAGAGTCTGAGCGACCACCGTGGCCTAGCCCAGTTCGGGATACAGCGGCCAGGCGTTGGTCAGCGATGCGACGCGTGCTTGCAGCGCTGGCACATCGGGCTCTGCCATCAGCGTGTGGGCGATGATGTCTGCAACTTCAGCAAACTCGGTGTCACCAAACCCCCTGGTAGCAAGCGCTGGGGTACCAATTCTCACACCCGAGGTGACCATGGGGGGCCGGGGGTCAAAAGGAACAGCGTTGCGGTTGACCGTGATGCCCACGGTGTGGAGTAGATCTTCTGCTTGCTGGCCATCGAGGGGAGAGTTTCGCAAATCCACAAGCGTCAAATGAACATCGGTTCCACCGGTGAGGACGTCAACACCGGCGGACTGTGAATCCTGCTCCATCAGACGAGCGGCAATAGCCTTGGCGCCCCGAATGGTGCGCTCCTGGCGTTCGATGAACTCGGGTGCCATGGCCAATTTGAACGCAATCGCTTTTGCCGCAATCACGTGCATCAGGGGACCGCCCTGTTGCCCCGGGAACACCGCAGAGTTGAGCTTCTTGGCAAGGCCTTCATCACGGCTGAGAATCAAGCCAGAACGCGGGCCACCCAATGTTTTGTGGACCGTGGTGGACACAACGTCCGCGTAAGGAATTGGCGAGGGGTGAAGACCTGCGGCAACCAGGCCGGCAAAGTGGGCCATGTCTACCCACAGGTACGCGCCGACCTCGTCGGCAATCGCGCGAAACGCCGCGAAATCGGTGTGCCGGGGGTATGCCGACCAGCCGGCAATGATGACCTTGGGTTTGTGCTCAAGCGCTTTATCCCGCACCACATCCATATCGATGAGGAATGTGTTCGGGTCCACACCGTAGGAGGTTGGGTTGTAGACCTTCCCCGAAAAGTTGAGTTTCATTCCGTGGGTGAGGTGTCCGCCGTGAGCGAGTTCCAAACCAAGAATGGTCTCCCCCGGTTGGGCAAGGGCGTGAAGCACAGCAGCACTGGCGCTTGCACCCGAATGGGGTTGAACGTTGGCATAGGCGGCACCGAAAAGCTTTTTCGCCCGCTCAATAGCGAGGTTCTCGGCGATGTCGACGAATTCACACCCGCCGTAGTAGCGCTTGCCGGGATAGCCTTCAGCGTATTTGTTGGTCAACACGCTGCCCTGGGCTTCGAGGACAGCGTGGGGAACGAAGTTTTCGCTGGCGATCATTTCTAGGGTGCCGCGCTGGCGGCCCAGTTCCTTGTCCAGAACTTCCTGGATTTCTGGATCTACCTCGGCGAGACTCTGACTAAACGTGTTCATGGGTTTCTCCCTTGCATGCGTGATTGGAGGTTGTCCACAAGCCCAGGCGCACGGCCAGCACACATTCTTTACGCTCCCCGATGGTGATCCACCCTCGCGCCAGTTACGTGTAATTAGTCTATCGAGTGTGGCCGGAGAAAGACCGTGAAGCACGGCGAGGGGCAAACCCTACACTGGATAGGTGACTACCCTGCCCTCGCACTTCATCGTGACTTTGGCCTGCGATGACAAGCCGGGCATCGTCCACGCCGTCAGCGGGGCTGTGGTGGAGGCCTCGGGAAACATCACCGAATCTCAACAGTTTGCCAGTGACGATACGGGCCGTTTCTTCATGCGCCTGCAGGTGGAAACCTCAGAGAGCTTCGACACACTCTCTCGTGCCCTCGCGCCCGTCGCCTTGCACTACGGCATGAGCGCAGACATTAATACGGTGGGCCGCCCCCTTCGCGCCCTTGTGCTCACCTCCCAGGCAGGCCACACCCTGACCGACCTGTTGGTGCGCCAACGAGACGGCCACTTGGCTGTCACCATCGCGTTAGTCATGTCCAACCACGACACGCTTCGCCCCGTCGCCGAATTTTATGGTGCACCGTTCTGGTCGCATACGATTTCTTCGCCCGAGGATAAAGCCGCGTTTGAATCACACCTGATGGCCATGGTGGACACCCATGACATCGAACTGGTGGTTCTTGCCCGGTACATGCAGATTCTGAGCCCCGAGGTGTGTAAGGCACTGGAGGGGCGAGCGATCAACATCCACCATTCGTTTCTCCCCGGCTTCAAAGGAGCGAATCCTTACCGCCAAGCTCACCAAAGAGGTGTGAAGCTCATTGGCGCAACAGCCCATTTTGTGACGAGCGATTTGGATGAAGGCCCCATCATCGAACAAAACGTGGTGCGAGTGGACCATTCACAATCACCCGATGAACTTAAGGCCACAGGTCAGGACGAGGAGTCGAGAACGTTAACCCAGGCGGTGAGGTGGTTTGCTGAGCACCGCATTGTGTTGGATGGGGTGCGCACCATCATTTTTAGATAAGTGGCGACCCGTCCATAGAGCGGGGAACTACAGAGCAACAATTACGCGCACTGACACAGCTCCGCCGGTGCGAAACCTGCAAGTGCCTCATCAATGTGTTCTCCGCAGCCAGTCCAGGTGACTTTGCTGCACCGGTCACAACGCGCTGGGCTACACACGATAAATCTCCTTACGGTGGTCTCTGATCCACTCACTCAGCATATACCCCTAGGGGTATAGCGCTAGCCGCCGAGGCGAGTGCTGAGATTCCTATCCAGGCTCGCCAAGAAATCTTCCGTAGTCTGCCACCCCTGGTCCGGTCCCACCAGCAAAGCCAAGTCTTTCGTCATCGCACCAGACTCGACCGTCGTGATCACCACGTCTTCCAATGTGTGCGCAAAATCAATCAACTGTTGGTTACCATCCAGCTTTCCCCGGTGCATGAGACCCCTCGTCCACGCAAAAATGGAGGCAATGGGATTGGTCGAGGTGGGGTTACCCTTCTGGTGTTCCCGGTAGTGCCTGGTCACCGTTCCGTGGGCGGCCTCCGCCTCCACAATGGCACCATCGGGCGTGGTTAAGACACTGGTCATCAGTCCAAGCGAACCGAAACCCTGCGCCACAGTGTCGGATTGCACATCGCCGTCGTAGTTCTTGGTGGCCCACACGTAACCACCCTCCCACTTCATCGCTGAGGCGACCATGTCGTCAATCAGGCGGTGCTCATAGGTAATGCCCGCCGTCACAAAAGCTTCCTGGAACTCTGCTTCAAAGATCTCTTCGAAAATATCTTTGAATCGGCCGTCATACGCCTTCAAAATGGTGTTCTTGGTCGAGAGATACACCGGGAGCTTCCGATCCAAACCATAGTTGAGCGATGCTCTGGCAAAATCACGAATCGACGAATCCAAGTTGTACATCGCCATCGCCACACCGCCACTTGGCGCCTGGAAAACCTCAAAGCTTTGGGCCTCCCCGCCATCCTCTGGTTGGAAGCTCAGGGTGAGGGTGCCAGGTCCATCAAACACAAAGTCAGTCGCGCGGTACTGATCGCCATACGCGTGGCGCCCAATAATAATCGGCTTGTTCCACCCGGGAACAAGCCGAGGAATGTTGGAGATAATAATGGGCTCACGGAAAATAACACCACCAAGAATGTTGCGGATGGTCCCGTTGGGGCTTCGCCACATTTTTTTCAGACCAAACTCTTTCACCCGGTCTTCATCCGGAGTGATGGTCGCGCACTTCACACCGACGCCGTGTTTTTTGATGGCGTTGGCCGCATCAATGGTGATCTGGTCATCCGTTTCGTCGCGCTTTTCAATTCCCAAGTCGTAGTACTCAAGGGTGAGATCCAGGTAGGGGTGGATGAGGCGGTCTTTGATGAACTGCCAAATGATCCGCGTCATTTCGTCGCCGTCAAGCTCGACAACAACGCCGTCAACCTTAATTTTTTCCACAACACATCCCCTCACTGGTGCCACCAGCGGGCACGCCCCCAGTCTAGCGATGACGACACCTATGTATCTTCACGTAAAGATATATCCCCGTCGGTCACCTGCACCGACTACCGTGGGGGAATGGAATCCCTGGTCTTGGAAGAGCTCTCCGCCACCACAGCGCCGCAAGCAAACTCGCTGGAACTTCTCCCCGGGCAAGAACAATTCGTCACCCCCATCACCTACGAGCACGCCGATTCCTCTCTTGATCTCCGCAACACCTGGAGTCGGGTCATCACCTCCGGTGATGAGGTTGTCGGTTTTATCCGAGCCCACTTTGATAGCGAGCATCCCCAAGAAGCTCTTCGATGTTGCGTCTGGCGAGTCAGCGTTGCCGCAAACGCTCAAGGTCACGGTGTTGGCCGTTTTGCCATTGGTGCAGCCAAAGACGAGGCGGTATCGCGAGGCTTCACCGCCCTCACCGCAGTATTCTCCGCTGATGAATCAGGTCCCGCCGAGTTCTTCCACCATCTGGGGTTTGTTGCCACCGGCGTGACCGACTACGGCGATCAGGTGGCAGCACTTGAGCTTTAGTGAAAGAAGTGCCGCTCGCCGGTGAAAAACATGGCGATGCCGGCCTTCGCCGCCGCAGCAATGACTTCCTCGTCGCGCATCGAGCCGCCCGGTTGCACCACTGCGCTCACACCAGCCTGAATCAATATTTCAAGCCCATCGGCGAAGGGAAAAAACGCGTCGGAGGCAGCGACGCTGCCTGATGCTCGATCCCCTGCCCTCTCCACGGCGAGCCGGCATGAATCCACGCGGTTCACCTGGCCCATGCCAATTCCCACGCTCGCACTACCCGAGGCCAAGAGGATCGCGTTGGATTTCACCGCGCGCACAGCGCGCCACGCAAACTCAAGAGATTCCATCACCCCCACGCTTGGCTGTTCCCCACTGACCCGTGTCCACTGCGAGGCAGGCGCGAAGTACACATCCGCCTCTTGGACTAACACGCCTCCGGAGATGTGTCGCCACTCGGTGGTGGGCGGCACAAAACCTGCGGGTAGTTCCACGAGGCGGAGATTTTTCTTGGCAGAGAAAATTTCTGCGGCTTCCGGGGTGAAACCCGGTGCCACCACAACTTCGGTGAAAATGTCGGCAATCGAGGTTGCCGTTGCGGCATCAACGATGCGGTTGGTCGCAATCACTCCGCCAAACGCCGATACCTGATCACATTCGTGAGCCATACGGTGAGCCGCGGCAAGATCGGTATCGGTCGCAATGCCGCAGGGGTTTTGGTGCTTGATAATGGCGACGCAGGGCTCGTCGTGATCAAAAGCGGCCCGCGTTGCCGCATCGGCATCAACGTAGTTGTTGTAGGACATTTCTTTGCCCTGCAGTACTCGGGCATTTGCTAATCCCGCAGACACAGGCAGAGTTTCAAACACCGCAGCGCTCTGGTGGGAGT
>Ga0307979_1001551_pt1 | contig 16324 bp, 16 predicted proteins | sample OrgLakmetage1058_FD_201833 | JGI IMG/M metagenome (GOLD analysis project Ga0307979, IMG submission 201833) | Saline water microbial communities from Organic Lake, Antarctica - #1058 | ecosystem: Environmental > Aquatic > Non-marine Saline and Alkaline > Saline | place: Antarctica: Organic Lake...
TTTCAATGCTGGTTATGGTTGGTTATGGATAGTTATGCTAGATCATTGAGACTTTGTGAATGTACTCTGTAGTTTCCTTACCATTTATGCTCTGCTCTGCTCTAACGTGGTAGTCCACCTGAGCGACCATAACCGGCCTCATCTCGTCCGTGTACGCCGCAATCATTATGACCATGATGAATGCTATCCCAAAGGTGCTTTAGTTACAAGCTTTTTCCATTTTTTTTTCCTTTTTTTTTTCTTGCCTCTTCAGCAGATTAAAATGCAACCCCTCTTTGAGAGATGCCCTGATGTAAACCTGCCTGTCTACTTTTTGCTTCTTTTTATGAACCTTCGCTTCGCAGGATCGTTTCCGACCTTGGGCACTTGACAATGTGTACTTGTTCCCGTTGCCGACTATTTGCTTGTTTGCAAGCTTGGGAATGTTCAGCTTCGACATGCCAATCACTTCGTACTTCATTTATGGCGTAGGCACGACGGGTTACATCATTGGTTGTTTTTTCATTGCCGGTTGTATTATTTTGACCCTCGGTTTGCTTGCCATGTGCGTGAACGAACCGGAGAAGTACAAAAACAAGCGTCTCAGCGTGTATGAAGATCCGAGGGAATCGATTATGACATCAAATCCAATGATGAGAAATGGCCAGATTCGCGTTAGGACCGAGAATCAAGAAATCGAAAGATTGTTGAAAGATCAGCCTCTCTACATCAAGGTCTGGGCTGTGTTGGAGCTAAACATGATCAGTGGCATTACGGATTCAGCTGAACTCAAGGAAAACATTCTAGGAAATCTCGGCACGGTTGCCGTCATTGGTGCCCTCTTTGGAGGAGCCAACCTGTCATCGTTCATGACCGCCACTGGCATCGAAGTGGGCGATCCTACAATTGTTGGCCAACTCATTGGATGCATTCGATTCACGGCGGCGGGTTGTGGGCTCGTCGCATCTGTGTATGCCGCAATCATCATGACCATGATGAACGCTATCCCGAAGGTGCTATACTACAAAGCCTTTCTTTGTTTTTGTTTTCATAAATTTTATTTTCTCTTGAAGGTTGAAAAGCCATTCCTTCGAGGCTTTTATGACCTCGCTTACTTTCTCTGCTTTTTTAATGCTTTGTCGTCATTTCTCTGTGCAGGATCGTTTCCGACCTTGGGCACTTGACAATGTGTACTTGTTCCCGTTGCCGACGATTTGCTTGCTTGGATGCATGAATATGTTCGGCCTTGACGTGATAATTACTTCGTACTTCCTTTATGGCGTAGGCACGTTGGGTTACATCATTGGTGCTTTCTTCATATGCATTTGCATTATTTTGACCCTCGCATTCGTTGCCATGTGCGTGAACGATCCAACGAAGTATCAAGACAAAAGTCCCGACGTGCAGGAGAAGCAAGACGGAGGCGATAAAAAGGGACCTGTTACGCATGGACAGCTGAATGGAAACTTGCCCCCTACCAGCGATACAGCAGGGAACGCAGATACGAACCCTCCTGAGAGCACTGGAGGGTTCACGGATGTTTGAATATCGAATGTGCCTAGAATTGCAATGGGATACGTTACTCTCATCGATCGCAGATATCGAGAATGCGGCCTGTGTCCAAGAGAAGAGAGCAACGGCGGTATAGGCACTGGAAGCGGAGCTGGGCTTCTCGTTTTACTTTGAGCCTTAAAACCTTCCATCCCAAGGCCGAAGGCCTCCCACCTTTATTCTTAATTTAGCCCGAAGAACAATGGCTTCGGTATTCTGTGCCATTTAAAGGGGTTGGGATTGGGTTTGTACTGTACTGAAGTTACATGAGATTTGAGGTGCCGTATGGAGTTTCATCCACTTTACTTTAACAGATATTTAAGTTGAAGCTTCATTTCGAATTCGTGTTCTAGTTCGAGCCGGAAAGCAATTTTTGATTTTAGCCAAATGGCAATTGGAGCCAATAGCAAGTAGACATAGCAAGTGGCTTGGATTTCGGTTATCAAATCTAGTAATCTAGCAGAGAATCAACGCCAAACCACAAGCGTAAACCACAAGCCACCGAACCGAAAAGTAGAAAAACAAGCACACCCGAGTTGAATCCACCATCAAATTATCAAATATATAAGCTAATCAACGGACCCCAAATGTTCCCTAAGGCGCCTCTGCGGTGTCGTTCCGGCACTCGGCCCATTCGAACTAAGAACGCCTGAGCTCCCTCTTCCGCTACCATCAACGCCACCACCATTACTGGACAGCGATTCGCCAGGTGCGAGGTGGCCTTCGCCTAGCCCCATTTCAGCGAGGGCATCGTAGCTCACGAAGCGCATGGGCGCATAAGACACTTGCGGAGGGCGGTACGCTGCGAGCACGCGCTCCGAACTCATAGCAGTCGTGGGGTGGGAATTGCTACTGCTGCTGCTGCTGCCGCTGCTTTCCGGCAGCAAGAGGCTGAGCCGCTGCCACTGGCCGCGCCCCACGTGCATGAGGCAAAACTTGAGGCAATCGACCACCCGTTGCTTGTGCTGCAGGGCCGTTACCGGAGCGAGCTTGGTGCCTCCACCTCCTCCTCCCTTGGGTGGCGCAATTGTTGAAAAATCACCAGGGTACATGGCGAAACAGCGCGGCAAAAAGAGGGCCCCGTGCCGCGGTATGTTACCACTGTTGCCACTGCTGCTCCCCACTTGGCGCCCACCATTTTCTGCACTTCGCCCGCTAGTCCTTCCGCCTGAACCAGCAGCAGCCGCACGAGGGGTCAGAGCCACACCTGCGGGCGAGGCACGGACGCTGTGCTCGAGCACCCACGTGGTGCGAGCATTCAGCTGCGCCGTCAAGGTAGACGGCTCCAGCACCGCCACGGCGTTGCCACCGCTGCCTACCGTGCCGTTGTGCAGGACGAAATTGAGTCGAGGGTCCCAGGCCCCCGTGCTGCCGCCACCGCCGAGGCCGTACGCGCGTCGTTCGTCGTCGTGAGGTGGGAGAGTGGGGTAAAACTTTGGCAGCGCGCTAGGATTGACCGCACCAGCGACTTTTCCGCCGCTACCTATGGAACTGCTGCCGCTGCTGATGCTACTGCTACAGCTGCTGTTGCTGCTGCTACTGTCGCCACTGCCGCTGCCACGCAGAGTAGCGGAGCGGAGCACACAATGCTCGATTTCCACGAGGGAGAAAGTGTTGCCAAAGACTTCGTAACTCACCGAAGCGTGAAATAAGCCCCAGTCTCGAGCGGATTGAGGAGGCCCCAGCAAGAGCAGCGCGTGCTGTAAGAGCGCATGGTACAAATTCACCCAGAAGCACAAGTGCGCGGACGCAGGGTTCACAGCAGGTGACGACGACGATGAATGCTCCCCCTGCTTGCGTGCATTAGACCGTGGTGCTGGTGAAGAAGGAGACTGCAACGCACTTGCCAACAGAGATGGCGACGGTCTTGAAGTTGTTGAGACGGACCGCCGTGCGCTTTCCGGTGCTGTGGTTGCCTCATCAGCTGCTGCTCCTGCGTCGCGACTAGGCGTAAACACGGATGGTGTTGGCGAGCGTATCATTACAGCTGAACTATCCACTCGAGATGACGATGACGATGACGATGGCTCCGACGAAGCCGACAGTCGAGGCAAACGCGGCAGCGTGCGCAAGGCAGCGGCCAGGTCCAAAAACGCCACCATCGCAGCGGCCGACGCTTCTTCGTCGGGCTTCAAGCGAAGGGCTGCACGAAGCAAAGTTGCTGCCAATTGGAAGTCAGGCGGTGGGACCGGACCTAGCACTGTATCTCTGCCAATACTAAAATTACTGTTGTAACTGCTGCTGCTGCTACTGCTGACGCCACCACCGATGCCTAAGGTGTCCTTGGCTGCATCTGCCGCACCACTAAAGGTAATGCTAGCGCTGCGATTGGCTGCTGCCGCCGCTGCCGCAGCCCACATGGTCGGATGTGGTGCGGCGTCAAACCCAAACCGCCTGGCGTTGAGGACCAGGCGCACCGGCCCCCGCCACCGCAGTGACGTCAGCAAGAAAGCCGAGCGGGGGTCCACTGCGGCTTGGGCTGCTTCTGGCAACGAAGCGACGCCACTCCCAAACCCACCGCTGAAACCTCCTCCGCTGCCGCCGCCACTGCTGCTGCTACCGCCACTGGTGCTACCTAATCGATCGTTGACGCCATCATGATCTGCTGCAGGCGTGGGAGGCGCCAAATGGCGGCGTTGCTGAGACATCGGTGGCGACTGCATGACAGACGGTGAGGAAGAACAAGAAGCAGGCGGTGAAGACGACAGAAGCACTGACGACGACGACGAGGATGAGGAGGTTGACAAAGAGGACGCAGGCTGAGATCCAGCAAGCGGTTGCCTCAGTATTCCACGAAGGCCTGTGGCTGCTTGCAAAGCTCGCGTCAGAGCTTTGAGCAGCGGCAAGGTGGGAAAGCACAAGTAATGGCAGCGCCCGGTGGCCTCCAACACCAAGCAAGGCCACCCGGGCAGGGGGGAATGCCGCGCGCCGAAACCAGCATGGCTCCACGGCGCTGATACCGCCCCCAACTCTTCTTCAAACATCTGTTGCTGCTGCAATGCCCATTCTTCTGGAGTGAACTGCTGCTGCTGCTGCTGCTGCTGCTCTGAAGGCAGCGGTGGCAGCGGCGGTGGAGGTGGGTGAGCTGGCAAAACGCGCCAGCCTCCAACATCGGCAAGGGGCACCACGGCCGACGGAAGGTTCTTGCGCGCACTCAGCGGAGGAAAGAGCGCCAAATGAGTGGGCGTGAGCGACGCCACTTCTTCTCGCCAGTGCCCTTCCCACGCACAGCGAGCGACTGCCCCCGACCACAAGCATCCACTGCTCCCACTGCTCCCACTACTTTTGACGCTACCACCGCTGGTGCTACCGCTGCTGGTGCTAGTGCCTCCGTGCTCCGGGGGAAGGTCAACTCCGAGTTCGGTCGCACTGCCAAAGAGAAAAGCGGAGTCGAGGCCGGACGGCTTGGCGAGGAGGCGGTACAGCTGCAGGCGCACGAGGCCAGTGTCCATGCCTGTTGAAGCCTCGCTGCCTGAGCCACCACCACCGCTGTTACCACCTCCACTACTGCTGCTGCTCGAGGTGGCGCTAGCCTGCATGACGCTGCTAGAGGTAGAAGAAGACGACGAAGACGATGAAGAAGTATCTTTGGAGGCGTAGCGCAGCAAGCGACTCAGCACCCGCACGTTTTGGTCCGCTGGGTTGAGCGTCTTCAAAGGAGCGTCGTGCGCCAAGAGCGAGGCCGTCAGAGAGGGTTTCTCCGGTAACCGTTGGAACGCCGCGACAACGTCCGAGAGCTCCGCACCTGACCGCAGCGTCACGAAGGAGCGCTCTCGCTCTGACGGCAAGCCACTGTTATCGCCACGACTGTGGTCCTCGCGACTGCCACGGCTAATACTGCCACTAGTATTACCGCTACTAGCAGTATCACGCCTGCTGCTAGCGCTTGAACCACTTGCAACGCCTGAATACTCGGGCCTATCTTCAAGATCGCTAGGATGGTCAGTAGAGTTGCCTTCGGGAGACAGATGGCGCCGGCTCCTGCTGCTGCTGCTGCCAGCGTGACGACGGTCGCTGCTGCTTTTGAAGGCACGCCAACGCACCCGCACCAAGAACGCCGACTCGAGGTAGCGCTGGCGCCGGTTGTACACTTGCACCCAGCCCGGCACATCCACTTCAAAGTAGCCTCTTAACCGCCAAGGCCGCTGCTGCGACTGCTGCGACTGTTGCGACTGCTGCGACTGCAACTGCTGCGAGATCTGTGAGAACTGCGATATTGTGCCTAGCGCAGGCCCGCCCAGGGACTCGGGAAGCGACAGGGGCAGCAGAGGAGGCACCATCGGCAAACAAGCTTCAGGCCAGGCAGCGCGTAAGTCCAGCTCTAAGAGAGTGGTCGAGGCAGCAGCAGCGGTAGAGGCGGTGCCACTGCTACTGCTGTCACCGCCACTGTTGCCACTTGTGCTAGCAGAGGCAGTACTTTCGGCAGCCTTGATGACCAAGCGCAAGCAATGCGCGCCGTGCAGCAGAGAAGGAAACGCATCCACTCGCAGCTCGTAGCCAGACCATTGTTCAGTGCCACCGAGGCGAAGCGAGTCGCCGAGCCGGAATGGCTGAACGCTTCCAGCAACGTCAGGAGCAGCAGGTGCAGCAAGCACAGAGGAGGAGGATTTCGATGGGCCGAGAACGACGAAGGTGCGCACGGTGCCTCGCCCGACATTGGTCTCCCACACCAATAGCGCTTCTTTGCGAGCAGCGCTACTGTTTTGGCCGCTGCTGTTGTTGTTGCGGGAGGCACTGTTTGCCGCAGAAGTCGCGTCGCTACTGCTGCATTGCTGATTGGTGCTGCTGCTACCGTGGTGGCTGCTGCCTACTACTGCGCCAGCAACGTAGCCTGCAGCAGCTACGCCCGAGGAAGCTACATAGTAAGCGGCTTTACCCGTGCCCACTACTCCCGATACTGCCGCCCCCCCCACGAAGCGAGCTGCTCCGCTCATGGCCTTGGCACCGGCACCGACACCGTACCCGCTGCTACCACCGTGGCGGCGGTTTTGGGAAGTGACTGCAGAAGTACTTGTATGAGGAGCTGACGTTGCTGCCGCCAAGTACTTTCCGGTCTGCACGTGCTGTGCCACCACTACATCACCTTCGCGAAGCGGGTTAGTGCCAGCAGCATCACTACCACTAGCTGTCGCACCAGCAGCGGTGGCGTGGAGAGGTGCGACTCGAATGAAGCGCACGAGCGTGGGGAACGCGTGCGGGCCAACGACGGCTACCCCTCGGGATTCGTCCATGGTCAACCACCCTTTGCCTCGGCAGCTCGCAGCGAGGTCAGCTTCTTTGGTGACCGCCGCTGGGCTCTTGTTGCCACTTTTGACACTCGATGCCGTTGATGTTGGCGATTGGGTCTTCGGCACGCGAGCCGTGCATACCAACGCGAATGGAGCTCCAGAGAGCAAGGCTGGAGGCGTCGTGGCGTCGTTGTCGCTTGACACGGATAGAGCTCCTTGCTGATGCTGCTTCTCCAGTGGTTGTGGCATTATGGAGGAAGGGGCGTCAGCCACGGCAGACGCAAGAGTACCGCGCATAGAAGGCAACGCATTCGCTTGATCGTAAGATGGCCCCGCTGAAGGAGAGGGTGGAGGATTCATGACGTCAGAACGACCTCGGAGCACTCCAGCGGCCTCATTTATAGCAGCAGCTGCCACAGAGGCAGAATGCCCGACGCCCGCCAACGTATCGAACGACGCACTTGGAGACAGTGCCTCGGTCAAGTCAAGGGAGGCCACAGAGCCGGTCTCAACCTCGCTGCCGTTCCCAATCTCGTTGCCATCATCACTGTCATCACCGCCATCATCTTCTTCCGCAGCATCACCGCCATTGCCGCCGCTATTGCGTGCAGGTCTTCTACTTCCACCCGTTGCAGCTAAGTTCGCAACCATCGGTGCAGCAAACAGTTGATCGCCACCTGCCACGTTATCGTCGTCGTCGTCTTCGTCGTCGTTGTCGCTGACCGGTGGATGGTCGTCTTCGCTAATAAGCTCTTCTGCCTCTTCTCTCTGACCGTTGCCTTGTCCAGGAGAAGCAGGAACTCTTGGCTGAACTTGCGTGCCAATTCGCGGGGTTGCCAACGGTTTCACTGCTGCTGCTGCTGCTGCTGCTACACTTGCTTCTGCATCAATATGAGGCAATGGCTCATCAGTAACAGCATTTGCAACAGCAGTATTTGGCGAGTGAGCTTTGTTTGCGTCACTTGTTGCGGCCGCAGTCGCAGCCGCAGCAGCGAGGTCAGGAATGCGCAAGTCGTAACTCATGCGGCAGCGTAAAAAGTAACGCTTGAAGCGCCCGATATGCCTGGCGTTTAGACTGCTATCACTGGCGGAACTTGCGGAGGAGAAAGATTCGTTTGGGTCTAGGTCATAGACCACCATGTGAGTCGGGAGCGGGCCAATGACTTGACGAAGATTAATAGGGCCAGTGGGCATGCCGGCCACTTCCCATTTCGGAAAGTTGGTGTTAGCGTTGTGGAAACTGAACGTGTAAGTGGGCCCTACCTGATAAGACGAAGAGACCCCCCCGCAAGCATTTAAAATTGAAGTTAGATGTATCAATGGGGTTAGACGTCAGTGTGCGCAGGCACTAGACGTCAGCACGTACTAGAACGCCAATGAAGACCACGTAGTAGTTCCTACATCATGTTTCTACTGCACCTCTCTCATTCTCTAAAACCATTTAAAAAAAGATTCACACAGACACCTCAAAGGGCACGTCCGGGCTTTTCCCGCTCCTCCGAGCGCGCATCGCCTCGTCCGATTCCGGCGGTTCCTGGCCCATTACCGGGGGGGGTTCCCCCTCTGGGGTACAGACCACGCGATCCATGGCCCGGTACAGGGGCATCACCTGTTTAAAGATAGCATAGGACAATTGAATGGGCAAAACCAGTGCATAGAAGAGAAAGGAGAAGAAGGAGAAGAAGCTCTTTATTTGTTTCTTGCAAGTAATTTGTACGAGAATGACAAGAAGGACAATGCGCCTACGAATGTTTCTGCTAGGTTGTAGTCTGTTGTAGTCTAAGCATCACCTACACCAATCAATGCTTATTTTTTCTTCTTACCATGTGCGGAAGTTCAGCATCGAGGTCAGGTTCGAAATCGTCTGTGGCAGCTCCACTCCTACCGGCAGCACGTGACGATGCCGATGCTTTCGCAGCCGCTCGAGACGGCGGATCTCCTAAGCCCCAGTGCAAGTTGGCAATGCGCGACTTGGCAAACGACATGCACACTTTTACCTGGCGCAAAGAATGAAACAACAAGACAAGAAAATGCAGAAGAAGGCGTGCATAGTGCACATAAAAAGAGAGGAGACAAAGAAGAACATGAATAGATAGCAGGAGCTAATCTGCAGTATGAGCCAGCGAACGAATGCACTCGTGTCATTTCAATACCGTCGCATTCAGCACCATCCCAAGGCGAAGGTGGGGCGTTGGGAGCTCGTTGCCCATGTACAACAACCCTTTGGGTTTCTGCTTGAAGCATCCCTGTATCTGCATTTCAAACAGCCTCGGTTTCCCCGCGAAGTACGGCCCGTGTGTCTCGTCTTCGGGTGAAGTGCGCACCAGCACCAGCATTTTCCCTACGAAGCAGTCGTTTTCAAAAGGAATCGGCTCCGCGGTGTTGGGCGCTAGAAGCCGCCCCGAAGGCTGCTCCAGCACTTGGAAGCGGCCAAACCGCGCGAGGTATGTCGACGGCGACCAGCCACCTAAGCTAGGCGCGGGCTCTTCGGACGTGGAATGCAAACGCCGCCGCGAAGCCGAAGTTGTTCCCGAATTATTATTGCTGTTGCTGCCGATGTCGACACTGTTACCCCCATTGCTGCTAGCAGGAGGAGCAGCTGCTACAGTTGAGACAACTGAAGTTACTTGGTTCGTGCCAGTTGCTCCTTGAGTTGCCGGTGGTTGAGTATCATTTACAGCTCCTTGCGATTGGGGGGTAGGTGTCTCAGGGAAAGGCAATGAAGATGCGACAGGCTCAGTACCATTCACCGAGGATAATTTACTTGTAAGGGTGCGTGACTCGTCTGCTTTTGAAGCCTCTCCTAAGGTAGTATCGCTGTTTGGCACTGATTTTGCTGGCTCTGGAAAAGATAGCGACGGCTCTTGACTGGGCTTCACAAAAGTAGCTCGTTGCAGTGAAGGGTTTGTATAAGCAGGTGGCGCTGGCACCCACCAGCGGTCAATGACCCAAGCAGCTAGCACCAGAAGGCAACCAGTAGCTAAGAGGCAGCAGCTGCGCCAGTTCGGCGAGCAAACTATGTAGCTCACCACCAACACGCTCAGTGCTTGAGCTTGGGTGGGTGAAAAGATCTTGCCAAGAAATGAGATCAGCCCCATGGAATTAGCTGCTTGTCTTGTACCAAGAACTTACCCAATAGAACAGCTAAATCTTTCGAAAAATAAGTGCAGGCTGATCCCTAGTTCAAGGGGTTCGTATAACTCGTATTCGGTCGCTATACTTGGCACATGCCACTATGCATATCCCACAAGCTTAGGCAACCTTAATTCGATCAAAGAGGCAGCCAAAGATAATAAGGGAATCTTTGAGCGAAATTTAACGGCAAAAAGAGCATTACAGGAAAACTTTGCCAGTACGAATAATACACATTATGCACGAATGCTTACCATGCAATTTCTGCCCACGCTACAGAATGAACAGCATGCGTATAAGTGCAGTGCAGGAAGAAAGAGTGAGGCCATCTTTCCATCTCTTATGAGACTTATTATGAGGATGGAAAAATAGAATCATTCTATTCTAGCTAGATATGAAGTTCTATTCTAACGTGTGTCAGTCCGTCAGTCCCGTCTTCAGCTCTTCAGTCGTCTGTCTTCATGTCTTCATTGCGGCCGGACTGCCGGACTGTGGCTGTCACTGGGATCCCGGTAACAAATCCGTAAAGGCTCTAATGCCATGGCTTTGCCCTTTAAGCCTAGCGCTTTCACCTCCATCTCAACCCCTAAATACCCGACGCGAATCACACCTCCTTTCTCCTATCTCCTATGCCTAGGGTTGGGCCTAAGCGTACCTACAGGGCACCCGTAGCTACCCGCACCTACGGTAGATACCGCAGTTCATTTTATCGAACATGCGGGGAACTTTCGTATTATTTGCCAAGCACGTCGATATCCGTGCACTCTGAGGCACTCTGCCGCCCATTTCTCGGAGTCGAATGCTCAAAACAAAAGCGTAACTTCGAATTAAAGTCTTCGAAAGTGTGTGCATGCAGTAGCTTAGGTGAAGCTGAGAAAGGTTAGAACTTATTGATCAGGACCTTCGTAGCTTCCACCTTTGCTTGGACGCTTTACCATACAAATCAATGCGCTTTGCATCGAGTGAGGCTAGCTGAGAGATTACATAAGATTCTCGACTCAAATGTGGAAGCATTAGAAGCGAGCATAGCTGCGTTGATGCTGCCGCGAAATGTTGAAACTTCCTGATCCAGAACATGATGTACTTTCACCGTCTTCATGTGCTGCTCATATGCCCCGCCATGTGCAGGAACAAGCATCACCTTGGGCACACTCTCATTCGGATGTGTCTTAATAATGTTGCGGTGCACGTCAGAGGGCTTCGAACTATGCACGGCCGCCTAGGAGCTGTGGAGAGCGCCATGAGTGAAAGGAAAGCTACGCAAAAAAAAAAGAGAAGCAGCTATCTATTATACTTGGAACAACGGGCACGGCTACAGTTTCTTGAACGGTATCTACGGTATCTACAGTATATACCGTACAGTATATACCGTAGACAATAGTTGGATGTTGGCTAAGTTTGATTTCCAAAAACTACGGATGTGCCAAGCACTACCTATGCTACTTCACCTCCTCATCCCCATGAAGCACGAAGTCAGAGGTAAGGAAATCAATTTAATCCTATTCGTGGCTTTTTAATATCCACCTGTATGGCATTTTGGAATGTATGCTCGCCAAGTGGCGTTGCGTTTAGCGTCTAGTTATAGAAAACAGAAATGAACGAACGGAAAATGGGACGGATGGCCACGTGTAAATTAAATCTGGTGCACCAGAATAAGCGACCAGCAAGAATTACAAACATTTTCATCTACCTTTTAACGCATGCTATGCCCGTTCATGCGTCCATAACTTCTCTTCTCCGTGATATGAATATGATTCAAACAAAGAATTTCAGTAGCTAGAGTGATCACGCTTCGTGCTGAAAATCGCTTGAACGGTAGACAGTATACCAAGAATAGTTCCTGGATCCACCGGCAATGAATCTGCATGCAATGACTTGTACTTCCTCGACACAAGCTGCTCGAGAAATGGCTATCATTGCATGCAGACCAAGGTTATTGTTTGCCGCCCGCCTCGTCTCCGACAAAGGCTTGCTGCATCAGGTACGGAGGAGTGAATAACTGCACCAATATAAACATAAAAATGAAGACTGCGCCGTAGAGCATAATGTGGTTGCCAAAGAGCGGAGTCATGGCGGCGTAGACTGACGTTAAGCCGAACAGCACTGTGAGTACTTGAGGAATTTCCTCAGACATCGTGCCTTACAAGGTGCTACCACACTCAAAGAGGACTTCCGGCACAATTCTTTTTAGTATACAATAAGTGCTAGCATGAACTAGTAGAAACTGCCGCAGATTTTGAGCTTATGCCTGCTTATGGTGTTCACCTGCTTTTCACTACGAGCAGTAAGTCGAGCTAGTGGCCGGCAACCCGGCAACCGGCAACGCTCTTTTGACTTTTGACGCCCAAACACCTGAACGTCAGAACTCATGAACATGAAAGCTTCAGATCTGTATTGTAGCCACCGTATCACATTGGGTCAACAGGCATGTTTCATGTTTCATGTTTCTCGTTTCCGATGAATAAAATGGCGAAATTTTTGCCGTTTCCTAAATCTTCTGAGTATTACTTAAACATCTCTTGGTTAGGGTAACCATAACGCTATGGGAAATACGACAAGCGATGGGCTCTTTGGAGCCTATATGATCATAAATATTACGTTCATTGTGACTTTTCGATGGTTGCTGCGGAGAAAACAAAGGCTCCGGGAGAAGAAACGGCAGTCGTTAATGCGGGACGGTGGCATGTATGGTTATTACAGCGACGACGACGAAGAAGATAACGACAGTCGCGATCGTGGTTATGACCCAGGTGGCGATCTGGACGCAGATGGCAACTATCTTGAGGACCGTGGCTTCCTTCAGTACGTGGCGCCTTCCAAAGCCAACAAGACACGAACGGGCTCGGAAGCCAGTTTTGACCGATGGGTTGACCGTGTGCAAGAGGTAGCCCCTAGCGGTGGCGGCGGCAGTGGCAGCGGCTTCGACGGTGGGCTAGCGCCCGTTCCTGAAGGCGCCGAAGACCTCGAGGCAGTGCGCGGCAGTCGCGAGGACGGTGGCGACGAGGACATGGCAGTGTTCGTCACCACCGAGCCCGTTGAGTGGCGCAACGAGAGGCAAGAATGGGAGCCAGCTACGATTCTAGAGGTGTGTGTGTTCTTCTGTTACCTTATTTTGTATTTCCTCTATGATTGTGTGGCCTTTGGGCCTATTCCTATTTGGTCACAACGCCACTCCTTCTCCTTGAAGTTGGCGTGGGTCTTTGTTGGTTTGGGGTTAGCCATTTGATAGGCCGCACATTGAAACCATTCTGAGCCTAGTGATCTAGCATGCATATGTGCGTCTTGATGTGAAGCTATGTCAGTTCTCCTCAATTCCTTTGTGCTAAATACGAAAACGCGGGTTGCACTCACTTTTTCTGGTGCTAGGTGAAGCACATGTCCGATTTGAAGCCTTTTTATACCATCTTGCTCGAGAAAGACCAAACCGAAATGGGCACTGCCGCCAGCTGCTTGCGCCGTTCGCGTGACCCAAACCGAAGAGCAGCTGGAGGCTATCCCCTTGAAACGATGAGTCTGGATCGGCCTGGCAACTACCCTCCTCATCCTCATGACGACGACGACGGCAATGTTGGAGACGGGCGCGCGCGCAGTTATCCCCGACCACCACCGGGAGGAAGTGGAGACGGCCACAACGGAGGCCAGATGGGAGTGCGGTGGGCGGACGACGTGTCGGGTGGAGACGCACATTCCGTAGTGTCGGAAGTGCTATCCGAGGACTACGACGACGATGACCATGACCCCCACAGCAACGCAGCCGTGGAAGAGTACGTTACACAATACTAGAGCGTAATGACATAACAGGTGTAGTGAAGAGCCCGTGAAAGTGTATTGGGAAAGCATTTAGGTTTATTGATACTCTCTGCTTCGTTCCCTCCTCTAATCCACAAACCCAAGATCGTATTCCATCTGCTGTCGTCATGTTTCACCCGTCACCAGTTCTCTTCTCTGCGTCTCTTTTCACCTTCCTCTTCATCTTCATCTTCTTCTTACCCTTTTATACTTCAAAGCCGCTCTTCTTTTCGTTCTCATTTCACTTATTCCCTTCCCCTCTTCTCTGCACTTATTTCACCTTCCTCGCCTTCTTACCAAGGTGGTACGCCGAGCGGGACCGCCGCCGCGCTTTGAAGCAAGAGCGGCTCGACTTGCTCTGCGACGACTGCTGCGGGGACTTTGCGTGGTGGGAGCCGGCGGCTTGGATGGGCTGGGCGCTGAGGCTCTTCGCAGAAGCGCTCGTGCTGCCGTTCATCGGGTGCTACCTGTGGTCGTTTTGGGCCGAAAGGCAAGCCGATAGGCGGAAGGCCATTCTAGCCGAGCGCAAGTATGGCGCGCTCGGCAGCGACGACGAATCGTATTCATCCTTCAGGTATACTACTATGGTGTGAGTTTGCGAGTGTGAATGTGCGTGAAATAGTGCACCAATCCTCTTCGATTTCTTTTCCTCTGTTTGTTGATATTACTGTATTCTTTTGGCGGCCGCATGCTTCTCTACGATCAAATATTATATTAGCTCTGATGGCGAGTGGGACAGCGATTTCGATGACGACGACGAAGAAAACCGTGGTGATGAAGAAGCAGGTACTACCAATGCTCAGCAGCCCCCGCACGACAGCGGAGCGTACGACCCTGAGCCAATTGAGGGCACCTCTGAATACGCCATGAAGGTGCACTTGGTCCCGAAACTAATTTGTGTGCTTAAAAGTCTCAGAACCCATCCCAAAAAATCCCCTACTTCAATTCCGCGTATTTAGACTTTGAAACTTACCAAACTATAACCTGTACGTCGGTTGTATCGCCACCATTTCCTTGGAAATTTTCTTGTGTTCATGAAAGATCATGGGTCAAGGCGGCGGTGCAGACGCGATTAACCCTCCAAGTAAGCGCAACAGCAACCGACGAAGCAGCGGCGGCAACAGCAGCACTGGCGGTGGTGGCACTGGTGGTCTGTCAGCGAAAATGGCAGCTCGAAAAGCTGAAAGAGTGGCAGAAGCCAAGCGAAACTCTCTGAACAGCAATAAGTTGCAGAAACCACCAGGTGCAGACAATGATGATGGCGCCGGCCAGCGCTTAATGCGTAAAAGCGGAGATAGAGGTGATGAAGAGGCCGGACGTGAAGGCGGAGGTGGCAACAGCGTTAGCTCTAGCAAAGGAGGAGGAGGAGGTGCAGGGCGGCATTACACAGGCAGGCACCACTCCGGAGGAGGTGGTGGCGGCGGCGGAGCTTTAGGAGTGCACCATTTGGACGAAGACTTGAAGCGACTGGAAGCTGAAATTCTCGTCTGGTAAAATCAATTAGACTTCTTCTATGTACTCATTGTACACTCGTGCTTCATTGTACTTGCGTTTGTGTGTGTTTTTTTTTGCTATTCAGCGTGCCTGAGGGCTCGCAAGGTTTATAGCTATTCTGAAATTCTGGTTGTTGTGGTGGGGCTACCTTTCTTACCTTCATTTCCTTCATTAGGGGCGGGGATGCGGCAGCGCGGGCGCAACAACGCTTGAGTGGGACCAGCTTTGGCCGAAGCTTGCAGTCGGGCTGGGAGCAAGGAAGTACTCGCTCCGCTGCCAACCGCCGAGACAGCACCCCCACCAATAGAGCTGCGGGTGCACCTTCTGCTGGCGCTGCTTCTGCTCCGTCGACTGCTGCTGCTGCTGGTCGCCGTACCTCTTCGCCTGCTCATGCTCATCGAGGCAGTGGAACGAGTGCGTCGTCTGCCCTCGTGGCTCATCCGGCTAGTACCGTCAACGGCAGCAGTAGCGGTCCTAGTGGTCCCAGTGGGGGGCGTATTGCCTCTGCGCTGCGAGGGGAAAGCACGCGACGAACGAGTAACAGTGGACAGCCAGGTACCAACAGAAGCAACAGCAGTAAAGCCAAGCGAGGCAGCGGCAATCGCAGCAGTGGCCGAGGCAGCAACGTCTGGACCCAGCCGCCGGCGGCCTCTCAAAGTGGGTCAACCCTGCCGCGGCCGCCGCGCCCTCAGCAGAACGACAAAGCCAAGGCACTGGCGAAGAAATACCCGGTGCACCTCCTGAATCAGGCCCCTTCTGGTGGTTCCAACCAAGGGAGGCCCAAATGAGGGCACTTAACTTTCCGGGAATGCTTGCGTCGCGATTCATTTCCGTATGTGATTTCTGTGTTAATTGTCTTCAGAGGAATATATACGAAGTCAATATCAGATAAACTGGATGAACCGAACTGGCATTGCGCATTGCGTATTAAAATTAGTATGGAGTATGGCCTCCCTGATGAACGGAGCATATAATTTCATATTTCATCATATTTATGTATCATTTGGCCTACGGCCGCCAATTTGCACACTCTACCGCCTACATTACCTCCATATCTTCGTCTACCCCTTCTTCAACAGCGCGTCCGGTCGGGATTCAGTTTTCACCGCGGAAGAGAGGAGGCAGTGCATTGCGATCGCCTACGACGACAT
>Ga0307979_1001552_pt1 | contig 16321 bp, 19 predicted proteins | sample OrgLakmetage1058_FD_201833 | JGI IMG/M metagenome (GOLD analysis project Ga0307979, IMG submission 201833) | Saline water microbial communities from Organic Lake, Antarctica - #1058 | ecosystem: Environmental > Aquatic > Non-marine Saline and Alkaline > Saline | place: Antarctica: Organic Lake...
GCACAAATACAAACATCGACACACACACACACACAACCGCACACAGAGAAAGTTAAGAGAACAAACGAATTGGTGTTTGGGTGCTAGATTCCAAAGAAAAGTTACGTCAACCAATATTTGGACCTACTACACATTGTTCACTACACGACGCCCTCGCGTTCGCCTCTAGAGCAAAAGTTGTTTATCTCTCTCTTTGAATGCTTACTTCATTGGCAGGTATGAACCCGAAGACAGCGGACCCGATGCAAACGACGAGTAGGCAGCGCAACGAGTTGATTGGAGCAGCTGACTCACGTAGACATGGGTTTTGTTCTTCTCAGAAGTGGCACCTTTCACGGTCTTAAGTTACATATTGCATCTAATTTTTCTAACTAGATAACCAGCTGAGTATCAGCTGAGTCCCTAGTCCAATCCTCAGTTTAAATGCCACCTGAGTATATTATACATGCAACGCGAATTGATCTTGGGTTAGTTTTTAATTATGGTTAGCGCCCTTATCCTTTATCTTTATGAAAATGAAGCAATAAACCCATTACGGAGAACCAGTGAACCAGAGGAGAAAATATATCGCAGGAAGGGTGAAGGCAGGATTGTGGATTTTTTTGTTTGGCAATTGGCCGTGTAACCGTGTAATGCGTAGCTCCCATCTCCCATTGAAATTCACGCCACCAATGCGGTTGGTGTTAGTTTCAAGTCCCATGCCATTTAATTTATATGAGATGCGAGCTCTCATCTTAGTGCTAATGTGGCTTCTTGTGTTTCTCTAAACCCAACATAATGTCCGAGGTTCATACTCTTCGGTTCAGGTGGTGTGTTTGCGGTGCCGCAGTGTCACCTTTTGTGCTTGACACACACGGCAATGCCACGCGGCCTGCTTTTTGTTTTTTTCTCGTCGTCAAATCACACAAGTGTCATCCTCGCGAACCAAAAAAGGTGTGCCAGGAAAAGGCATCAGCTTTGCTTCATCAGATCTCTGACGGAGGCGCTGGTGAAGACTTCGGTTTTTCCCAGGTCGTTTCGCCACTCGCTGAGACATAATAAGTCTTTTTCGACGCGGGATCTTCGTGCGCCGTCCAACCTTCCGGGACTTCATTGCTTTCTTCCTGACTTGCGAAGGCGACGCCTTTCTTCCTCGGCGCATCACCATTATCAGGCATGGTTGAGGCTTCAGCAGCTGCTGATTTTGCGTGCGATGAAGGATTTGGCGGCACACCATCTTTGAAGCTTCCGAAGGAGGCGGTTTTCTTCCGTGGTGCATTTGCATCGAGCACAGCAGCTGCTGCAGTGCCAGAGGTTCCATGTTTGCTCATATCAGCAGGTGCCATCGACGCTGATTCGGTTGTTTTACTTGAGAAGGCCATGGAAAGTCTGTTGGTGTGGAGAGGACCAGCAGAGGACACTACTGCAGCCTCAACGAAGTCTCGGCGAGTGAAGACAAGGAACACCGACCTGACCAACACGCAAGGAGCCATGTTAAAGTTTATGAGCGATGTCTTGCGGTCAGGAAGAATATGATAGTTATAAACTGTGTGCTAGACAAAGAAACCCAACCAGTCTCAGAAACTTACTGGGGCGCAAACTGGAGTTTTTGCATTCCGCTCGAGTCGGCGAAAGGCACGAGGCGGCTGATGTGCGCAGTGCCGTCTAGAGTCGAGGGCTCGCCTGCTCCTCCACACGTCACGGCTGCAGCGCACGACAACAAGTTCACCTCTTCCGCAGCGCCTCCTGCAGCAATGGAAGCATCTGCGGCACCGCCGCCTGTGGCAGCAGACAGGGCACGGGAGTCCCCGAGGCTCAGAAGCGATGCAAGCGAAGTGTTGAGCCGCAAGGTGCCGTCAAGCAAAAGCACCGCAGCCGCGCCCTCTTTGAGATGCTTGGAAGTGCCGAGGCCTGTGTGAGTTCGCACGGTGCATCATAGGAACCGCACAAAAGACAGCAGATGTGCAATAGAAAAGTTCCCGAGCACGTGCAACAGAGGACGTATACATAGAAGTTAGGAACAATCACTAATGAAGCTTGAGTTGACATGTGTGTATTCAAGTCGCCGCAGTTAAATCGCCCAAAGAAAAAAACCTTGTTGAGCTGAACTGAGGCCAAGCCCAGGATTTCGGGCGACAATTTCCAGGTATCCTGCGCGGGAACGGTCGCGTCTCGATTGAGACGGCCTCAGAATGGACAAAGCTAGATCGCGAGCTGACACGTCTGGCGGCATGACCCAATCGCCTGGAACTGCACTAGCTCCCATGGCTGCGGATGCCTGAGTGGCATCCTTCACCCATTGAGGGTTGCGAAGCAGCATGGTAGCTGCCACGATTCGCCAAATGGCGTCGCGGAGAGACGGGTGCTCGTTCATGAGTTCTACCGTAGCCGCCGCATTTACCATTAACACCTTGATGACAACGGAAAAGGTAATTCAAAGGAGTGAAACACATCGTCCAAGAAAGAAAAGAGTGATTGATGAGGGGATTTCAATGTATCATGCAGGCATCAAGGGCAAGGGCAATCCAACATTAATCAATTGCATTAAATACTGGTGGATGTCCTCAATAGTCAACTCTTGAAATTGAACTGAATGAAATCAACTCACGTGGGTGTAGCCAGGGCTGTGAACCGAGTAACGGTACCCGTCGCACTTGCCTCCACCCAGTAAATGACCGGCTGCCCCTAGAGAATCTTCCAGCCCGAGCGGCGCGTTAAACACGGTGCCAACGTTCGTCAAGTCGTCGTCATCGTCAGAAGCGCTGTTTTCGTTGGCATTGAGGCCATGCAACGTGCCACTCGTGACGTCGACAGCACCGGGGACTACCTCAGCAGCCAAGAGAGCAGCCGCCGCTGTGGCCCGCAACTGGGCGTCGCTCAACCGGCTGTCCTGGGCTGCGCTGCCGTGACCATTTACCGGCAAGCTCATCGGGCTTAGTGAGGCCGTAGACTGATAAACCTTGAAAGTGCCTTGAACTGGAAGCAGCCAATGCTTGGCAGGAGCGTACTGCTTGAGGAGGCACGCATTTGGGTCAAAGTACTGTTCAGTACAATGCTTCGCAAGCGCTGCTGCGGCCTCTTCCGTGATATTTTTAAACAGAGGGTGGCGGCGAATTCGTTGCGTCTTGGAAGGGATTGCCAACGATGCTGGGTGCGTTGAAAGTTTCTTCACTGACATTGCATTGGCCACCATCAATGATTTTACCTGCAACACAACACATGCCATTGAGAGGATGGTATATACCATAAAATTATGGCATGTACGCCCAACAATCGATGTTGTAGTTTATGCAAATTTTCTGTGGACTCACTTCGGACTCTTCGAGGACACCCTCGTGGCCCATCCGCTCCACAAACATGCGCTCTCCACTCAACAGGAGGCGAGCCGCCTTCTTGGTCTTGATCGAGAGGGCTACTTCGGGAAATCGCCGCAAGAGTGCGTCGAGCCAGTTTCGGGCCAGTTGTACTTGCATTTGCACCTGCAAATACATTTGGAGACAATTAGATGCCGAAACAAGGCTAGAGCGCACGAATTCACGCAAAACTCAAAAGTCCCTTCGAATATGTTTTGGTGTGTGCTGCTATATTAAGCGCTTAGCGGTCTAAATTTGTACAGACCTCAAAGGTCAACGTCGCTACGCGCTTTGCTGTCTTTTCGTCTTCCATACCGACACTGTTGGCACTAGCAGCTGGTGCAGATTTGGACCGCGCGCTGCGGAAATGAAGTTCAGTCACGCTGAATCCAGAGGTGTTTTTAGCAGAGGTGGCATCAGCAGAAGTGGTATCAGCAGAAGCGGTATCAGCAGAAGTGGTATCAGCAGAAGTGGTATCAGCAGCCACATCACGAGCGTGTTCTTCAAGGAAATGAGTTAGGGTACGCTCGTGGCCCACCTAAGTTTATTTGACGAGTGATTCAGCAATCAAGGAATTAGTTGCAGTCGGACACTTATAAAACCCTTTGCATTGTAAGTGCTGAGAATTTTTCTGAATAACTACAAAACCAGAAGTGCTTATACAATATGAAGAAAGGTCGACGTAAAGCAGATGCCCCCGCACTCTCCAAGTTCATGTTAACTTGGAGCCACGAGAAGCTCGGCTTCAAGTGGTGAAAGATGACACATCGCGACTCACCACAAAGCCATCAACAACGTTGAAGACAGCTCCAAGCTGCTGCGCGAGATATTCCTGCAAATAGCACGCAGGCCGTTAGTGTGAGCGGCCAAAAAATATTTACAGTGGACGAAGAGAGCAGACACGTTAAATAGGAAGTATTCTGTAACGAGGCCGGCGACAAAACTTCATTGCACTGAATAAATCACCTTAAGTCCTGTGCGCAAGACGGGCGTGTTCAAGAAGACGGCAAAGGTGCTCGAGCTCAAGAATGAGGGCAGGCCACCGCCAATTGCGTCCAACAAGTGCTTCCACGAGTCGAACGGCTTGCCGCTTGCACTTCCTCCAGCAGAAGACTGACTGCGCGCGTTGCGGCCACTTGAGGCCTCCGTAGGAGTTTTTAAGTCAACAAACGCGTCGACTGGGCTGCGAACATCTTGAACTTCAGAGATACTACCCGTAGTGCTTTCCAAAGACACACGCGCTATTACCACCGACTAAGAATGAGAGTAGAAAGCACATCGAAAAAAAAAGAAGAAAGAGCAACCAGGTATTACAAAGACGCTGCGTGTTTTTGTCATCTCCAGAGTGCTCAACTTGAAGTACCTTATTTTTTGCGTCAAATTCGGTGTCGTCAATTTGCCTGTTCGCGCCATCAACGAGGGCCGATACCGACGCTGCTTCGCAGTGCCCCTCGTGGTGCAGCCGTGAATAGCAGCTCTTGAGCGCAACTCCAAAGCGTCGACGTAATTCAACCATATCAGCCTGCGCAAAACCGATGAATAGAAAGTAATGAGTTATGCAGTTCTATCATCGTAAGAAGGAGAAGTAGAGAGTTAAGTTGCCCTATGAATAAGTAAATATCGTAAGAAGAGACAAGCGTAAGAAGGCACCTTTCGGTCGCGCATTGTCGGCGCTGCTTCTGTGGAGCTCCTAGATGCCATCGAGAACAAGTCGTCATCGAAGTCGCTTTTGGGCTTTCCACCATCACTTCCTTGAAGCCCTGGCTCTGCTGACAACACCGAAGGCCACTTCGTTTCGTCACGCAAAATGCGACCTCGGAGGCGGCGTGGCACCCGTTCCAACAATTCGTCGAGTGCGCACTTGTCACGTTTATCGCCAGCAAAACCGTCTGAAAAGTCGCTCGGCAGTGTCGTTGTCAAGCGAATTCCTTTCAGAAAGTGCCCACCCTGTTGCCGCGGCAAATTGTGGTCAGATGCATTGCTGACGTCAATTTCAACTGCCGACATAGACTTTGTGCGCATGGGATTTTCCAACTCGCTTAGGTCAGTTTGTTCAACGCTCAAAGAGCTCATTTGAGTCAAAGAGTTCCCCTGAGTTTTAGAGGCATCATTTCGCTCGTCTGATTTTGACGTGAGTTCAATTTCTTCATTTATGGCTGCATTTAGAATTTGGTGAGCAGCTTCAGAACGCGCTGGAATGTACGCCAATGCAGCTGCCCAATCTACGCCGTTCATGTCCTGGGCTTCGCCTCGCTTCAATTTTTCCAAGAGCTTTGTAACCCTTTCGGCCAGCTCAAAGGTTACGCGCTCGTAAGCGCGCTGAGCACTTTCGGCGCTGCCCACTAAGCCCAGATGCGTCAGTACCATCTTCATGGTGGTGCCATTCACGACAAGGGACAAAATGGCTACACCACTGATGTAAAACAATAATTCATCACCCAGAATGTGAACTGAAGCTTCTTGTTTTTCATCGCCATAGGGACTTTCGTACTGACTGAGCGTTTCCTGCACGACCAACGCCAAGCATAGGCCCACTGCGCCGCGAATGCCTCCGTAAGACATCGCAGCAGCTTGACGCACATTGAACTTGTAATGCCCCCTTGAAAGTATTGGCCAAAGTAATGCAATCATGAGGGCGCGAATGATTTGTATGAGAATGAACAACACGAGCAATTTTGAAAAGCGCCTCCAAAAGGAATCGAGAAACGCGCTGGACCCAAGGACGTCCGGCCCGGCGATGATCATGCCCGCCACGAAGAAAATCACTGTGTTTGCGAGGTGGCCGAGAATACCCCAAACAATATGCATCGCATGGGCGGCTTCCGAACTCAGGAAAAACTTGCCACCAGCAGCCATCGTTAGGCCTAAAGTAACTAAGCTCAAAATACCACTTAAGTTTAATACCGTTGCTTCTGCGATTAACATCGTGCCAAAAGCTGCCAAAAAGGTCAGAGTCACTTCCGTGTGCATATCGTTATAGCACCGCCTCAAACAGAACTGCAACACCTGCCCCATGACAAGCCCGAGCACTACGCCACCTACGAAAAGGCGAATGAAATTGACGGTAACCTCGCCAGCGCCATCGATCCCTTTGATGTTGCATACGCTTAACCCTTGCTGCAGTTGCGACCAGTACACCTGAGGTCCAAGAAAATTTGTTCTCACTGTTATAAAATTGATCTGTTTTAATACTTAGATGACATGTAACAAGGAAGGAACTAAATATCAAGCTGCTTTCAGCTGGAAGCGCTAAGAGGTCTTTGCATGTATTAAGGTGAAAGGTGACGTCAGCGATAAATCTGCGGCATATGTATAAAAAAGAAAATGAAAAAAAAATACCTGAAAGATGACGAAGGTAGTACCGTCGCTCAGCGAGGACGCGCCCTCCATCAGAGTCGTGAGCCGTTCAGACACCCCGAGCTCTTTGAGCAAGGCCACCACCGCCACAGGATCGGTGGCTGACAAGATCGAACCTGCCACTAGAGCTGCGTTCCAGTCCCAGTGCGGTGCGCCTCGGAACAAGACGAACCTGAAGAGATTGTGCAGAGGAGGTCAAAGCACTGGAAAGGAACACACCAACACCCAACACCCAACACGCTATTGTTCGTAAGATTACAGAGGAACACGCTATGAAGATAAGACGGCATGCCTGCTATTGCTGTACTACCCTGCGTAGTGTTCTATGCAATTGAAATCGTATTGATTTTTTCATACTTGAAAACACATGCGGTTAGGACGGTAGAGAGTATGACCCCAGGAAGGGCCAACGCAAGAATCTGCCAGATAAGCCGCTTGAAAATGTGCCATTCTAAAGACAGGCAATAATGCAGCAGCCATATGAGAGTTTTTTTAGAAGGAAGAAGAAGGTCGGTTGCAATGTCTTTTGATTTTCTTTTTGCTTCGAAACACAAGTGAGCGAGGGAAGCAGTGAGTGTATCAACGAACCACAGTTGAGAGCTGCCTCGAAGACTAGAATCGGCAGAAAGACAAACAGCATAAGATGAGGATTGATGTGGATCCACGCATCGCTCGACAACCCCAATGCGCTATTAGAGTAAAGCGGTTTCTTTGGTTACAGCAGAGCCCCAAGCGAAGATCCACGCCATGCCAAAAGAACAGACCAGAAGAGAATAATTAGACGAGGTATTTGCGACTTGTCACGATGCTTAACTGATGCAGTTCCTCAATGAGATTATACATGTAGTTATTACCTCACGTGCGACATCGTGAAGAATCCCCATTAGGCCTCCTAGACAGGTGAGGAGCACTGTGTAGGGTATCTTAGTGCGCCTCAGCACGAGTCGCGCAAAAACGCCACAAAATAACGCCACTGCCAGCACCACAAGCCCTTCAGTTCCCGCCCAGAAGTCGCTGCACAATTCATCTCCATGGTCGTCTGTGACTGCTTCATCATCGGCACTGTAATATGTGGTTTCGAGATTTCGAGACAAGCTGTCCGAATGATATCCAATCCCTTCACTTGTAGCCGTGTGAAGGCCAGATTCCATGAAAGCACTGAATGATTCCATCGAAAAGCAGAAATACAGCTGTGTCGCGCCTTTGAATTTTCCGCGCTCAATCAAAAAGCCCTCCTATTTTAGGCTTCGCTATCGCGCAACTAACTTTAGCTGACTGAGTAGCTGGTTCTGGACCTCGATCTAATCATAACAACTCGTCATTTTCACCACTACTTCATCATCACTCAAAAGAAAATGCCTTCGAACACGCAAAAGAAGCAAAGAAGACCAACAAGCACCAAAATAAATTCTCCCCTGTAGCCGCCAGGATCTGGCTACCGGGCTACCGGGCTGCTACTGGGAGACTCTGTTGGCATCAACTCGAATTAGCACACTTGTGTTTTGGCCGTTGACTCGGGAGGCCGGCCGACACGCCAACTTAGAAAGCACCTTGATCAGATGGCCATTGAGAGAGTTCGCCTTCGACCCCATTGTGCGATCAGAGCACACACAGGCCCCGAGGGGCCGGAAAGCCGGAATTAGAGGGCTAACAAGCAGAGATTCGAAGTAAAGCGGCCTATACTACGAGAGAAGCCAATACTAGAAGAGGAGCTAATCAAGGGCAGCACGGGCCTCGAAAGGGCGATATCAGAGGGCCTGCAGGCAGATAGGGGAAATAGAACAGCACCTTCTAGTAAGAAACTTATATAGCACCCATGCAGGAGTGTCCATTCAAGTGATAAAAACCGTCCGAAGTGGCCCTTTCCGCCCTTGAGAGTTGTTCTCAAGCCACCATGAAGTAACCCTGTTCTGCCCAGTTGAATTCGTCGCTTCAGTTCTTCAGCCACATAATTTTAAATCCTCAGTTCCAGGCCCCAGTTCCAAATCCTCTCCTCCACAGGAGGTCCGTGGCTTATCGTATTCTGCCAGAGGCTTGTAGGATCTAACTACTCACAAAGGGTGTTGTGGAGTTGAACTATTACTAATGTGCATGCAAATGCCCGACTCGGCGGTCAGGCGTACAAGGAATGGTCAGGTAGACACACGCGGGGAATGGGGCATATAAAGGGCTAGAGAAGAGAAAGTCTTCTTTCACTTCGGTGATGATGAGTCATCACTGCTGTACAGCCATACAGGGTGTAGTTGTCCCGCGTCATCACGCTGTCCATCAGAATCGCAAACTGACTGATCAATATCTAATTCTGCCAAGTCCATTCCAATAACCGGCCGAGGTAACCTCCAAGTCGTCAATCTCAAAGAATCTCCAACAAAAACTACAAAACCTACTTCAGTTCTGACGATGAAAAACATCCTGGTCCTTCGGGCCGCCTGCGTCAAACATCCAGGCTTAAAAACACCTCCAGAAGTCATCGCTCGTGGTGAAACAATCCGACGAAATAATCACCATAAACAGCACTTCATTAATCAATCCTCAAACATTGGAACGTAAACTCCAAATTTCTCAATAATTGCGGAAGGTGGATTGCTAGTCACATATTACTGCGTAATCTTACACTGTACCGAAGCACAGAAGCTAGCATGATCATGTAGCCGCAGCAATCTGCCGAGGGCGCTCCGGACCGGGTCGGCAATCTCCAAAATCCGCTTTCATAGTACGTGTATTGGCCTGCAGATGTCGTAGTCCACCTATGCGACCATAATTAGTTATGGTCGCATAGGTGGACTACGACACGCCCCACCCATAGCAGAAGCACAGCATTAATGGTCTCAAAATACAGAGGAGAATCAAAGAAATCTCACGCTTAAACATAATTAACCATACCTAATTCATAACCAATAAGCATTTTAAGTAAGGTCGCGAACTCGGCATGCGTCTTGCCCAGAGATATTTGAAATCAATTGACGCAAACACTACATTCAAATATAAAGTAAATATTCATAATCAATATTTATAAACAATATTCATAAATATCTTACATAAAAAATAAAAAGGCACCAGGGCACCTTTTGTCAAAAGTTTTCTCAGGGAATGGATTTTAGAAAAAGTTCGAAAAAAAGGTGCCCTTAGGTGCCGAAGTGCCTTTTATGTAAGAATCATTTGGACTCCATCTATTGACCCTTTTTTTCGCTTCAATACTTACACATATTCTAAAATATTTATTCTACTATTTCTTCATCATCGTCTTTATAAATTCTTCTCGTTATTTTTTTCTTAAGTAAAGGAGTGTAGTAAGCATGAATCCTTTTTGGATTGATTACAAAAATAGGTGACAATCCATATGCGTCTGGTTTTAATTTTTCAAATACCTCATCGTTCTTAAACAATGGGTCTTTCTTAAATGCTTGTATCGTATCATGAGGAATAAAATGAATACCATTCCGTTGTGTCGTATATTTAAAGTTAGATTGGGTCTCTATGTATATATTAGATGTTATTTTATGGAATATCTTTAAATATTGATTTTAATAATTTGGTGTTAGTTATGGTATTTTCGCTCCAGTTGTTTAGAAATCGTTCAAAATCTTCTACATAAGAGTCATCCATTTGTTTATTTTCTAAAGCATGATAAAAAAGCAAACAATACCAACCGCATACATCACTATAAATATTCTGAATGTGACTATTTCTATAGGCAATGGGTCTTTTTTTTTAAAAGATAATTTGCCACTTCAATCGGCATGTCAATCCCAAAACTATCAAATATATTGCTTCACATACTTTATCTTTATTTTTCTTACCTTTGTAGTTGTCTCTATCTTCATCGCAAACAATTTTGAAACAAACAAAATGTGTCCCTGCTTCATGGGCATCACTCATAATGATATAATATGTTCCGATTTGTTGCGGTATTGGTTCTAATTCATCTTTACTAAATACACCCACGATTGGTAAGTCCATTTTCTTACATAACCGATGTAAATCAAAATTGGTTAAACTCGTATACTTTATACACATATTAATTTTACATGATGCGTTCACCAGTTCCACCATTTTGAAAACTGCTACGAGGAGTTGACCTGAAGCCAATTGAGCATATGAACTAAAGGTTGGCACACTAGGTGCTGGTTTTATTAGTGGATTTCTTTGTCCTCTACCACTTTTCATTCCATAACCTCGTTTGGTAATATCGTCAGCGAGTGCTTTACCACCAGCACCACCAACAGAAGAACCTACAGCACCACCTAATGCTCCACCCATCATAGAACCAGCAGTTCCTCCTACGATAGAACCAGCAATAGGTAATACGAATCTTGCCTCATCACCAATTCGTTTTCCAAAGAGTGCTGTTTTTCCTTTGTTTGCTCCCTTTTTAAAATCTTTACCTGTTTCTTTTGCTCCTCTTTCAATATCTTTTCCAACTTTTATTGCTCCTTTGTTGATTTTTTACCAAGATTTGAAAATAATCCATTTCCTTGTTTGTTGCTACTACTAGATGCCATGTAATCTTTTGCTTCTTGTGACCCTTTTTCAAAACGAGGAACACGACGAGGATATGGTTTTATAACTTTGTGTCTTCGTTCAGGTAAAATTCTTACATCTTCTCTTGGCATTACAGCAGGTCTTGCTCTTAGCATTTGTCCCATATCTTCCTCATCAAAATCAGGTCGCATCACAGCAGGGTATCTTTTTCGCATTCCTGAACCACTTAAACCTTGTCTTCGTAATCCTTGTCCTGTAAGACCTGAACCTGCTTTGCCGTAAAGTCCTGCTCCAGATTTTTTCATAATTTGTTTTGCTAATGCTTTGTATCGTGGGTCTTCAATTTCGTCTACTACAAGATTTACACTTCGTTTGGCAATAGGTAATATTTTGCTGCCTAAAGAAAGACGCTGACCGGAAAGTAATTCATTTCCTGTATCGCTAATGCCTTTTTGAATCATGTCACCCAATTCTTCATCACCAGTCGCTATTCCTATCATCATGCCTAAAGTTGATCCAGTTGAATCAATCATACCCTGTGCTTCCTCTTGTAAAACATCACGAACAGGTTTTGGTATTTTAGAGATTCCTTTTTTTATTGGTTTCGCAACTTTGTTTCCCACATCTACAACACCTTTTTCTACTTTTTACCGAATTTCTTCAAACCATCTAATAATCCACTTGCTCTAACTTCATCTTCGTCCATTTGAATGCGTAATCCTTTTCCTCGTTTAAAAGCAGAAACAATTTTCTTCGCTTTTTCTGGTCTTAAAGAGATAACCACATCTCCATTACCCATAGAACCATGACTGATTTGAATAGGTAGACCTTTTCTTATTTAAGTCAATTGTGCTGGTGAAATGCTCAATTGTAATTGTTCCATATACATAAGGAAAAGAAAAAAAGTATATATATATATGGAAACATACGATTTTTATGTAGTATTGATTAATATGTTTTATTCTTTACAAGAAATAGACAAAGATTACATAAATATTTGTTAAAATATACTCACAATAATGATTTGTCACTTTGTTAAATAATCTTCTTTTTCTTTAATTCTTCAAATAAGTCCATATCTTGTTTTTTGTATTTCATATTTTGGAATATAGTCTTAAATAAGAAAGAATAAACTCGTGCTTTACTCCATTGTTCCATAGATAAGCGTTTAGATGCTCCTTTTCGTAAATCGTCGTTTTTACTAATATCAATCAATCTTACTGAACCTAAATTATTCGCATAAGCACCTTTGCCTCGTTTTTCAATTTCTTTCAAGATGTTTATTGGAACTCCAGTTAATTCTTTTATCTCTCTGAAACTATGTTATGTATCTTTATCCAAACCAAACTTTTCATTTAATCTTTGTTTGTAGGTCATATATATACACATATAATTTATAAACAGACATATTTATAAATTACCTAAATGTTACTCAATTACTTAACTTAACCTAGCACCAGTTTGAATGACAATGGTCATAGAGCGTTTGAATGCTACGAACACCATAAGGGAAATTTATTGAGCAGAAGCACTACGACCAACGATTTGGACGGATCGAGATTCAAACTCAAATTTACCAATGAGACCACTTCCTAACCAGTAGTGAGACCACCATTAAGTTGATTAGAAGAAGCAAGTTGGTGAGAAAAAGCTTGGATATCGTATTCTTCATTTTCAAGGAAAAGATTGACACCTGAAAGCATGATATTGAATTGCTGAAGTGGAATAGGGTCAGGAGTAGCACCTGCTGTACCATAAGGAGACAAGAATGGATTCATACTGTTATTCGCAGACGCTGATAGATATGGAACAACCAAAACATTTTGAATATCCGCAATACCATTGGACACAAGGAAATTGAAAGTATCACCAGCATTGACACCGCTAAAATTATATTGGAATACATCTTCATATTCAACTCGTTTGGTAGGAGCAAGGGATAAGTAACGCTGTTCCGCTAAAGGATTGAATTTATAAAGTGGAGCATATAGACGGCACGAAGTGAGTGAAGTTTGGTGACCGCTTTGACGACCTTTTACAATATCTACGGAAAGTTTGACAGCAACAGCAGTATCTAATGAAATTTTACCTCCTGATGCAGTATCACTTGGTGCTTTTTGGGAAGACACCATCAAAGGGAAAGTATTATTACCACTTAATAAAGATGCTTGAACGGCAGGAAGAGTGCTGTTGGCAGGTGCTGCTCCATCTACAGTTGGGGTGAAAGTGACTTCTGCTTGGTTGGTGTTAATGAAAAACACATGGTAGAACCTTTGAGTAGCGGACACTTTTCAAAATAATCTGTTAAATCCTTGAGACGAAGTTTAGCATATACTTCCCAAATGATTTTAGTTTGTTCTTTGCTTACACATCGTGATTGGTACAGAAGACCACGAGTCGCTTCCGCAACCACAGATACTTTTCCCTTCCCACTTGAAAGTTTATTGGTGTTTTCCATGCGTTTCCGTAGACCTTCGTTATGAGAACCTAAGTCCCAGTTGGTGGTCAAAGCATGACCTGATGTAGTAGGAGCATATTCGTTGTTAAAAATACCACGACCACTCAAATTATTAGTTGTAGAATAACCCCATGACGTAGCAGTGTCAAGGGCACAACCTAATTCATTGCCATGATTAATAACATCGCTTTCGCTAAACGAAGTATGTGCTTTGACAGAACGAAATACATTCAAAAAGGGAGTTTGTTGAACAATAGTTTGGTTATTAAATTCCACGCTCATGGAGTTAATCATATTCCAATAACCATTCTTGAATCCCATCATATTATGAGCATCAGCATCGTCTAAACCAGCAGTAGCAGTAGCTTCCACCACTAAAGGCATTATAATATAGCCTTCACTCCAGTTCACATATCCACCAGCATTGGATAAAGGGGTAGAATCAATCACCACTTGGGACGAATAATTCTGTGCGTTGTTGTCGTTCACATAGACCCATTTTTTTCTGTGAATTCACTTTGGTCAGTTTCCATTGTAATACTCTCTTCAAACACAAGATCATCCATTATAGTATATCCACAGAAAAAAATAATACAAAGTTAAAAAATCAACGAGATATATTTTTTAGTTTCCTTTTGAATGGTCTATTTGTAATCCATCAAATTTCTTAAATGCTTCTGTTGTTTTTTTCATTCTAGGGGCAACATCGTCTTTCACTTTTTCAGCATCTTTTCCGAAACCAGCAAGACCATCTCTAAACATGCGTTTGATACCACAACCACTTTTACCTTTTTTCACCATGACTCCACTCTACCTCCTTTGCGTTTGGAATGATAACAACAAGGCATATATATATAATTAGATGTTTTTATTTTTGGTTTCTGTGTATAATGTAATCAACATGTTAGGGTCTCTTATGACAATAGGACGACTTAATTGGTCTCTAAATTCCAACACCCATTGTGTATATTGTCCATCTTCTACATCAGCAAATTGGAAAGAATTGGGTTCAAAAGTAAACAAACTACCAATGGTTGTTCCTAAAGGAGTATACGAAGTCAATATATTGGAAGGGATGACGGCACGATTATTTACTAAATTACATGAAACTATAAGGAGTGATTTGTGGTGCTTTGCTACTCAAAAAACTTATTGAACTTGAACCCTCACTTTGTGTGGTTGGATAAGAACCTACTTCATATCCTAACACTTCGCCAAACCCAGTGGTGTTGATGTTGAATTGAGATTGTGTGGAAGTTTCTGGAACGACCCATGTTGCTCCTGCTGGTAAAGAATAATTATTCAAGGTTTGACTAATAGTGTCTAAAGGATAAGAATTAATTTGAACGGCATACCTTGAAGTGTTGATAACAAACTCTAAGAAGTAAATAAACTGACCAGCAGAATTGGTCATGTAATGTGTGTTGGTAATCATGATAGATTGGAAGTATGAATTCAAATCACTTATTTTATGATATCCATCTGGAATCGTGATAGTGTATTCAATCCCATCAAACCATGCATAACTAAAACTATTGTTACCATAATCACTGGTAATGTTGAAAATACTAAAGTATTGGTATATGGATAATACTGCTATCATGTCGTTCTTAAAAGTATACCCACCACTTGGAAAGTTAGATACTAACTTAGTATTGTTTGAATTTTCTTTTATGTTAGCAGTAGTTAATATAAGGGACAACTTTAATCCGGTGGGAAAAAAAGGGGAAAAAAATCGGGATGGTGGTTTTTAATTTCAAAAAATCAATATGATGGCCTCTATGTGTTTATGAATCGAAATTGTGGTTCTAATTTAAATATAATCAAAATGGTCGCTAGAAATAATAAATAATCGAAATAGTGGTTCCGATTTTCAATTTAAATCAAGACCACGGCAAAAGAATAAAAAAATCGAGAGGATGTCTTGAATTAAATTTCAATCGAAAAAAAAAAGAGAAAATCAATATAGTGGTATAAAGAACTCCATTTAATCAAGGCCAGTGCATGAATACAAAAATAATAGAGATGCTAGTGCCGTCTTATTCCAGCTCTCGGAGGGGGAGCTCGAAGTGTTGCTGGTCACAGCGGCGCCGGGCGCAGCCACGGGGCACTGGTTCTGGTCTGGGACTGCGACGTGAAGTCGCGTTTCCTAGGGCCCACCCTATCGATTGTCCGGTAAGAAATGTATTGATTAAAAGTATGCTTCTGTCATAGTCTCGATTATCTTGGAATGCTAGTCCGACCACCTCGATGAGATATGCCAACGTGAAACAATCTTGATTATAACGATTGAAAGGACGACCGTCTCAATTAATGGTATGTTTCACAAAAAATTTCTCGATTACTCTACACCGAAATCAACCGTCTTGATTTATTTTCTCTGAGAACAACCATCTCGATTTGTTGCCAACCTTGGCATCACCGAATCGCTTAAAAACGGTACCTTGTTTGGCATCTTGAGAAATAACAATCAAGAACCACTGGACTGATTAATATAAATTAAGAACCACCGGAAAGATTAAACATGAATTAAAAACCACCATATCAGAGTTTTCCTTTAATATAACTGCAGCGGCGCGCGCGCCGCCGCGCCACGATCAACGTAGTTGATGTCAGTGACAACGTGACAACGTGTCAGAACACACGTACCCAGTACCCAGTACGTACTACAGAACATGTACAGATGTACACT
>Ga0307979_1001554_pt1 | contig 16316 bp, 18 predicted proteins | sample OrgLakmetage1058_FD_201833 | JGI IMG/M metagenome (GOLD analysis project Ga0307979, IMG submission 201833) | Saline water microbial communities from Organic Lake, Antarctica - #1058 | ecosystem: Environmental > Aquatic > Non-marine Saline and Alkaline > Saline | place: Antarctica: Organic Lake...
CTTGAACTTCTCACAAAAATCAATGAAACCAGTGCAATCAATGCAAAAGCGGGATGTGCCCGCAGTCTCGTACGCCATTCGAGGCGGTGGGAAGTACATTGCCTCAGTCTTGGACGCTGCATTACCACGACCAACATGCATGCAAACCCCGAATTTCCGAAGATGAGCAAAGATGTGACTGGACCCCCTGATAAGATCGCCACGCGATTGGAAGAGAAGAACACAGTCGTCTGCGAAAAGAGAAGTTTGAACTTTGGACGTATGCGCGAACACTATGTGCCATGATTGGTGTGGTCCTGTGCCCTTTGCCATAAACCCACTTAAGTATAAAAATTTTGATTTCAGAGATCCTGCCACACAGCAATTGCTTGGCTGAAGAGGCAACCCGTTTTTCGTAACCGATACGAGATTCCGTTTCGATTTCGTCAAAGTTGAGCACGCAATTACGCCGAAATAGCGCGAAATTGTGCGTTATTTAGCAAAATAACGACAAATACGGCAAACTTTGACTATACGATTTATCATAATACCCAGCCAAGAGCAAATGCAGCTCTGCTTTCTGCTGCAATAGAAATTTCAAGCGATTTTGACCAATTCTGGGCTCTAAATTCAATATAAATTCGCGGTTCTTGGTAGCGGGATCCCCCCTCGATGCGGTCAAAATTTCGGGGCCCGGGCCCCTGGCCCTATGAGCTCGGTTAGGGGGATTTTTTTTTCGATTGAATATGCTATGGCCAAAAAGGGCGATTTTTCAAAAGTGACCCCCCTTTCGCTACAAGTTGGTCCGAGGTTGCATGGGATTGCGTAACATATGGCGAGTTCTAGGACTAAGCGCCTGGCGAAGTGTTCTGTACTTATCTACCTACATCGGCTGATGGTTATGGCGGCTGACTGTGCTAGCGCGAGCCCAGCAACGCAGAAAATCCAAGAAATTAAACACTAGATCCGAGGTCCTACTCATCCTACTGACTACTGACTATTCTATGATCATCACGCACCAACATCAGCACCAGAGACAAGAAGACAACATGCAGGTTCCGTGTATTCCGCATAGAGCTAATCGGGGTTTCAGTCCAGCCGGTCTACCGATTGAATAAGAGTGTGGTATGTGAGAGCGAGTGAGAGTGAGCGAGAGAGCAGGCCCCCAGGCCCAGCTCCGTCAGATCCAATCTACAATTACTGGACGAAAGACGAGTATATGCTAAATGGCCGCACTCCTGTGCTCCTGTGCAGGTTTGATATACTCCAGGTGAACATTACACCACGCAAAAGGGCGCTCAGTTCAGTCAAACTTGTTCTGGAGAGCGGAAAACCGAAAAAGCCAAACGATAAGGTCTGATATCCGAAATTATACGAAAAATGGCCCAAATCGGAAAGAAAGCGCGAAGACTACAGTGAAGTGAACTTATCGCGATTAAAGGAAGCCAAATCCGCCTTTCTTTTTAATGAGGATGGCCAGCATGTGGGTTAACGATCTAACTCCTAACTCCAATGCGCCCCAATAGCGAGGCATATACAAGACTCCATTCGAATACTTTAGTGCTCGTTCATGTGTGTGCTCCTTTGCCAGGAAACCAGGTCCTTTGGATGAGTAATCATAACCACCTACTTCTAAAGATACCCTTTGTCGAGGTCTTAACTCGAACACCCTAACTCTCGAACTGCAGTGCCTTCAGAAATGATTACTTTTTCTGTTAGCACCTCATAAAGCTGCTGACCTCCTGCCGTCGGCTGACCGCCCAAGCCTCACTCCTTTTCATACGCAATGCTTCATACTTAATTGAGTGTCAAAAATGGAGGTGCATTCTGATTTTACCTCGAACTAATTTCATTGGAACTGAGGCTATGGGAGCTCTTGCCCAGGGAGCTTTTCTCACCTGATAGGGAGTGACCCTTGCGATGACTCTGCTTGTTTCTCTCGATTCGGTCCTGCATAGTTGCTACAGAAATTGATTCTACTATGGCAGCCCCCGGATATTCTTTTGGTCCCCTACGCTTTACGTATGAGGCGGTGTTACGCACGACAAAGCGAAAGTACGACGAGGCCATGGAAGTTCTAGGTAATGTCCAGGCCTACAAGCGCGCCGTCGAAATTTCTTCGAAGAAGTTGATGACGTCGCCCGTTACCTCGGGCAGCGACCTAACTGATTTCTGGATAGCATGCCGTTATGACCTGGTAGATACGAAGGAAATGGTGTTCGCCGGAAATAGCGGTGAGACTATCAAGTTCAATTCATTCGTCATGCCAAAGAATGTGGCCCTTTTGGGCTGTGAGGAGGACTATGGAACTACAGTGCTTATTCGGCCTTTCTACCCTGTCCTCTTCGACAAATGGTTGGCTGCCACTGGAAGATTTCGGAAAGACTGCCTGACAGGCACGCCTGGCGTTGGAAAAAGCTTCTTTCTCATCTACGCGTTGTGCCGCCTCGGCATGGTACGCTACGAGCATCCTATCGTGTTCCAGGACATCGATGGTAGGCGTTTATTTTTTCACGCTGACGAGGTGCTTAAGGGAGGCAGCGATGACTTCGAGACTTACCTCAAAAACCCCTTATGCATTTATCTCGTGGACGGCGCTGCCAATAGCAAACCGAAGATTATCGGGCGGGCGCGAACTTTCCTCGTATCCTCGCCCAACAAGCAGGTGTACGGCGCGTTAAAGAAGTCTACACAGCACTCGCCTATGATTGCTCCGATATGCACGCTTTACGAGCTCTTGGCTATTCGCGCGATCAACCCGGACATCCGGAACATGCTCAACGTGAATGGCGTGGAACACGCCTTCAATGTGACGGGCGGGTCGGCTCGAGCGATGGCTTACTGGGCTATAGATTCGGATGACACGCCGGAGGGCCAGGTGAATGTTGGGTTGGGCACATGCAACTTGGCCGCGTGCCGGCACGCTGCCGAAAATGCCATTGCCTCCGAGGAATCTGTCAAGCATTCGATCTTTCACATTTTCCCGTTGCCTGGCAAGCCGCGCCAGTACGAACTTCGCCCTGCCTCGCCGTACGTGCGGCGCATGCTCTCAGCTCTCAGACACGTTTGTTCGTCAGAGCGAGTATGAACTGGTCAACTTTCTTGCTTCATCCGAATCTTTGCCAGGCTTTCCTACCCTACGTGGCATTATGTTCGATGGATATGCGATTAAAAAAATCATCGCGGGCGGAGAGTTCAGATGCTGTGAGTTTATGGTCGATGGAAGCCGCGGTGAAGAGGAGCTCGTGACAGTACCCGCAGCCCGTGAGGAGCTCTTTCGGCACCTCGAAGCAGTCCAGGACAGATGCTGTGAGTTTATGGTCGATGGAAGCCGCGGTGAAGAGGAGCTCGTGACAGTACCCGCAGCCCGTGAGGAGCTCTTTCGGCACCTCGAAGCAGTCCAGGAAATCGGCAACAACATTCACCACCGTCCATTGTATGGAACCCTCGAGGCTATCGACTCGTTTATCACAGGCGAGTGGCTCTTTCAAGTTACAACCGCCGAGGACCATGACGTCAAAATTAATGGCCTCAGCACTGTTCTGAGGCGATTGCAAGCACTGAATGACGAGACTGCGGCTACCGACAAGGCGCGTCTCTTTTTTGTGGTACCAGAAAACATCTACAACAAGCACTATCAGCGGCGCCAAACGCTTATCCGGCGTGGCGCCGTAGCCATGCGGCCGGGTGAAATGGGTAAGGTGAAACTGTATGCGTTGTGCTTAAAGTACTAGAGTGTAGTAGCCTGGTGCGACACTAGGGTTACGCCTGAGGAGAAGTTAGCAACGGCGCACCCTCTTCAGTGCAGAAGCAGACGCAGAAGGCACTTAAGGCTGGAGGCTGGCCCCAAATTTATTTCATGAACAGTGTCCACTTTAGAGGGGGGTTCCAAACATCCAACTTCCTACCCTCTACGGCTCTACAAACTTCCTATTTGCGATTCTGGCTGTGCGCGCAGCGCACGCCATACCACGTCCCAATCAAACTAATTTAAGCCTACTAATTTAAGCCTGAGTGGGGTGTAACCACGCTACTACACTCTAGTCCTAGTCTTAGAGTTCAGAGTTCAAAATCGCCCCCTGAGCCCGGATTTGAGTGAAATTTATTTTTAAGACCGGATTTGGGCTTTCCGAAGCACAGAAGAACACTCAGCCCAGTCAGACTTGTTCTGGAGGATTCATCAAAGGGCTGCTTTATGTTGCTTGTTGTTGTGTCTTTGCAATTGAGGAGTATTATCTTATCTAATCTACTAATCTAATCTAATCTAATCTAATATAATATAATCGAAGCACCCTATAAGTGAATAATGACTTCTCGAAACTTCATTTTTACGTCCAAGGAAATTTCTTTTTCATTTTTTTCTAGTGTACAGTGGACATGCCAACTACGGCAGTAGCCCCACCGGAACGAAAAATGAATTTTTTCAATGCGCTTTTTTTCGCGCCTCCCCCGAGGGGAGGATTGGTGTTGGTATCTATACAGGGGAAGGGTGCCATTTAGGCGGTGTCATAGGAATCCCCTGGTCCGGCTCGGAAACCGGACTCGGGGTTCATGTAGCTGCCATGCGCAGTTTCTTCGTCATGTTCGCTGCGGTAGTTGCTGCGCTTGGGGTAGCCGCGGGGTGTGTTAGAGGTGCTCACCAGGCACCGGCGGTCGAGTAGGAGACGTGCCCATCCGCGGTGGGCTGTCAGGCCCCAGGATCGGTACAGCTGGTTGCGGAAGTAGGACCGCACCGTCTTGGTTTTTTTGTCCGAGTAGTAGCTGCAGTGCTCGTTTGCTAACTCCATCGTCAGACATTTCCCCAAACGCGCCAATGGCCGGTCCTAGGACCACTCCGTCATGGCCGAAGGAGTTGAGCCTGGCTTTGAAGCCTCGGCTCTCATCGCAGCCGTAGTTTTTTCGAGTTTAGTTAGCTAAGACCAACCTGGGGCAGTTGAAATAGGGAAAAGCGCCCATGGCAATATAAAAACGGCTCTAATCGTCCCGAGGAGCAGTGTTTTAGGCCAAAAAAAAGTATTGTACATAAAAAACACTCACGCTCGGATTTTGACCACCTGTCGGGCTTGAAAGAGGCTCCAAAAACCCGCGCATGCGCCCCAAATGCCTTTCAGCTTAATTTCCCATGGCAAGGTAGAAACCCGAGTACCTGTACCATACCACCTATCGCGATCAATAGAAAGAATTGATGTTTTGTACTGGCATCGCAGAAGTGCTCGCACTGAAAAACGTCCGTCAGTCGTCAGCAGTCCCTCCGTTACATCACAGGCATAAAAACCCTTGCGTGCTTGTTCTGGAACGTTGCCATATGTTACATAGCACGTGCTTAACATAGGTTCGAATGCTTACACCATGGTCTCACATGTGTGACTTATGACATGACGATAGCGTTTTACGCGCACTGCTATAGATAAAGTAGTGGTTTCGGTAGCGCAGTGCAGCAGCAGTAGTAGGTGAGATCAACCATGATGTGCGCAGTGGAGAGTTTGGTGGTTTGAAGGTTGAGCGACGAGGATACAGCGAGGACGCGCAAAGCGTACAGTAACATTTAACGCGTCAGTTGCCTGAAGCAGGAGGCAGGAGGTCGACAAAGTACTGTAGAGCATAAAGAGTAGAACTCGATGGCGTATAGTACTTTCTCATTCATCACCGAACAACGCGGACGAGTAACAAAGAGATTAAACAAGGGCACAGAGCACCATCGGGAAGGAAGGCATACGAAGCTATATTGGTGACGATGGTCAAAAAGTAGTGACGAGTGAAACGAAGTGTCTACACTTCGACACGATCTCAAACTGTGCACCTTCTGACACTTCTCGCACTTTCCCTTCTAACGATCGCCTTCAACGCAGTTCCACTTTGAAGCATCCTGCGGCACATGCCATTGCGCATTTAGACCTCTCTCGTGCCACTCTCAACTTCACTTTGCATTCAAACTTCCTTCACGCTCCCTCACAACATCCATTTCAAAGTATCGAGTATCGAGAACTCGAGAACGGTATATCGACATAAAAGCGCTTTCGTTGATCGTGGCGCGGCGCAGCCACGCCGCTGTCAGTTATTAACTTATTTGGGTCAAAACTGTTACTTATTTTTACGGAACCTATTCTCGACCCTGAGATCTCCGCGATAACAAAAAGTGCTTGCACAACGAGGCGAGAGCCACTATTGCATAGAAATGGAGGAGGATAAAGCAGACGCACTGCCAATACGCGAAAATGTGCCAACTCGCCGGTCTCAGCGTTCTCTCGAGGCAGCAGCTGCTTTCAACGATGCTTCACTAGATACGCCGCATGCGAGCGACACTGGTGACGCCGAGGCGAATGAGGACGACGCTGAAGAGGACGAGGATGAAGAGGAAGACGCAGAGCAAGAAGTTAGCGAGCTCATGGACACTTTGATTGATCGTGTCGAGTGCCGCTGGACCGTGGTAGACGAGGGCTCATGCGGTCTGTTCCCGCAAGAAGGCCTCTGCCTCATTGGCTTAAAGATCGTCGTGCCTCCCGAGTACAAAGGTAAGCGCAAGATAGCATGGCTTGTCTGCAATAGCGGACGATGACTTTGGATTTAGTGATGTCAACTAGAGTTAAATGACTGCTAGGCCTGGTAGCATGCATTGGTTCGCGCAATCTATTTGTTCAATGTTCTGACGGCCTCAAGGATCCCATCCTATGCTAACCTGTTTGTTCGTTGGTATGTGACATCACGAACGCGATTAGGTGAGCCTGAGATCACACGCGTTGTGCTGTGGCCAGCGTGGCTAGTCGCCGAGCACAAAGTGCCTGACGTGGCACAAGACGTGGAGCGCGACCCGGGCACTGCTGCTGCTGCCGACTCTGCCGCCACTGGGGCGGCAGAGAAAGACCAGGACGCCGGGCAAAGCGAAGACGCGCGACGGCGACGGCGCGCCCTCCGGCGGCAGCTGCGCGACAAAAAGCGCGGCCTCCGCACCGTGTGCTGCTACGGAGACGGGCGCTTCATGAAGGTTGGCTCCTTTCTTTTCATCTCCACTTCTAATCCGTAGTGTCGCTTCAGAATTAGCTTGATTGGCTTGACTGCACTTTTCCTTTATTCTCCTTGCGTCACGTGTCGCTTCATTTAGAGCCTCACAATTCGGTACACATTTCTTGAACTAAAAAGTTTTTCTTCTTCTTAATCGCACATTTTTTCGCTATGTGGCTTGATGAAGGTGCCTTTGGCGAGTTTACAAGCGTACGACCGCTCCAATGCGGTGGGAACTTCCGAAGGCGGGGTCCTGTGGCAAACGGCGCAGAAACAAGCTAATGCGCGGCTCGAGTGCCCCAACGAGTTCTTGAACATGGCGTCCCAGGTAGACTTCCTTGAATTGCGAATCGGTTCACAGTAAGCTTTGTATTATTGTAGCAGGAGAACATCCGTATGCCCTGAGGATGCCATCGATTTCGTTCAAGCAAAGGGAATGATAAGTAATTGGTGCATGTTTCGAAAAGCCCTTTTGTTTCGTAGCGCCCCTGTCCTCAATGGCTATGATTTTTACATGCGCATTTGTGTCTGCGTGGTGTCTTTAAATTTTTTTGTTTCTACCACATTAGAACATGGACCACATTTCCGCGCCCGCCCTCCTCGGCCGCTTGTGGGCTACTCAACAGGTGCCATACTATATCAGAGCACTCGAAGAAAATAGTTCAGACACGCATTGTCCTATTTTTCTTCTAAATGCATGCGTTAAATCTACTCTCGTTTCTCTGTTTTTCTTTGCTTCGCTCTCTGCACTCTAAATCCTTTTTGCTTCTTCATACTCTCAATCCTCCTCCTGTGTCCCCATATCATCGTCATCATCGCCAGGACCGGTCCAGTAAGCGCAGCAAGCCGCACCGGGGTGACGCCATCGCGGTGAAATGGAACACCTGCGACTGGTGGCCTGCCACCATTGCCTCTGTGCGCTCGGACGGCCGCGCCATTGAGGTGAGAAGAAAGGAAGCTGAAGGAGGTGATGGTGGTGATGGCAGCAGCTTGATTGTTGCAAGCAGTGGAAAGTGGGCATGAAAATGTGTGCTGTTCATTCTCTAGTGCCTTCATTTTATTTATTTCTTTTCCTGCACGTGTGCTCCATTAGGTCAAGTACGCGGACGAGGACGGCACTAAGCTGGAGATGAAATGGCCGGAAGACGATGCCTTCATTCTCAAAGACTCGGAGGCTGTGGAGTGAGTCGGCAACTATAGCTGCTGTATTTTGATTCCAAATTAGTTGCGCACATTTATTGAGATATTCTTAGGCACTTCCGCGATTCCGTGTCTGTATTTCGAGTGTAAAACGTATCATCATTTCACATCTTCTACTTCTCCTGTTGTATGCGTGTGTTTGTGTTTGTTTTCTCCTTGATATCATATTAGGTATGACAGCGACGACGCGGAGCTCTTAGACGACGGCGAAACCTGCACCCCCAAGGAGGTAAATTGGTCTAAATTTTGAGTACTATTTGGGCTCCGACCTCAGCCTTTGGTTGAAGACTGCGTATGTTGCGCATGAGTTCTTGATTCGCTTTTCTTTCTTATGCTGGTCTCTCCCATCTTCTTAATATAGCAATATGCATTGTCTCTCATTCCCCTCCTCTCAGATACGCGCCATGGTCAAGGCAGATAGCAATGGTGGTAAGCTCAAGGAAGAAAGCAATTCCTCTGGAGATGAAGAGAACAGTGCAGATGAGAGTGACGGCATTGGTAATGAAGACAAAGACGAAGAGCGAGGCAGCAGCAGCAGCAGTGGTGGAGGTGTGCGGATTCGAGGTTTAGTGCAATCGAAACGCGCAATTTCTAGCAGCTCTGGACAGGGCAGCTCCAAAAAGCGTGATTCCATTTCTGGCGAGATCAAAGCAGAGAGTAGTAGCAAGAAATCGCGCAGTAGCAACGAAACTGCCAGCGACGGCGCCGCAACCAAAAGCAAGAAAAGCATTCCTCGGCCTTCTTCCACTAGTGCCACTAAAGGAGCCTCAACTGAGGGAAGCAAGGTTCAATCGAGCCCGCGAGACAAAGCCAACAGCCCCACGAGTGGACGCAAAAGCAGCAGTGGTGGCAGTAGTGCACAGTTGGAAGCAAAGGCGATGGCTGACGCACTTCGAAAGGTATGAGACTGTCTTCATTTTATAGCGTTGCGCTTGGGAGTTTGTTCCGCTTTTCATCACGCTTTCGTGCTTTGCATTCTTAAGCTCCTACGCAAAGATTGTGCTCAGCCTCGACGCGTGCCTTATCTGTTCTTCTTTTTTAAACGCTCTAGCTCTCTCCTGCCATCTTTGACTCACCACATCTCCTTCCCTTCGTTTTTTTGCTCGTCCCTCGAACAACCACGAAACACTACATGTGCCAGTCGGTGCGCCAGAAGCTCCAAGGCGTTCTCACCGTGACCAGCCCCGAAGACCAACGGCTAGTCGCCCAAGCCGCCAAGGTGGCCAACCTGCCGTCATCGTCGTCGTCGTCAGCACAGGGAGGAAATGACCCGGCGCTGCTGGCGGGCGCGGTGGAGCGGGAAATCTTCAACCAAACGCGGACCGAAGACTCGGTAGAGTGTGGCGGGCAGTCGCTGGTGGGGAACGCCTACAAGCGGAAGTTGCGGCAATTGGCGTTCAACTTACGGAAAAATGCCGAGCTCCGCGCGAGAGTGTGCTCGGGGGCCCTCTTGCCGGCTGACCTCGTGAAAATGGACAACGACGCTATGGCGCCCAAACAGGTGCGGTGGTGTTGATAAAGGGGATGGGGGCTTCATGGATCGTGCATTCCTTTTATAATAATGAAGTTGCCTCCTTGTTTGCTTGCTGAAATATGCTGCCTTTCAGCAGAGTTAAGCTTTCATCCGTGTAGACGCCGTGAATACTTTTAACGTTTGGCGTATGTGCTCCTTTACTACATATACCGCTGCATGCACAATCAAAAGTATCTCTCAAACTTCCTTTGTTTGTATTTGGATGCCTGTTGCACCCGACTTTTTTTGTATGTGTGTATATGTGCCCGTGCAGTTGCAGGAGGAGCGTGCAGCCGCAGCAGAGAGGGAGCTCTACCAGCGGAACGCACTGGCCAAAGAAACGGCCATGAAGGCGAGGCGCGAAGCCATCGAAGTGAAGGCAATGCTCGATAACACGCTGCAGGTACAGCCGTACGATGGACAAGGAGGAAGGAAGACACTTATGACGTCTACCACACACCTCGAGCCCTGTCTTTTACTCTGTTTCGATCTCATTTCTCACACTTCTTGCGTCGTCTATCTCTTCAACCCATCTTATCAGGTGAAGCTGCAGCGCCGTACGATGACCATGGAGGTCCCTCCTTCCGGCACAGCTGCCACTGCTCCTGTGAACCGAGGCGGCGTGGGCAAAATGCGGCGGCCGGGACCAACTCCATCTGCTGCTTCGTCGCCCAAGGACCTTTCCTCCTCCTCGCCTGGGGGTGCATCATCATCCTCTTCGTCATCTCCCAGAGGCAGTGCCGCCGCCTCAGCCGCAGCTCGGGCGGCAGCAGCAGCCACAGCTGCGGTGGAGGCAGAAGCAGCAGCAGCAGCGGCAGCAGCAGCGTCTCCTGGTTACGAGCGGATGAAGTCCCTCGATGACGTAAAATCGGATGAAGAGGAAGAAGACGATGAACTTTACGCTCAATCCTACGGTCAACCAGCTGCTGCCACACTCACGAGCCCTCCGCCGCCGCCTCCTGGCGACGATGAAGGAGATGGCGATGCGAGCAAGAGAAAGGGAACGGCCATGGGAGCAGCTAGCGACGAGCAAGGAGGCTATGCGAGTGGGGGGTCGTTCAGCGGTGCTGACGACGAGCCCTACGATCCCGACAACGAGGACGTGGTGGAGATAGACCCGTTACATGTGCGCATGCCGTCGAGCAGTACGAGCGCGCGCTCTTTGGGGCCTACAGGGAAGAGTGGTCAGCTCCCACCCGGCACTCCTCAAACAGCAGCGGCAGCAGCAGCAGTATCAGCTGAAGTGGCCGTGCCTCCTCCGCCGAACCTTAAGCTTCCTGCGGGGTGGATTGCACGCTACTCGCAGCGGAAAGGCTCTTGGTGGGTTTGCTCCTGTTTTATTCTTGAAGGGGCAAGAGTGGGTGTGTTGCTCCTTGCGTTGTTGTTGCCTAATTAATTATTAAATGCTTGATCGGACTTCATGTGTTGATGCTTTTACCTTACACCACGCATACGGCATTTACCAATTTTCGCTTGTGTGGCATTTTTTCCTCAGGTATTATGTCGAAGAGAACACGGGCGAAAGCCGGTGGGACCCTCCCCCTCTCCCCCGCTCCGGCGCTGCCCTCTCTCTGCTGCGCGCGCCATCATCTGCGAGTGCGTCGTCTTCCTTGCCTCCTTCCGTAGCTGCCAAGCAGGCAGCACAAGCAGCAGCCCAGCAACAACAACAAGCAGCAGCAGCGCAGCTCGCAGCCAAACAGCAGGCGATGAAAGACCAGGCGCTGCAGCAACACCAACATCAGGTGGCACTGCAGCAGCAACAGCAACAAGAGCAAACAGGAGGTATGGGCGCTCCGGCAAAAGCCCCGCCCAGCCGTGCGTTAGGGGTGTTGGAAAGCGCGATTCGAGGCGGTGACGTGGCGGGCGTGCGAGCGCTGGTGCTGGCCGATGAGTCCCTTTTGCAACAGGTAAGAGGGTGTGGTTGTTGATGATGGTAGGAATGAACGCATATAATTTTTGCTCTGTTTTGCTTGCTTATTGGAACGCATTTCGGTTTCATCTCTGTTTATACAAGCTGTTGCCACCGCATGTGATGGCTCGATCGAATTGGAACACATCTCATCTTTTTTTGTCGCTGTTTTGCGTGCATGTGACCAGTTGGTGGATCGTGATGAAAGTTTGCTGGTGGAAATGGAACGCCTTCTAGCGCTCGACCCGAACACAAGCAACGACAACAACAACAACAGTGGCACCTACGATGACCGTGGTGGAAGAAGAACTCCTCGCGGTGACCGCTCATCGCCGCCTTCATCGCAAAGAGGAGGGGACAGCAGCAGTCGTTCCCGTAGCGGAGGGCGAGTGCGCGACGCGGCGTGGCGTGCCGAGCTGGAAGAGGCGATGCGGCTGGGAGCCAAGGCCAAGAAGCGCCCTGCGTCGCCGCCATCGTCCCGTGAGTCGACGCCCCGCCAAGGAAGAGGAGGCCGCAGTGGTAGCCCCGAAGGCAGCCGCCGGGATTACCGGAGCCACCGGGACCATCGGGACGCGTCACCACCTCGCAGTACCAGTAGTAGCAGTGGTGGTGGTCGCCGCGGGGAGCCATTGTCGCGTGACGCCCCTCGCGACCGCAGCCGTGACCGTGATCGCGGCGCTTCTTCTTCGTCGTCGTCGTCGGTTAACAGCCGCCCCGCCGAGCGCGAAGATGGGAGCTGGGACTGCCCTTCGTGCGGGAACCACAACTACGCCAGCCGCCAGAGCTGCAACATGAAGATTTGCGGCGCCCCCAAACCTGCTTCTTTGTCTTCGGCACCTCCGAACAGCGCACAAGGACGAGGAGGAAGGCGCTCTCCCAGCCCTCGGGGAGGCCGTGATGATCGAGACAGGTCAGTACTGTACAATTAGAATAGTTGCATTCACGCACGATTTGGCTCTCTTGGCTGCCTAGATGTTACTTCATCCTCGCGTTTCCTTCAGTTCGTTCTACTTCATACGTGCCCCTTTGCCTCTTGCTTGCCCGACAGTCGCGATCGCCGCGATAACCGTGGTCGTCGCGGTGATAGCCCCCGCCGCGAGAGCCCTTCTCGGCGTGGCACTGGTCGAGATGAACCTCTTTCGTCGTCGTCGTCGCCACCAGGAGGGTTAGTTAGCGGCAACCCCATGGGCGCGAGTGGGTGGGCGGCGGGTCTGCAGAGCGCCATGGCCTCGGGCGACATCCGAAAGGTATCGCACATACATGCAGTGGTGATACTATCCTGATGGCGATGTGGCACTGTACACGCTGAGCACTTCACCTTGATTTACTCTGCATTTGCTTTTGGTCTCTTTTTTATTTTTCTTTCTCTCCGCGATTGCTTCTGTTTCCTCTGTGATCATTATATCTTTTGAGCTGCTTCTTACTCTGTGCTCTCTCTTCTTCTTCTTGGCGGCTCACACAGGTGAAAGCAGTTCTAGTGCGCGAGCCCGAGCTGTTGCAGAACCTCGCCACTGGGGGCAACCGCCGCATCTCCCCGGCAGAGCAACGAGGCAACGAGGCTCTTCTGGTAACGATTGCTGCACTCATGGTTGGCTTGCCCTTCCGCCGTCACAACTTGAAGCGTAGACGTGTTCTTTCTTTTTATTGGCAGATCTTGATGTACTCTTTTGGTGCTTCTGCTGTGCGCTCTTTTTTGTCCTCTCCGCCAACTCTAGGTGCGCCTTGAGAACATGCTTCAGGCAGCCCCACCCGAACTGCTCGAAGACGCGCCGCCCTCACTGCCACCGCCTCCACCACCACCACCGATGGCGCCGCCTCCCGGGTTCACTCCTGCGAGTAGCGCTCCAATGCAGCCTCCTTCGAACGCACGTGGCTTCGGCCCTCCTCCCGGGTTTAGTGATAGTCCCAGTGCTGGTGGCAGCGGCCCTCCCCCGCCTCCGCCTGGTTTCAATAGTGGTGGCAACATGCCAGCTGGAGCAGGAGGTCGGCCGTGGCAGGCCACAGGAGGGCCAGCCAGCAGCAAGCGCAGTCGCTTTGCAGCAGCTGCACCGGGGACCGAAGCTGGCTCTTCTGCCGGTGCTAATGCAGGAGCGGCGGGAGAGCGCCAAGGGTGGGCGGCACTCGCGCTCCCAACAGCTGCTGTTGCGGCCTCGCCACCGAACAACAATGCCGCGCCAGTGGGAGCACAAGCGAGCCGAGGAGGGCACGGCATGCACCCAAGCCGCCTAAACGCTACGGCCCCTCAGCAGCAGCAGCCGGCGCTGCCATTACCGCCACCGCAAATGCCGCCACCAACGCACCTCCATCAGCAGCCGCCGCCGCATTCACAGCAAGGGTACGGAGATTCGGGCGGCCCAACGCCGCCTACAGCCCTTCATCCTCGAGGTGCACAGTCCTTTCCCTTGTCAGCACCGCCGTTTGCGCCTCCCGGTGCGTTCAACAGTGGCCCCTATGGCGCACCCACCAGCAACAGGCCACAGGCGTGGTCATCTCCTCAGGGGGGGAAAGGGGGCCACTATGGTCCAAGCGCTCAGCAACCGCCGCCGCACGGGAGTGGGTTCGGCCCATTTGGTAGTGGCGCTGCTGTAGGGCAGTTTGGAACTGAGAGCGATTTTGGTGGGGGCAAAGGGAAGGGGAAAGGGAAAGGAGGCAAAGGTGGTGGTGGGTTTGACAATTTTGACAGCGGAAAAGGAGGCAAAGGGTTTGATGGTTTTGACAGCGGAAAAGGAGGCAAAGGGTTTGATGGTTTTGACGGCGGAAAAGGAGGGAAAGGGTTCGCCAGTTTTGACGGCGGCAAAGGAGGAAAAGGAGGAAAAGGATTTGACTTTGACGGCGGAAAAGGGGGTAAAGGATTTGACGGAGGAAAAGGATTTGCCAATGGCAAAGGCGGCGGCGGTTTCGACGGCGGGAAAGGGGGCAAGGGGGGCTTTGGTGGTGGGTGGTAAGCTTTTCCGAGACAGCAATGAAACAGCAACGCAGAAGCGCTGCGCATTGAAAAATGCATGATCTTCGCTGCTGTGTAGTCGCTGTGCCTTTATCTGTCCTCATCGCTGTTGTCTTTACTGCAGTCGCTGTTTTGAAGTGCGCTCTTGTGAGAGCTGGGAGCTGGGTCATCGGGCCATTTCCAACAAAGCTTTTCTGAGAAAGAAGACCTGATGGCACTTCCTTGTCGCAGAGCTTCACAGCTCTATGGGAAGCGACTCCACACGCGTATTTTGGTCGTGGTCTTGGTTATAGGTAGTGTCGCTCGACTCGCACGTCGCAGTCGCGACTCAATTTTCAAATGACTTTTGACTCCTCGACTCGGCGACTCGGAAGCGCTAACTAACTAATTCGCACCTCCAGTGATTCTACAGACACACCGCCCACGGCAGCGGGGAAATCTTTAATAGGGGTTGTGGTTAATCTCAGCTTAGGTAGCTGAAAATTATAAATAATCCTGCCATGAGCCGCACGTACCGGCACCGGGCATTTGCGGAATTGCGGAGAAGCATAAACATTAAGTAGAGAATATGGGTTCAATTAAAGTATCTTGGGTTTGATATTCAGTAACATTGAAGTGCAACTGACATGGCAAGAGGTCGCCACTATGAGCTGGCGTCGACTCGAAGAGGATAGCGCCTCTTAAGGCAGCGTGCACAGAAATTGGACTTGGCTATTGAGTTCGACGTCATCACAAAAGCCAACATGTGCGTGCCACGGTGCCACGGTTCAAGAATATCGCTGCTCAAGCTAGACGTTCAGTGGCGTCATGAACGATCAAGCCCCCCATGTTTGCTCAAGCATAAGCCGTTCATATTTGTCTGAAAACGACGCTCCCGGTTTGATTTGTCTTCCTTGGTCCATTGGTTGCGGTAGGCTATCGCTTCTTCCTCTGTTTTCATCCCACCTTTTAGCTTGAAGTCACTACTGAACTCAGTGGGCTTCGCAGTTGCCGGGTTTTGATTCATTGATTTACCGACTGTTAAGTAAAAGTCTGCTGATTTGTAAGTGCCCTGCGCAGCAAAGCAATGTAGATCATTTGTAGGCTTGGTCAAGACATTGATTTCTTGCATTTGAGTAGATTGCGAACAAATATCCAAAAAGAGGCTAAATGATGGCAAACTCAAAAGGGCAATCCAAACATTACTTTATGTAAAGCGTTAGTACGTACCCCTAATGTGTCGGTCTCATTCTTTTCAAGCCATAGCCCGTTACCGAAACGCCCTGGCTTTGCGCTCGTGTCGTAGTTCTGGACCATGTGACAAGTTTGAAACTGCGCACTAGTTATGTCCCGGCCTTCAGCAGCACCATCTTCAACGTAGTTTCCAATCAAAGTTCGTTTTCCATAGGTCTTGCGGCCCCCGCGCAGAGCATTAGACATGGTTGTACTCTCAGCTACAGGTACTAGCCAGCTGAAACCAGCGCCAGATTTTTTTAACGAACGCGCGAACAGACAGGACAACAAGACAACAAGAGAGAAGAAAGCAACAGCACAACAAGACAACAAGAGAGAAGAAAGCAACAACAGAGAAACTCTAACACAGGGGGATATACTTATTATTCGTTGGCCAACCAACAGCAGCGACGCAAGACGACTGCGACGAGCAGGAACGCAGGAACACAGGTAGTGATGGTATTTTATGGGTAAAGTTTAAATCAAAATTACCCTCTATGGTAAATTACCGTAAAACCCTAGTAGTTTTGAGGTAAATTTGCAGCAAGTTTGCCCATCGT
>Ga0307979_1001555_pt1 | contig 16312 bp, 15 predicted proteins | sample OrgLakmetage1058_FD_201833 | JGI IMG/M metagenome (GOLD analysis project Ga0307979, IMG submission 201833) | Saline water microbial communities from Organic Lake, Antarctica - #1058 | ecosystem: Environmental > Aquatic > Non-marine Saline and Alkaline > Saline | place: Antarctica: Organic Lake...
CCCCCCCGACCGATCGAAGGAGAGGAAAACTTAGACCTGGGAGCTCGGGGTTTCCGACGAGAAGCAAAGAAAAGGCATGAGATGGAAATGACAAGAAACATGCACTTGCAGCATTGGCTTCTGTGTCATTTGGGTTTGTATTAGTTCGATTTCAAAACGCAGACGGCATCTGGTGCTGATTGCTCTTTGACCTGGATGTGAATAGATCTTGATTTCAGAGAAGTATCGTATTTTCCTTTCATCTTTCATCACCATCACCAGTGGAGAACAAGAAGGAAGGCCAGGCCGCTTCTTGGTTCTCTAGTATCATTCTCGGTGTATGTGAGTGTGAGATGTGGGGCCTATAGTTACAGTTATAGCACTGATGCCGAGGAGTTCAGACACGAGACACGCCACCTTTTACTTCTAACATTGATGCCTCTAATTTCTTTAATTAGGGCCCTTTTATCCGAAGAAATCACTCCCAGTAACCCCCCCTTTAGCTGTAAATTTTACTGTAAATACTTCAGTACTTCGAATGAACACCAAATCATTCCCTGAAAGAAGTCGCCCGGGGCTTATAGCTCCGTCGATGCACGTAATAGGGTAAGGCAGACATGGCTGCTTTCATTTTCACTTTGACATCTATCTTGGCGGCAGCGGATTAAATTGAATAGGCTTTCGGAGCTGCGCCAAGTTGTTCTTCGCTGGGAAGGCCTTGATTTAAGCAGGGGGGGTTTCTACCGAGTTGCCGGCCTTGGGCTTAGCGGAAGAATCGCGCGGAGGGACTGGGCCCCCATTGCAGTTTAAAACACAGATGTACTCAGAATCGCCATTTGTTGTGCCGCTGCAAGGAAAAGAAACTCTTCTTTTGAGCTGAGCTCTCAGAGCACGGAGGAGCGTGCCACTTTGGGCCGCTACCATCAATTCCATCGCCACTCGGGCATGTGCGCCTGATTAGCTTCTTAGTTTAGTTGGAGCTGCTTTGCTTTTTATCTCCTCCTGTTAGCCTTCTGATTCCAGCCCTTCGGGGCCTGTCTCAAAAAAAGCAAGCACGGTATTCCATTGGGTTTGAAGCCTACAACTGTCCAAAGCTGCTCGAAATTTCTGGTGCAGCCGAGCTGCCTTTGCTATGCCTAAGGAGTTCCAAAATAGAGTTCCCTGTGTAGCACCCTGTCTGTTAGTTACTGAATCCGGGTCGCTGCTCATAATAAAACGCACCGCAGTGCAGCTGTATAATTGAGCTGTGCGAGGCCTATAATTGGCCGGACGACAGGACTAAAATCTAAAAAGCAGGACCGGGGTGATCGTTTTGTTGGGTTTCAACAACCCAACACCCAACCAACTGAGCTAAGTGCGCACTTGGCTCAGTTGGTTTGGCGTCTGCTTTGTGCTTAATCGCAGTTCCCAGTCCAACAAGAAGTTCCTGGTGGTTCAAGCTCAAGCTCAAGAGGAACATAAGGGATAAGGGATATGCACCGCCGAGATGAGCAGCGACGGTGTCTACCTGCAAGATAAAACCCTTTCTCTCTTAGAAAGATATATCGATTCGAACCCTTGTATTTACGTGGCGTTTACTTTCTTAAACGCGGCAACCTCTTATCACCCGAAACCGAAACCGAAACCACCTGTAGTCAGCCTGTAGTCCTGTAGACTGAAGGTGTAAACTGTGTAGGTGTAGAAATTAAGTCCTTATACTATTTCGCGGATTGACAATGGAGTTAACAGGACACCGCAAGAGAAGGATGTCATTCCATAACCGAAGTCAATTCAGATCAGAAATGATCCGAGCTCTATACAGAGCGCAGCTTCGGAAGGATTTAAAGGCGGCCTCAGCTGCTGCGGTGGGCAGTTGTGGATCTGCATCGCTTTCTGAGTGCTTACTTGGCGATGGACTCAGCGATCGAGTTCACGAAGGCTGCAAATAGGTGCACAAATGGAAGTAGTGAGAGGAAAGAAAGCTCTTTGAGCTAAATCTAATCCAACTTTTATTGGTTAAGAAGTGTGTGGGCTTACTGTGTCACATGAGAGATGAGGGGGGAGAAGACGGAAAGAAACTTACCAGGAGGCTGGCCGGGGATCTTGCGGGTATACTTGACGGCGTCGCGGTTAAGCGCCGTGGTGCGCATAGGCTCCTGAGGTGCAGAAAGAAGGCAAGTTTGAATAAAAACAGAAGTTCAAGGGATGTATTCGACTCGTAGCCTCGAATTGCTTCATTTACTGGCATGAACGTTGGTGACACACACAAATCACAACAAATGAGGGCGCGCATAGAAATAGTGAGAGCCTAATGGAAGAAATGAGCAGTAACATCTCCAGTAACTAGCAACGTGCACACACGCGCTCTTCTCGCAGTGCTTTCTAATGCAGTGTTTTATTTAGACATCTCACCTTCAGGCACGACCGCACAGTGGTGGTGGCGGTGGAAGCCATCTATGGACGGAAAGAGAAACAGTTCGATTCAGACGATCAAAATTAAATTGTACAAGTTAAATGTCTCCTAGGCATGTGCGTGCGCAATGCCACACTTTCTCTTTCTTACCTGCAGGTAGGACATGCCCGCGCGACGCCAGAAAGTAGTGGCTCCAGACATCTTGATATATCTGCGAGGAGAATGCGCGAAAATATACGACACAACACATGAATACATATGACATCGCTCGTAGACGCCATACACCCATCCAATAGAGCACTTTATGCAGGCATCACATCAACACAGGAGCACTGGCGACAAGCCCGGGACCGACATTTTTTTATGGAAGAGTCCAAAGTCCGAAGCAAAAGAGGAAGAAAATCGTGTACATTCATACCCAGAGTCGGATTTAACGCAATCAAGAAAACTGGAAAACAAGAAAATGGCGTGTCGAAATGTGCATGCTCTTGGTCTATACTAAGTGAACCAAAACTAGGCGCGTTTAACAATAATAGCGCGAGAGGGCGTTACACGGTGATGTAAAACATCTCACGAATCGTAACATACCCCGTGCACAACCGCAATATAAGACCACTAGCATCTGCAGTTAAGTAGCTCTTCGGCTGTGTAGTAAAGAAATTATGGCTGCCGCTGCGAATGGCGAACCTCTTGAGGTTGAACTGCGAACCTTAATTATGCAGCAATCGGCGATGATTGATGAACTACGGGCGTCAAATGCTCGCGAGCTCGAAAAACAGAAGGTAGAATTGAAGCATGTGCAAGAGGCGCTGGCTTGAGAAGCCTCGGAGTTTGGTTCACGTCTGAGCTCCCTTTTCTTTGCTTCTTAGGTTGCTTTGAAAGACGACATCCTTGGGTCGCTTGTGCCACTCCTGAAAGCAAGCAGCACCAATCCCGAAGGCTCTAGTGATGAAAGCCGGAAGCGCACGGTGCGGCGGCGGCGACCGCGGCCTCGTAGCACGGGCAACAACATCGATGAGAGCGAAGACCTCGACCACATTGCCTCGAACTTGCAAGCTTCTGGCTTTGGCGGTGGGTCATCATATGCTGCCACAGCCACCACTACGGGGCATTTTGGTACTAGGACAGCATTTGACATGAACAACGAAAGCCAGGCAACTACCGACGGCTGTAAGTCTAGTGCTTTTCTTTTCTTTTCTTTGCTATTGGCTCTTTGCTAACCATCCCTACCTCTTCTCATGTTTCATCAGATGACGGCGTCTTGATTCGGCAGTCCGTAGAAGCCAAAGACACCACTCAGTTCGTTTCCATACGCGACGTTGGTCGTCGGTCCAGCCGCTTCGCTCAGACTTCTCAGCCCCCGCCTCCGGTGCCAATCGCTGCCGAATGCCAGGGGAACCCACTCAACCAAACGGGCTGGCGCAACCACAGCAACGGCGGCAATAAGAGTGCAACGGCTACCGCCCACTTAGAGAAACGTAGGCCCGACGGCACTCTGTCCAAGAAGGAAGGTTTGAAGCAGGTGTCTAGAGAGCTGGGGCTTGACCGCACGCGCGCAGACTATGCCGCTGACGCTGCAGCCGACGGGGGGTCGGGGGACGAAGAGGACAGCGAGGAAGAGGAGGAAAAGTACGGCTACAAGAACGCGCTGTGGCTCTCCAAGAGCCGCGCCTTGCTCGACGCCGTGAAAGACGACCGCGCCATCAAGAAGTTGGTCAACGAACAGGGGAAGCCCTGGGCGGATTTGCCAATCTCCGAACAGCCGCCGCCTCCTGACGCCATGAAGGGCGCGGACAAGGCTGCTTCTTCTACTTCTTCTGCAGCAGTGGCTAGAGCTCCGCACAGCCCGCAAGCAGTCGCCAAGCGAGAGGTTATGCAGCACCCGAGACCTAACGAAGGTGCCAAAAGCAAAGGGTCACGCCGCCGCCAGCGTGCTCGTGCTCAGAAGGTCTCTGGTGGCGGTGGAGGTGGTGGAGGCGGTGGTGGAGGTCATGAAGTTGGTGCAGAGGCAGACGAAGGTGTCAACGACAACGATGACGGCGACCATGACGGTGATTTAGAAGAATCAAGCCGACACGCGCCTGCGCCCTCTAAGGCGGGTGAGCTGGCCTGGGAGAACGAGATAGCGCGGAACATTTTGAACTTGTACGCCTCAAAAGTGAAATTGGAAGACGGCATCGAGCAAGCGGCAATCGCTCGCGCCACGAAAGCAAAGGAAGAGCAGGAAGAAATTCGACGAGGCCTGAAAGAGCCGGCTTACTTGACGGCGATGCAGCCTGATGCAGAGGAGGACGAAGTTGAGAATGGCGCCACTAGTGGTGGTGCCGCAACTGCAACTACTGGTTCTGCCAACAGCAGTGAGAGCATAGCTGACAAGCGAACAAGTGCTGATTCTTCTTCTCGCAAGGATGGCAGTGCAGGCGGCAGCAGCAAAGCTCTCAGCACGAAAGAAGCACTCGCCAAGGCCAACGCGGAGAAGGTAGCCAAGGCACGGGCCGCAGCCAAGGCTTTAAAAGCAAACACCTTTGGCAAAGCCGAAGTGGTAGTGGTGAAGCCACGTGTCACTCCCTCGATTTGGTTCATGGGCAGCGGCGCCGTCACTGCCGAGTGGACGGCTCTACAGCCGGGAGACGACGGGCAGCGGCTACAGGCAACTTTGGACTCGATGGAAGAGCAGTTGCAGTACGAGAAGTATGTGGCGACGGTGCAGGCGATGCTCGAGGCCAACTTGAGAGCCACGGTGCCAGATGAAGTAGTAGGACGATTGTGGAAGCAACTGGTGGTCACCTCCAATGCGTTTGCGTCCAGGTTTGAATGTTAGGAATTTAGTTAGGTAGGCGAAAACATGGCACAACAATGATATGCTTGTGAGTGATGCATCTGAAACCTGGTGAATACAAGTGAGGAGTAAGATGGAGTAGGGGCAAAAGAAAGGTCATGTAGGAGTTTTTTTTAAGTTTCATTTGTCTTTTTTTTGCACTCATTTTTCCCACCCCATTTTCAGATGCGTGGACGCCAAAAACTTCGGCGCAGCTCTCACCCTCATTACGAAGGCCTCAGATTTAGCGGGCAACGGGGAGGTGTTCGACCGAAAAGCGATGCAGGAGCTCAAGGCGTATGTGAACGACAGCTTCGCGTATTTCTATTACCGCCGCGGGAAGTACGAAGCCGCGCTACACTACGCGCAAAAAGCGATGCAGGTATTGCTTTTGCTTGGTTGTGAGGATCGTGCCACCTCTGTCGCACTTCTCGTTCTGTTGCCGTCGTCTTTTTCCTCAAAATTCTTGATTTCATTCACTCCCTCGCAACCCCCCCCCCTCTTCACCAATCATCCTTCGCCAACCACCTTGACATGCAATTGTATACTACATTAGGTGCACGCGAGCATGGAGGATTGGGCGCACGTGGCGAAAGTACACTTGCATAGCGGATGTGTCCTCGCCAAACTCAACCGTAAAGACGAGGCTATACGCTGCAACGCTCAGGTGATGAGGATGCATGAGAGTGGGTGGGAGAGAGAGAGGAAGTAAGTGATAGCACCAAAATTCATTCGATTTTACGTCTTCTTCTAGCGAGAAGCGGTGGGTTTTTATCTCCTTTTACTTTATCCAAGCTGCCCCAATTCCACCCCCTTTTCTCTGGTTCTTTTCCTACACCAATTTGATCCTTGTTCTCTTTCTTCGCAATGCCTCGTCTCTCTCTCAATAAACACACAACAGGTGCTTCGCATGGTCGAAGACGGTCGCCTCGAAGTGGGCGGCGTGGCGCCTCAGAAGCTCTGCCTGGTCGCGGTGTGCTACCACAACATCGCCGTGGAACAACTGGGCTTGCGGCTCATTTCTGAAGCCTGCGTGAGCGCCCAAAACGCCCGCCGCCTCGCGAGGCTCTGCCTGTCGTATTCCGCGCGCTTCCTCAAGTACTTTGAGAAGACTCACCAAGTAGCCCTAGAAGAATTATCGGGAATTGCGTCAGACAAAAACAACGAAGAAGCAGGCAGGCTTTTCCGCCGGTTGCTGAACCAATTGTAGAGGGGCCTGATGCAATTCAAATTCGCGGCTTCGCAGAAATGCTTCTTGTTTCGAGAGAATGGAGCGAGGTCCGGCTCAATTCCGTGTAAACAAAGGAGGAAAAGGAGCTTGAAGAGTGGACCTAAGAGAAGTTCCCTCTTACCTGCCGATCTGGTATAGTTCCTTTCGAATAGCTTCGTTGTTACATCTTACATCCGAGATCGCGAAACTGATAAATAATGGCCGTTTTTAAACTTGGCCGATGGCCGTTGATTTCAACTGCAAAATCTCGTTGTTGGTCGTTTCTTCCTTCCCCTCCAGTTCTTCTTCCACGCAGCAGTGAATCTGTCACGACGAAGTGATTTTAGCTTGTCAGGTCTGCGGCTTGGCATTGAAGAATACCTCTGCGCCATTCAGAAACAAAAGAAGAAAGCCTAGAGATTTGGAATTGGTCGACCGATTTCAGTATCACAAGGTAAATGGCTAGGGCACTTGATGTTTCACATGTGATGCGCGCAGTAGCAGGTACTACTCAATAATTAGTACCACCTTCACACAGTCCTTGAAAGCACCGTGCTTTATTCCAGAAACTCACTCATATCACAGGTTAAAAAGAGAAGCAGTTGCCGTACCAATCAAACTTTCGCTACAATGCCGTTTCCGCTGCTAAAGGACTTCAATGAGAACATTATCCGGATGATGACGGAGGGCTTCCGCGCCGGCCAGGAGCTCACCGTGATGAAATACCCCAAGGAAGAAGGCGGTCACGGCCCGCATATACTGTCGGTTGCCCGTGACGCGTCTAGTGGGGCTTTTGGAGGCTACGCAGTGACTACTTTGCCGTTAACGCACGGCGCGAAGGTACAAGCTACGCTCACACCAGACCTGATGGTGAACAGCAAAGTTACCGTGCCCGTGGCGGCTGTATCGGGCTTGGGCGTAGAAGTGGACTCGGCAGCAGGGGTGCAAGGAGTGATGCCCATTGGCGGCCTCGACGTGAAGTGCTTTCGCGAAGCTTTTACTGTGCACGCTTCAGCCAGCCCTCATAGCGGTATCCTCGCTAGTCTGTCCACGGGTGGCGAGGCCCTAGCCTGTGGCGGGGCTGCGATGTTTGCCCCCAACGGACACTACGGTGGAGCTATGCTGGGGGCCACCCTTGGGGGCGCCCTGTCGGCACAATTCACGCTTCCCGCGGAGTTTGCGGGCATGCCTGGCGAGGCGCAACTGTCTCTGGTAGCCCCGGTGAACGAGCGCACAGTGCTGGCCCTCCTGTTCGAAAACTCGATGAACTGCTTTGGGAAGACCGGCAAACTCTTGGGGCCGTCGAGCGGCGCCGTCTGCGTGGGCTACCACTTCCTAGATGCGGGGGTCTTCTCCAAAGCCCTGTGCGTGGCAGGCCCCACCTCAGAAGGGGGTTCTTTCGCGTCGGGCAAGCTTAGCGTTCAGAAAGGCCTGCCGATGGGCCAAGTCAGCGCCTGTGCCGAAGTGCCGCTCTTTAACTCGTCCCCGTCCGCCCCAAAAGAATCGCCTAGCTTTGGCATCAGCATTTCCCTGGGTGCTTGATGTGGCATGACCAAGGGTGAACTGGTTCATGGCGAAGCGAAATTAATGGCAAAGCGAAATTAACTTTTTAATGACGGGCAGCGCGACAAAAATACATGCGTTATGCTTTGCAGCTCGCTAAAGCCAAAAGCATAAGCAGGATCCGACACGGCAGCACGAACAAGACTCCCGCAAATATGGATGGGCGGTCTAGTTGCAATTCCTGACTTTAATCATTATTGCATCTTGCTTTGTGTAGCTTTTATGGTCTAGGTTTACACGATTAATCCCCGATAATCCAATGACCCATATCCATATCCGATGATATCCCCAAAGGCCCAAAAGCCAAAAGAGGGGAAATAAGGAGACAGAAAAAGAACATCAACACAAATAAGACATTTCTCGTAGCCTGCATTCCACGTAGCCGCAGTCGAAATCCCACAGGTAGTCGAAATCCCACGAGGCCGCTGGGTTTTCCTTCAGCGCAATTAGCATTTACCGGATCCTATGCTGACTCAAAGTGGGTAAAACCCCGAAAAACCTGCGGTTTTCTTGGTTACTGGCTAGAGGAGAATGTTATTCTTTATTCTTAATGTTAACTGGCCTCTTTGTCTGTAGGGAGCTGACTGCGGTAGATAGGTTGTTGGCTTTAATCCTCTAGATATATTTTAATCGACAAGGAGAACACCGAGCGCCCACATCAACGCGCAAGTGCTCGCGTTCGACAATCACGGCATTATTTTTAAGATTTCCGGAGCACGCCCACTCCAACTGGAGGTGATGGCTGCTGCGTCCAAGTGGCTTTGTTCTCCGAGATCACCCCACTCCCCAGGCAAATGCCATTGCCAGGGTCGTAAAAAGCGGCATATTGCCCTGCGGCTAGCCCACCTGCCGTCTCTTCGAGCTGCACGTCTAGCCCTTCACTGCCGTCGGACTTCAGGCTCAGGACGCCAGCATGCGAAGTAGGGCCATGCCTCACTTGTACAGTGGCTTCAAACTTGCTGTGGCCTCCATTGCCACTGCTAGCGCTTGCTCGTTGCGGCTGCAACGCATTTGGTGGCGACCCACTCACCCACGCTATATCTTCCACGGAGAAACGCGCACCACTGCCACCACTCGACGAGCCCACTGACTCACCTCCACTATCACCTAAAGCAGCAGAGCTGGTTGCCGCGGCGCTCACGCTGTTGGTGGTGACCAAGAGCACGTTGCTCGCCACGTCTTTCGCAGCCACGAACCAGGGGCCGCGGTGCACTTCGGTGGCTCGAAGCACGGGGCCGATGCCTCTTCGCTGGCCTACGGTATGGAAATGCAGCCCTCTGTGCTGCCCAACGATGTGGCCCGTTTCCAGCTCGATTACAGGGCCCGGGGCATCGGGAATGTAATGGGACAAAAAGTCCTCCCATCTGAAATGAGGGATATAATGGAAAGGGAAGGAAGGGGGGCATGAATTCAAAGACCAAATATTATGAATAGATCTTCAAAAAAAGAGTGGGAAAAAATACGGTCTTCAGTGCCTGTGAAGGAAACTTCATAGACCATCTGCAGTACCGTATCAAAGCACAAGGTGACTTACTTGAGTTTTCCGAGAAAGCACACCCCTTGAGAATCTTTGCGGTCTTTGGTCGGTAAATCGAACGAAGACGCGAGATCCCGCACTTCTGACTTGCGGTAATCTCCAAGAGGAAACATCGCCCTACTGACCTGAATAGTTTATTATTTATGGGTGTGTAGAGAAAAAAACAATCAGAAAAAAATCGACACACAAGCGCCCGGCAAACATGAAAACAGAAATGGAGGCATGCTATTAACAACAACAACTGTAAAATCATTCAAGTAACTAGCTCGTGAGAGTCTCTTCTCCAACACTCACCAACGCACCTAAACAGCACAAATAGTACCTGTTCTTGGCTGAGCTTCGACAAGAAGTAGGTTTGATCTTTTACAGGGTCACAGGATCTCAACAGCCTCGCTAAGCCCGTGTTAGGATCGATGTCAGTCTTAGCGTAGTGGCCTGTGACCACCTGAGTGTAGGCGGTGTTGGTGAAGACGAAGAGGGTTTAATGTGTTTGTGAGTATGGAAAAGTAGGGAATGAGCGAGTTTGTATGTCATTAAATTTAACAACAAAAGAAAAGGAGCGATCAAAACACACCAAACAACAACAACAAGACCAACAACAACAATGACTCGAAGCGCCGCAGCACCCTACGCTTACCTTGCTGAAATGCTGCCCCACGTGCTCGTAAAACATTCCAAACTTGATCCGGCTGCCATATAAAATACATGCACACACGCAGCGCAGCAAGTTATTGACATATGATCATGACGCCATGAAGATAAAAACAGCGATCTTCGTTCATTCTGATATGAAGAGAAACGCAAGATCTTTGCTGGTGCACATTAACCTCCCCCTCTCCCTTCTACTTCACATGCATTTTTTCTGTTCACCTCGCAACGCCGGTCCGCCTACACACACACCTGTTTGCATGCACTACACGCGGTGTGCCATGATTTCTTACCTGTTGCACAAGATGTCGGGGTTTGGGGTTCTACCCCTCGCGGCTTCCACCACCGTGTGCCCGACCACTAAGTCAAAGTACTCGCGCTGCATGGAAATGGCCTCCAGGGGCACGTTACAGTGGGATGCTACCTTGGAAGCATAATCCCAATCCTCTTCCCAGGGGCAACTGGTAATAGACGGAGGAGAAGCCACACAAGTAAAGTCGGATATATACTAAGAATGCAGGATGTTTTGACAATGCAGCGCCTGAAACAATACGAGTTAAAACAAAAGGAAGTTGAAGCGACCCCCTTCATCGCCCTGCCTCCACTTCCACAACAAAGACTTTCCAAACAATCTCCTTCTTGCTTACTTGTTGAGATGCGCCAGCTCATCTTCGAGCCAAATTTTGAGGTAAAAACACCGCGGCTTGTAGCCGTGTTCCATCGCTAACCGAAGCGCTACAGATGAATCAACGCCCCCCGACAGCAACACGGCAACTTCTTCCGAAGGCGACGATCCCCCTGCTGTCAAAGTGGATGGAGACGCGCCAGACCATACATTTTGAGCCAAAGTGCCTGCCACAACATCCCTGCTACTGCCGCCGCCGCTGCTGCTTTCTGACGTGGATGGCACAGTGCCATCGTTTTCTCCGCTTTCCGCAAGTGAGTCCTGCCTACCCAACTCTTGTTGTTGTTGACTGCGAATGAGATCCTGCACGGTGGCCACTAGGCTCGCAAGACCATTCGATCGACTCGGCGTGAGCGCAGACAATAGCCCCGCTCTTGATGAAAGCTCTGCAACCTCAACGGCCAAAGCTTCGCTGATCACACAGCCCTCCATGCCTTGTGCCACCAGCGCTAAGAGGCCGCGCGACAGCCTCGCGTCTGCAAACCCGCGCACGCTCTGCACTCGTAAGTCGCTGCTGTTTGAAGAAGTGCTAGGCTCCAGACTCACTGCCACGGATACAGCTGCTGCACAACCCGGAACTCGCACGCCAGTTCCGGCCGAAATTTCTTCCACTTCTTGACTCCATTGATCTCCGAGTTGAACGAGGGCTTGAGCGCGGGCTAGATCAGAGGGTGCGATTTTCAAGGCATCGGCTAGAGCTCCCATCTTCGCAGGCAGATGATCGCTGATTGCACTTCTCCTCACCATACTGCTAGCCTTCATCCCGCAATGCCGACGAGAGAAAGTTGGTACAAATGAGTAGCCCACACCATTGAGTACTGTCAAGTATAATAAAGCTGCCCGCTTCATTATCTGTATTATGTCTTATTGTGTAGAGAAGTGCCTGCGTGCAATGACTAGTGAGTACTGTTGCAAGTACTTCGTAGGCTCGTGCTAGACTATTGAAACGGTTCTGAAATGGATAAGCGAATGGTATCCAGAGCTGTTCTACAGAGGCGAAAGCTAATTATACGCCTGATTTGCCCAGGAAGTAGAAGGCGTTATGGTCTAACTTCTCTACGAAGAGCTTCAGGTCAAGCGTCAAGCAGCCAAATGTCAAGCTTCGCAAACAAAATCTTCGAGTGAATCTTTGTACTTCTCTAATATGAGATTCTACAGTAGTATATTCGGTGATTTTCTTGCAAGCTTCCAATCAAGTCAAAGTGGTATGAAAATACCTCCAGAAGCCTTATCTTAACTTTTGAGGCACCCCGAAAGTTACTCCGTGAGCTATAAATAAGGACTATCGAAGGCAGTGGCAATTGCGACTTTATAGAAGTTCATCATTTCGTGCGATACGTCGATTTCCGCATTTGCATTTCAATTTGAAGACCGCGAACATATCTACTGACCTTAACTTTTTATTCGTACTTCGGGCGATCTAATAATTCTGAGTTGCTCTTTAAAAATACCGGAGTCCAGATAAAGTTCCGTCTCGCCGTTGCGCGTCCAGTGGTACTAGTTTCGTCTACAGAATCGTCTATGGGCCTGATCCTTGTTAAATTCCGTAATCCTACGGTTATTTTCCCGATTTGATGAGCCGTGCCTTAGCTAGCTAGGCAGTTGGGCTCACAGCTCAGCATAGACGACACATCAGCCACAGCAGCATAGGAAGCAAGGTCCTTTGACTAGTCTTGCAATTCTAGCACTCCTCAGCAACTTCTTTCTCATTCCCGGTGGAGTACGATGATCAGCCGCGAAGAGAGTGATCTGCTATTTGAGCAGTTAGATACGGATGGCAATGGTACTCTAAACTTCATCGAAGCGAAGGCAGGATCCAAGAAGCTGAAGGTTTGTCAAGTCATCACTTAAGCCACCCTTATGGTATAATCTATCATCTCAGTCGATCTTTTCGAACAATTTCATGATAATGTTATCCCTTTCTTTGGTATCGAATCAGGCTGCCGGTCTCAACACAGCTATTCACGCTTTTTGGGCAGTGGCAGATGCTGACGGCGACAAAAACCTTACGAAGGTATGACTTTTGACAATTTGAAATAACATATCTGTCCTATCAACTCATTTGTAAAACTATAGCCATTAGCATTAGCGTGCGCATAAACACGCATTCTCACCGATTTGTTTCCCCAATCGCTTGCAGGAGGAGTTTCACACCGGCATGTGCAATTCGTTGAAGGATCCCGAGGCCTTAACGGAGATGTTTGAGACCTTAAGGGTTGACAGTGGTGCATCTGCGTCAGAGGCAGCTGCCGCCAAGGCCAACGAAGGCACGTTACTCTTTGAGCTCCTAGACTTGAACCGGGATGGGCGATTGTCTCGCATGGAGATTGCGCGTGGCCTCAAGACATTGGTAAAAGCGGGGGTACCGGTGAGCGTAACGGCGGACGCATTTTTCAAAGCTGCGGACACTGATGGCGACTCTAAGGTTCTTCCTCTTTCATGGTTATTTTGAGTGTACATTTACTGCTATATGCAGCTAACACTGTAAGACGAGATTATCGTAGGACCACACACGCGCATTTTTTCTTTCTGTAGGCGGATGTTTGATTTTTCTTCGTTTACTAGGTCGATTTGACCGAATTTCTGGCGATTTTCGCGGAGCTTCCGATGCCTGTGAAGACTGCAGGGCGCCCGAAGAAGCGGTTCGTGCCGTCCTTTGAACTGGTGGAGGAAAAAGCCACCACGCCACGGCAACCGCTTGCTGCGAGCGTGCCGCCTCGCGCTCCGTCCGCTGCTGAAGAGGCTGGAGGCGGGAGCAGTGGCTCAGTGGGGGCAGCAGACACGGGAGCAGCCGCACCAGTGGCGCCAGCGGAAACTGAAGCAGCTTCTGCCAGTGCACCATCAGAAGGCAACTGGCGAGAAGCAGTCAGTCGCTTGGAGTCAAGTGGGCCTGTGTACACTGCGGCTGACCCGGGCACCTTCAACGCTGCCAAGCACGTTCCTGTAGTGTCTTTCAGGATCGAAGAGGGTGCATCCTGCACGGTGAGCGTGCCGCACGGAATGGCAGCGGAGCACTTCATCGAGTACATTTGGGCCAAGAACGCGGCTGGCGAAGTGCTGGCTGGTGTGAAATTAACGCAAGAAGACAAGCCGGAGCTAAAGTTTCTCGTACCTGCAAGCACAGAAAGCGTTACGGCTTTTGAGGCCTGTAATTTACACGGCGTCTGGAAGAGCGAGCCTTTTTTGCCTGCGAATGGGGTTTAGTTCGAAGCCTCGATTTCTTTGATTCACACCTCTTCCTGGAATGTGTACATGTATGCTAGGTTAGGATAATTTTTACCAACCAGATATGATTCCTACACGTGGCGAGTACTCCCGTATTTTTTTAAAAGCAACTAGCACTAGTACTAGTGTCGGTCGTTATAGTTTTAGGATGTGCAGTAAAATATCAGCATATTTGTTGATGTATGTGGGAGGTTCTGTGTAATTGAGGAATTTTCCCTTTGTGGGGGAGGTCCGACTTGCCGTATTAACGAGATCTAGGACAATCGGCAAGATTCGAGTCGGTTATGTTACACCCCCCAAAACACCAACAAATAGCAAGAAAGCTGCGTGTTGACGAATCCTCCAGAACAAGCCTGACTGGGCTGAGTGCCCTTTTGCGTCATGTAATGTTCATCTTTGCTCTCACGGGCCTGCAGTATCAGTTCTCGGAAGGCGGCACTGGTTTCGAGTACGCCCGCGATCTCCACTCCGGCCTATCCTCTGCTATGGCACGCCATTCCTTGTAGTTGACCGGAAGCCTTTTGCACTTTAGAGCCTTCTTCAATGTCCGACCCCATGTCGACGACACCCATTCGGCCGAGGGTTTGCTACCCTGTTAGTAAGCAACTGCCAATCTAATCTAGGCCTTAATCCGTACATAAAAAGCTTCCTAGATTTAGTTTGCGCTGCTTTGCTTTTTATCTCTTCCTGTTAGCCTTCGAATTCCGGTCCCTCGGGGCCTGTCTCAAAAGCCGTTGTGGTAAGAGCACATTCAAACCTCATGATACCTCGAGCCATTTTACCGATTCGCGTTCTTCATAGGCGCTGGGCGCCGGGCGCCAGGTGATATCGGCACCATCATGGCTAATGGAGCAAGCTCTACTCGTCTGGTACTACAGTAGAGAACATTGTGCCATGACTCCCCACTCCCTGTAGGGAAAAAAAAATCAGACTTCGAGTTTTCGATTCCCCGGACTTTTTTCTTCTGATTAGTTATGAGTTATGAGTGTGCGGTGCGGTGTGCGGCAGCCGAAGCAAAGCGCGCGCAGAGTAGCCAGCAAGGCATGAATACTGCATACGCCCATTTGAATTGTAAAAGTATCATACCTCATGAAGTGTATACGCATTCTCCTGTGTGATTGCGCCCGCCTGCAAAGCCTGTGCGGACCAAATTTACTTACCGCTATCACCAACAGGTCAAGAACAGCGGCAGCGCCACTTGAAATAATCTCCTAAAAGAATCGGGCATATTGGCGCAGTACTCCAAGAGAGGATGGTGGGCGATTTAGCTCTTGTGTTCGGACGGCTTTATTCTCGGTTTCTACTCTTCCTTTTGAGCTGACAGTCACAGTCACCCCCCCCTGGTTTTGGCATGTCTCTACTCTTCCCACCCCCGCGTGCACATTATCTGATTTTATCTACACAGCCTTGAACTCAAACACCTCCCCTAATTTTACTAGGTCATAAGAGTCATGCAGAGGCAGTCTGCGTCTTACCGCCTCGTCGCAGTACTCGTGTACGTGTGGGGCGTTGCCATGACTGCTGCTGTGACCGATGCCCCAACTCAAGCACCTACGGTACAACCCTCCACAGTGCCTTCAAGTTTGCCTACTTCCCAACCGACTCTTCAGCCCATACTTGCACCATCGTCTTTACCGGCGCCTCTACCAACGTCGCTACCGGTGCCAGTGCCGACGTCACTACCTATTCCAGTACCAACGTCACTGCCAGTGCCTCTGCCAACGTCACTACCGGTGCCAGTACCAACTTCTTTGCCTGTGCCCATACCTTCCTCACTACCAGTGCCAGCACCATCATTACTACCAGTGCCATTACCATCGCCACTACCAGTGCCTCTGCCAACGTCACTACCGGTGCCAGTACCAACTGCTTTACCTGTGCCAGCACCATCATTGCTACCAGTGCCGGTGCCTACGTCACTACCGGTGCCAGTGCCGACGTCTTCGCCTGTGCCAGCACCATCGTTATTACCTATTCCAGTACCATCGTTACTGCCAGTACCAATACCGACGTCACTACCAGTGCCCGTGCCAACGTCTTTACCAGTGCCAGCACCAACGTCGCTACCTGTGCCAGTGCCGACGTCACTGCCTATTCCCACACCATCATTGCTACCAGTGCCAGTGCCGACGTCACTACCAGTGCCCGTGCCGACGTCTTTACCAGTGCCAGCACCAACGTCGCTACCTGTGCCGGTGCCAACGTCACTGCCTATTCCCATACCATCATCACTACCAGTGCCAGTGCCAACATCA
>Ga0307979_1001559_pt1 | contig 16281 bp, 10 predicted proteins | sample OrgLakmetage1058_FD_201833 | JGI IMG/M metagenome (GOLD analysis project Ga0307979, IMG submission 201833) | Saline water microbial communities from Organic Lake, Antarctica - #1058 | ecosystem: Environmental > Aquatic > Non-marine Saline and Alkaline > Saline | place: Antarctica: Organic Lake...
GATCGAAATTTTCGATTTGGATCCAAAAAACAAAAATTCCGCGGGTTTATGGCATGGGACCCCAACGCGCCTGGCACTGAGGGGAGTCTTGGAATGGGTTTCATGTGTCATATCGCCAATGTTCATCGAAATCTATGTGTGCTCAAAATTTCCGCTTTTGCGAGAAGTAACCGCCTTTTACTCTTTTAGTTTTAGCTGCCGGTTAGCGGTTAGTCGCCTGCTCTACCCGATATGGAAATGAGAGACGAAAATCTCGTGGGCTCTGTGGCTTATGAGTGTTGGCACCGGTTTTATGTACCTCAACTCGCGCAAATAAAAATAAAGTAATTTTGCTACTTCGATGATTAGCAGCCGCCTTGCCCAGCAACCGCGCGGTAGTAGCGGTCGTAGCAGTAAGTGGGCTTATTTTGGCCCGCCTTGGTCGCACGCTCTTGCTCCTTTGCAGCGACTTCGTCGTCGTACCGAAGAGCTGAGAGGTACTCGTCGCCAAACTAGCAAAGAGATGTCAATGATTCAAAAATAAAAAGCCACATGGACCGAATAGGATCAGCCAAGGCAGTACAAAATCAAAGATGACTATCGCTTTGAAAGACAAAGGCGCAATGAGGACTATGGGGAATACGCAATGAGTACCTGAGAATAAGGATCAACACCGCCCGTTACACTCCCAAGAAGCAGCATTGATGCAACTAACGCCGTGCCAGCCCCGCCCGTAAACTTCTTGACGCGCTCTACGGCTGGCTGAACCTCGAGGTCAAAGAGGAGCCTATCACGGTTGCTGATTTCAGGCGGTTTCACGGACATATAACCATCGTACCATCCGCTGTCCTCGTAGTAACCCACGTCTTTGGTCAGTCGATCACCAATGTAGGACCAACCAACTGCGAGCCGCACCATCAGTACCGCTATTAGGGCAAGCGTGCCGATGTTAGCTGATAAGAGCGCCGGAAGTACTTCGGCAGGAAACTGGTACGTGGTCAGAGCAATCGGCAGCGACACCACTAAAAATACAGTGCCATATAATACAGCGAGGCGTTTGGCAAATGCACTGTCCTCAAGTTGTCCCCAGCTGTACATAGGCGCTGCTTTCAAGTCTTCAAACTCCTGCGCAGGCTGCTGAGATACGGGTGTTTGGTCGTCTAGCAGCGCCACTTTGCTCTGGGGTTGCTTCGGCCGAGACGTTTCTCGTGGCGGCCTTGATAATTTTGGGCCGCTACTATCGGTTAAAAAGCTCTCGAGGTCGTTCATTCCAGTGCTCGGGTCATCCTCACTACTACTTCTACCGCCGTCCAGCATCTCTTCTAGACGGCGCCTATCGTCGTCATCAGAGGACGCGGCTAATTTGAGCAAGCCTCGCCCCGATGCTCTAGGAGTAGATTCACAAAAGCAAAAATAATGAGTTCACGTGATACTTCTTAAAATGCCACTCAAAGTATCTAGAGCACTTTTATCAGGACTTCTTAATCTTATTTTAGCAAATGATATTCTCATCTCAAGTAACTGGCTCTATTACTACTTATATCCTTCTTCAAAAATAGCCAAGCTCAGAAAACTTTCCCTAGAGTCACCTTGGGATGCCCAAAATAGCGCTTCGGGTTTGTATCAGCCCTGTGCACCCACTGATGCTGAAGAAGACAAGGAAGCCCCTCATATTCTTTAGCTGCGTTCGCGTTCAGCTGATTCGACTTTCACTCCTTCCTCATCGGCTCATCGGTATGACGTGGTTTTCGTGCACACGGTTGAATGTTAGTACAGGGATAGTCTATCAAAAACTACATAAACTCTACCAAACGCAACCTTCACTATTTTTACTCCCTCGAGGGGTGGCGAAGTTCATTGTGCCATTCCATTCTTCTGGCCACAACAATGGCGCTCAGACACGTAGGTTCATGCCTACTGAAAAGGCCGAGCCTGGTTTCAGCGAAAGCGCCGCGTTCTGTGCAGACATTACCAACGCCATTGCGGCGCAGTTTTTCGGATGACATGGACTCTGCAGCCGATGATGCAGACGCTGCCGCCACCAAAGCAGATGAAGTGGACAATAGGTGGCCTTTAGTGAAAGCTCCGGATGGTTACTGTGTGCACACACCGCCACCGTGCGCGGCATGGGATTTATCGTGCTCAACGTGGAAGACCATCGACCGCGACAGCACTTTGATCAGGTGACGTACTCTTTTGACTGGCTTCTCCTCTACCCCTCGCCTAACCGCGTGATGTTTCTGTTCAACCCCACCACAGCAACTGGCAGCACCCTGAGGATCCAGAAGACTACAGCCGTATTAGTAACACCGAGGAATCGTTTACTCGATTTGACTTAATGAAGGGCATGAACAGAATGCCAGACAGCACCAAAATGAAAATGTACACCCAGTACTCCGAGGACCCAGAAACGTGGACCGTGGCCAGGCTCTCGAGCACCTACGGCGTGAGCCAGCCCCGCGTCCAGGCCATTTTACTGCTGAAAGAGTGGGAGAAAAGGGACCGGGCGGTAGGGCTAGTCACTGCGGAGGACGACGCGCTGGAGGAAGCGGTGCATCAGGCTCACATTCGGTCGGTGCGCAAGCTCGAGGGCCAGGAAGGGGTCCGCCTCCTTGACGCCACCACTGACATTGACTCCACCAAAGTCACCAAGAAAGGGCCTCTCGGGAAGTTCCGCACCTTGCGGGAAGACGAAGAAATGCCCGAGACGCCCGATGTGGACGCGCACGTGAAGCAGTGGGAAGAGGAGTTCGAGGCGCGCAAGAAGGAACTCGCAGCGCAAGACTCCAAGCACATCCGCGTGAAAAACAAGCGCTACACCTTCATCATCAAGGACACTTCCACTCGAGCAGTCCAGTAAAAAGGTGAGCTATACTCATAGCTTTTCAAGCTGTGTGGTTTCTGAGTATCTCATTTGTTATGATGCTTTGTTGTCGTTTCGTTCTCTATAACCTCAGCCTCATTTCGGCTTTATTTCGACCTTGTGTCTTCCAGTTCGTGCTTCGCCAATGCCAACTTGCGGTGGCAGAAAGCTTGCATTGTACTGGAAGGCAAGTTTCAACCTATTCCGGTGCAAGAAAGTGCCAGTCGTCCACTAGGAGTGATTAAGAATGACGAAAAACTTCAGATGTGGCCTTCTAGAATGCTGTGGCAAATGACGAAACGATAGAATACAGGAATTTGTTTGCCTTTGCAGCGGTTTGTGCTACTTCGGAAGTGCCATGACTGGAATTACCTGTTTCTTTGGGCGTTGTTAGGGAACCATCGCAAAAACCCTCTATCGATGTAGTTCATATAGTGAGTAGTGAGAAGCCGAAATGAAAACCAATTGCCATATATTCATATTCATATTGGTTGTTGATTGCTGATAAATAGTATCTAACTGAAAACACTTCGAACTGCCCAATCCGAAATTGGAAGTCGAAATTCGAAATCTGCCTTTCTACTTGACATCTTTCTGCTCCGACTCATGTTTTATATTTTATACAAAAAAGGCCAAGAGACCTAATCAGCATCCGATAGCATCCACATTTGTTTTCTGAATCTGAACCTGAACCAGAACCAGTTACCAGCTACCAGTTATGATCTAGGGAAAGGGAGATAGGGAAATCTGCTCAATTCACTTAGAACTCTCAGCGCCCATTTCCAAACTAAAGAAAACGCGAACGCCCGAGAGGCCAAATGTATCTTAGCAGCCAGTACAAGAAAGCCACTTGGTGAGTAGGCGCTGTGCTTTTGAGGTGCCTACTTCGGGTGTTCTGCCTCATAGCGCGCTTCAGCGGCGGCTAACTGCGAGTTGAAATCATCAGGGTCCATGCTGAGGACGGACGCGTCCAGGGTGAGGATAAACTCCACTGCGGACCGCAAATTCACGAAGCAGTACCCCGCCTTGGACATGAGAGCCGCAGGGTTGTGGTAGTTCTGAATGTACTCGCAATTGGTGTAGAGGTTGGGCACTTGCGATTTCAGCACGACGTAAATAAAAATGGGTAAAAAGTCGTCCGCGCCAGGCCGCGAGGTGTCATCCGAGCCGCGCTTCAAGTTCAGCACGGAAAAGATGACTTGGCAGCACTTGACGACACAAGCGATTTTGTCGCCGGGCGCTTTGAACTGCGCCATCTTGCGCAACTCGTCCTGAGCAATCGTCCACACCACTTCGTTGTCGCGCAAGTTTGGGTTCACTTCTAGGGCCTCGGGCTTCAAGAACGAGAGCACCGCCATCCGCCGGGACAAGGTCGCGTCCTGCGCCTCGTCCCGCTCCCCCAATATCGCCAGGTCCGCGATCTTCCCCATCACGTACTTTTCGGTGTGGTTGCGCACCGCGGCCAGGCCCGCGTCTCCGAGCTCCTTCCAGGCGGCGTGCTTGGCCATGGCGCGCTCCATCGCCTCGAAAAAGTCGATGCACCGGCGCTGCAGCATGTGGGTGCCGTAGAAGCGGTACGGCAAAGTGGATACCTGCTGTTTCGACGGCGCAGTGCCGTCGCCGTTCGGGCCGAGAATGCTGCCGATGTAAAGCTTCATGTGGTGCACCAAGTCGTTGGACTCGGGCCGCATCAGCCTCGCCAAAAAGTCGTTGTAGGTCACTGCAGCGCCCTCCAATGCGCTCTTGTCAGCCCCAACTGATCGCGGCTCTGCTGACACCGCCGCCACCTTCCCGAAAAGCTCGGCTTGCCCTCCTGGAGCATCTCCTGATCGACCCGCACCATTTTTCTCGTCGTTTGCGTCGTCGTCGTCGCCAAACAGCCCAAAGGACGCCGCTGACGACAGCGCGCTTCCGCCGCGCCGGGTCAAGGACGTTTGTCGCCCGAGGAAGCTCGACTGGTGCTCCAGCCCTCCACCTAGCCCCAGTGGTTCCAATCCTTGCGCGCCTCCTGCAGGAGCTGCGCCAGCGTCGCCATTGCTGCCGTTACTCGGCAAGTCGCCGCCCGTGAGCAAGCGATCCAGGACTTCGTTGACCGTCGTTTCATGATCTCGGCCGTTGCTGCCCTCGATGTCGGTGAGCACGTGCTCCACGTTGAAGGTCTCAAAGCCGAACTCGCCCAGCTTCGAGAGGAGCAAGTCTTTCGCGCTTTCAGGCGCCGCAGGTGCTTTGTTCGCCGTGGCTCCTGCACTGCTTCCTGGCGGTGGAAATGTCAAGTCATCGGTCCCAACTTCGGTGCCTTCAGGTAAGAGCGCGAGGAGTTTGGTGACTTTGTGGTTGGCCACAGCCAGTTCTTGATCCCGCTTCAAGAGACGAGCTGCCAGATCGGTCACGCGCTGCTTTAGGCGCCTGTTGTCGCTCTGCACAGCGCTCAGTTGGGCATCGTCGCCGTCGCCGTTGGCACTGCCAAACATTTGCCCCGAGCTGGACCCTACTGCGCTGTTGCGTCGCCAGGTTGTTCCTTCCTCAGCCGTTGACGCGTCGTCGTCGAGTTCAGCGTCCGGCCCTTCGCTGTTCTTTAAGAACGAGTCTAAGTCGTCGAGCTCGTCTAGTGTATTGCTGGCCTCACGACCACTGCTGTTCGCATCCGTCTGCGCAGGAGCTGGCTCAGGAACGGCCGGCGTAGAAGCAGGTGATTGTGGGGGCTGTGGCACCGGCGGAGGCTCAGTTGCGGCCACAGGAGCGACTGAAGCAGGGGCTTCAGGCACCGGAGGCAATACAGTGGCAGGTACTGGGGGCAGCGCGGGCGGCGCTGGTAAAGGTGGTGGCGCTGGCGGTGCAGCAGGCGGCTCGGGTGGTACTGACGAGGCAGCTAGCTCGTAAAATGTGAGAGGAGGCAGTTGCCTCACTCGTCGCAGTGCATCCAGGAAGTCGTGAAGGGCCTTGAAAGAGGCTCCATTATCAACGCTGTCGCTTTGATACGCTCCGAGCATACGATGCACCTAGGCATGGCGAGAGACAGAACGTGTGAGAAAACGAATGAAGCAAAGGGCATATTGAAGTTGTGCGGAGTGCGTAAGGTTCAAGCTTTCGTCGAGGTGTCTTCGCAATCTATCTGTACTATTAGGGTTGATCCACTTAGTGCCCTCCTAAATTCTCAAGGGCTTTCACTTCGTGCACATTCTACACTGCCTTTTAAAAGTGTCTGTGTATATGACGCTTCTCACCAAGGCGTGTTCAATGCTTCCAGGAGTCGCTAGGCGCACTGACACTACTAGGGCGCTGGAGTCTTTCGGTCGCAGCAAGAAAGCACCAGTCCCAAGCCCCTGGAGGGCAGACTCAGCTCCAGCCCGGTCAAGATCCACCATAAATGGCTTTTCCATGTTTTGCATCGCTTTATCGCCAGGTGAGGGCCTGTTTTGGTGCAAGCACGCAGCCATCGAAGATGAGTTCACGTTCTCAAGCTTCGGCTTCATGCACCGAAAGCAAACAATTCTCCGACAGGCAATTAGAGCACGGAACCATCGAACACGTTGTGTACAGAAGTTCTCAGAAAGGTATAGGCTTGGCTACGTGTATAAACTTAGAGTGAGCAGAGCATTTGTGTAGTTGTATCGACGTTTCAATGAACTAGTACTCACTCTGGAGGCGCCTCGGCTGCGCTGGGTCCGCCGCTCCCACTCTTCTTTCTAGGCCCATGATTCATCGAATGCGCAGCCTTGGGAAATCCGCACTTGCATTCACCAAATGCTGCCGCACTCATGTTTATTTGGTAATCATTGCACGCCGCCATGGGGCGAAGAGACGGGACGTGCCTTCGCACCCTGCTTGACTGCCAAGTGAGGGCTAATCCTATAATGGGAAAGATAGCAAATGGTGGACTGTATACGTAACATGAATTCGTAAAATTACGACAAAGACTTCTTTTGAACGCTTTTTTCGCTGCCAACAAACAACGACGCTGCTCAATGAAGCGGGCTACGCTAGCTGAAGTAGCTTGCGCGCGGGCTTCCACCAGTGCCAGATGACAGCTGATAGAACTAGCTTCGCATCATGACACCTCCTTGAGTTATCTTCTGCCTCCCATCCGTCAAAAGCCGGCATTATCGAATGCTCCTCGGATAGCCATCCGTAAAGATAAGCGCTGGATGTTTGACGTCTATAACTGCTCTGTTAGCAAGCAATAAGAAACATGGAACTATCAGCTGAACGCCTAGCGAGCTTGTCTACCGGTGAATTCTCAGCTAATGGCGTAAGCGATGCCGAAATTGACTCTATGGTCGCTTCCATCGTGTCCCCTGTGGGCTCTTTGTTCAGCAGAGGTCTCGCGGTGGCCGCTCTAGGCGCTAGCCTAAGGAACCGGCAAGACGCGCCGAGCACCCTCCAAAACCTTGCCGTTCTAGATTCTCTCGTAGACATGGTTGGAATATCAAAGGAGTCAGAACCAGAAGTCTTGGGTATTCATAGCGACGTCATTTTTCGAATAAGGTCTAACTGTTGTACGCTGTTATCTGTCATCATGGGATACGTAGCGGGTGAGGATCCACCCAAGGACGACGACGGGGGCAGCAACCAGACAATACTCCCCATGGATGCAGTTCCTGCTCCTTATGAACCTCCACAGCGTAAGTCAAGTATTTGCTAGCTTGCTGCCAATTAATATGTTAACAATGCATACACATGAGGTAGTGCTGACACACGGTACTTTCTCTCTCTCTGTTCTGTTAGTACCAAAGAAAGCAAGGAAGCGCGCTCGAACCCGACAACGCGAGCACAATAAGCGGCGCCAAGTATCACAAGAGGGGCGAAATGACTCTAGTGATGTACTCACGGAGGTCGAGGTAGATAGTGGCAACATACCGACGTCTAGTGAGCTTGGCCTGCTTGCTGAAACCGAGGCGGGCAGCGACACATCGCCACGGCGCGCAAAGCTTTCTGCCACGGCCCTAGCCTCACCCAAGAAACTGTACCATTTGGCGCCATCTTCATTGCCCCAGCGCAATGACGACCCTATTCCACGCACTGCGAGCAACGGTGGAGCGGCCATGGGCTTCTCCATGAGCACTCGGGGCGAGTACCGCGTTCAGTTTGCGCGGCGACAAGGCCGCGGCCCGCCCCTTCGCCCGAGCGTCCTCTTTGGCGATGCTCTGCCCGTGGACGCCAAGGTGCCGTTGGGCCGAGTCACAGATCTAGCTGATGTCGACCGCCGGCTCGGCTACAGCATTCCGAAAGTCTGGTTTCCACACGCAAGGCCGAGGTCCGCAGCAGCCCAGCTCGATGCTCCCGCGAGCCGCCCTTCTGCTCTGGCGCGCGCGCAGCGGCCTTTGTCGTCCGAAGTGGTCAAAGACGAGTACTTCCGGTTTGAGGCCCACGGCAAGTACCTGGAAGTCAGCCGCCAAGACCCCAACCACCCTCTGTATGATGGGCTTGCTTTAGCAGCAGGCTCGAACACTCAACCTCACAGCGACCAAAGCCGCAGCCGCAGCCTCAGCCCGCGCCGGCGATCAAATAGCCACGAGGAGACCACAGTAGACTATTGGCAGCACTGGGCACCAGGACCGGGCGTGGCACCTGGCTATGAAGGCAAGGCCACTTCTGCGGCGTCACCGGCGGTGAAGCGGCCAAGACCTGCCGGGGCCAAGGCTCGCACTGCCACCACTGCTGCACCTTTAGCCGGCTACGCCTACCAACGCTCCGTCGGCTCCTCGTCGGCGCGACGGCAAGCTTGGGCCGAAGATGCCATGGCTGCGAATAGCACCAGCGCTCAGCCCAAGCCGCGGGTGCGCCAACGCAAGGTGCGTGAAGCAGAGTCAGTGGATGACGAGGCGCTGCCGCCGCCGCCAGTCGGGTCGGTGGTGCGGAAGGAAGACTTGAGAGCGCTAGCCGATGCTGAGGCGACCACGAAAGCAGCAGCGAAAGCGGTGGCAGAAACTTTGTTAGAAGCGAAGGCTGCCAATCGGGCAAGGCGGCTGCAGGCGGTGGTGCATGCGCCCGACTTATCGAGCCAGCAGTTGAAAGTAAGCGGGGCTCGAGAGCACCGCACTTACATGGCGGGCTTCGAAGCCGAGCTCAAGACGGTGCTGGCCCACAAGCAAAGCATCCAGCAAGAGATGCTGAGCTCCATTGAATTACAGCACCAAGCCCTGCCTCTGAGGTTCCTCTTTACGGTGCCAGGAGGCCCTACTTATTGCCGGGTCCGGCTGCGGCGCGCTCTGAGCTACTGGGTGGCTGAGTTCGAGAAGAACCAGTGTGTGGTCGCGCTCGCGCTGTGGCGCATCGCAGTAGATCGCTTCAAGTTCAAGGAGGCGACTGAGGTGTACCACAAGGGTGCCGGCTCCTCCAAATTAACAGCGATCATGCACAAGATGCAGCTGGCTTTGAAAGCCCGTGTGCTCCGCAAGTTTGCCCACAAAGTGTCGTGGTGCATCTTTGAGCACCGGAACGCTTCCGCCCTCATCGTGCAGCGGATGCTTCGGCGAGTGAAAGGCTTGGAGCGGTTCTTGTGGATGCACGACTCGATACCCTTCGGCGGCTTATTGGCTGACATGGACATGGACGAGTGCCGCTTCTTGACCAAGCAGGTGGCGCCGCGGGTGCGCGAAGACAAGCGCAAGTTTTGGCGGGCCAGCATCCGGGTGCAAACGGCATGGCGTCGAGTAGTGCTGGTGCGGTGGTGGCACGAGCTCACCGCCACCATCAGCATCTTGCAAGCCCTCATTCGCGCCGTGCCGATCCGCAAGCTCTTTCGGAAGCTCAAGCGCGCGAGCGTGGTGATAGAGGCCATCGTTCGCATGGCGCTCGCTCGCTGGCCTTACCTCAAGTACGGGCACCGAGTGCGCACCCTCCAGCGGGTCATTCGGGGCCACGCTGCTCGCCTCATCGTCTATCGCCGTGCTTTAGTTAAAGCTCGTGGGGCGAAGCACGGCCTTGCGGAGCCTTTGATGATTCAGTGCCTCTGGCGGGCCTTCCTTGCCAAGCAGTGCGTGCGAGCTTTGAGGCAGCGTGGCAAGGTTGAGTTCTTGGCCGCGCTCCGCATCCAGTACAGCTGGTACAAGCGGCAAGGCAACTTTTCCACCTTTGTGCTGCTTGGCGTCTTAAGAGAATCAGACCAGCGCGAGCGGAATGTCAAGAAAATGGTCAACCGCCTCTACCGGCGCTACAACGCGAAGTTAGTGCAGGCGCTGTGGCGGCAGCACCGGCGATGGCAGAGGCTTCGTTCCGCGCTGAAGATTCAGTGTGCGTGGCGCATGTACGCGAATTTCGTGAAAGTAGGCCGCATGCGGCGCGAGCGGTGGGCAGGTCGGAAGTTGCTGCATTGGGCGAAGGGGTGTGGAAGGCGGCGCAACCGCGCAGCTCGCAAGATCACTTTATGGTACCGAAAAGCAGTGCCGGGCCGGTTCCTCGCGCACTTGCGCTCGACCCTCGCCAAGGTGGAAGAGCTCGAGTTGGTGGCAGGCCGCCGCGCACGCCACGAGGCAGCTGCCTTGATTCAGGCTTTGTTCCATGGGATTTGGGTCCGGCTTCAGGTGCGGCGGCTCACCGCAGCTCTGCGGGTGCAGCGCGTCGCGAGAGGCATGTTTGGGCGGCGGCGCGCCCTCATGGTGCTGAGGCACGTGCAGCGCACCGTGTCCGCGCTCTTCGTAGAGAAATTGCAAAAAGAAGGCATCCTGCGGGAGCAAGCGCGGAGACGCCGCGTGCAGAACTCGGCCGCTCAGCTGATTCAAGCCTTGGGTAGGCGCTTCATAGTGCAGTGTGCTCTCCATCGAGTGCGCCTCGTGCTCCGCGAGCAAATGGTGGCGGCGATGCGAGTGCAGCGCAAGTTTCGGGGGCACGTGCGAGTGGCTGGGGCCATGAAGGACCTCATCGTGCAGCGGAGGCGCTTCCTGAACCCTTTCAAAGACTTGGGCAAGGCCACGGAGGTGCTTGGAGCCTCGCTGTCCCGTGCGTCGACTTTTTACGCCAGCCGAGATCCCTACGCTGGTCTGGGCTTACCAACGGTGCTGCGGCGCCTCGGCCTCGATGACGCAGCTCGCGCACTGAGGGACCAGCGAGGTGCATCAGCGGGGTCGGTGGTAGTGAGCTCCCTCACTGCGCTGCGGTCGATGGATGAAGATGCGCTCGAAGCCGCGGGTATTGTGGACTCTGCACCAGGGCCCGACGGCCGAAATGAAACCGTGGTTTTCCGCGCATCCGCAGCCCGTAAACTCATCGTGGCCTTTTGCCGGGTTGCCAGCATGACGCCTCAAGCGCGCGCGGCACTGCCTGAGTCCTCGCCCGAGGCAGCCATCGTGGCGGATTTCGAAGTGATTCCTGAAGCTCATCGCTACGCCATCGTGCACAAAATGTTTGAAGAAGCGTACTCGGCTCGGTTCGCTTCCCGAGCGGCCATCTTTGCCGACGCGTGTCGACGCATTGAATTGACCACCCACCAGCTACGACGTTTTCTTGCTCGGCATAACACTCCGGCGCTTGCCAAAGAACATCTCAATGAGCTGGCACAATTTCCGGAGCAGTCCGAGGAATTATTGCGGGACGAAAAGCGCCTGTTGAGCTGCCTCGACACTCTCCGGTACGCTGCCGAGCGAATCCACGACCTCTTAATGCCTTCTTCGTATGAAGGCGGGTTGGTGCGGGCCGTAGTGGAAGAAGTGACAGACATAGCGAGCCGAGCGGCTGGGTTCAAGCAGCTCAAAAACCTGGCCGAGAGGCGGCGGCGGCGCGGAGAAGCTCACGGCGACGCGGCATCGCTCGGTGGACCCATGGAGAGTGACGCGAGCTCGCCTCTGGTGCGCAGCGTGGCTGTCGTTGAAGCCAAGCTTCGCAAGCTCGCTCAAGTGGACGCTGCCGCCACCTTCGTGCAGAACGTGGCCCGCGGCTACACCGGACGGGATTTGTTGGCGGTCGAAAGGCACCGGGTAGCGGCGGCGCGCATCACGAGGAGCTATTTGGAAGCGAGGGCCACCAACCATGTACGGCAAGTGTGGGAGGAAGACCGCGCTCTGGAGCAGGCCGAGTACGAGCGCTCGTACAAGGCGTGGCTGAAGGAGCAAGAAGTCGCCGAAGCGGAGGCTTACCTCTTGACGGTGCCACGCTACGGCTGGGAAGAGGCTTGGCCTGAAGGGGCACTCCTCTCGGTGTGGCGCCGAGTGGGAGATGCAGCCTTTGAGGGCGAAACGCGGGCAACTCCACCCACTTACACCCTTGAAGAAAGTAGCATGGTCGAACGCTTGCAGAGGTTCTTTCGCGCCGTCGCAGCCAAACAATTAGTGCATGGCCTCAAGCGAGATCGAGCCAAAGTGGCCAAGGAGAAAGCAGAGCAAGAGAAATGGGAGCGAAGCGCCAACAGCCGAGACCAAATGATCACCGTTGGCATTACCCTCGCTGTTCAAGACCGCGCTGACGAGGCGGCGTCAATAGAGGCCGGAGTAGCCGAGGACGAGGCAGCAGCAGAGCGCGGCGCAGCTTTAGTGCAAGGCATGGTTGATGCAGACGCAGAATTAGTGGTGGGGTTCCCCGTAGAAGCCCGTTTCGGCGGTGGCGACCTCTTTTACGCCGGCACCGTCTATCAAGTGAACCCGACCCAGTACACCACTCCCGAGGGCCTCAAGTGGTACCCCAAGAACACCGTCGGCATCACCTACGACGACGGCGACTTCGAACCCGCGGTGCCCAATGCTCTTGTGCGCGTCATTCGACTCTTTCCCGGCAGCCGCGTCGAGGCTCGCTACGGCGGCCACCCTGCTTTCTTTCCTGGCAAAGTGAGCGGTGAAAACGTTCGGGACGGGCGAGTCCTGAGCTACACCATCGACTACGACGACGGCGAAACCGAGAAAGCAGTTCTGCGAAGCAACATCCGAGTGCCGGAAGACGCGCGGCTGGCGTTTCAGGCCAAGTACGAAGCCATTGTGACTAGAAACACCGTGGAGAAGCAGCGGCGCGCAGCGCGGGCTAAAGCCAAGAAATCAGCGCTTGACGCGAGGGCGTCTAAGGTTCAAAACCTCCTCAACCAATTTGACGCCGCCTGGGGCTCCGAAAATCGGCGTGGAGTATCTACAACTGTGAAGGTAAACAGTGGTGGGCATGGTGCTGCTGGAGCAAAGTTGAAGAAAGGTCACAAGACTCAAGCTTCCAGTGTCGTAAAAGCGAGCCCAGCCGCTGACCTTGCCACCATGCTTCGAACCGCGAGGGGCGTGTTCCACGAGTCGCGGCCCGCCGCCGTGGTGCAAGTAAGCGCCAAGTACACACGTATGGCGATGCGGTTCGGGTGGCAGGAACTCACCACTGAAGACGGGAAAGCGTACTTCTTGAACTTGGAGACGCAAGAAACATCGTGGCTGAGGCCCACTTTTAACTTCAAGGAGGAGCACGCCGCGTCATTGTTGCAAGCGCAGTTCCGCGCCATGGCAGGCAAGAAAGCATTTCAGGCGCGGATTCAATCGGAAGGGGTGCTGCAGGTGGTGGCGCACACGGTGAAGGCGGCGTCGGAGATCGCGTGGGTGGGGCACGGCCAAGAAGGCGTCACGCTCGAGCTCTGGCTCAACCGCATGGGCCTTCACAAGCTCAAAGACTCAATCACCAAGGCCGCTCACAAGCGCGCGATACGCCTTCACAAGCCCAACCCCGATGGTGGAGCCATCCTCGAGCTCTTGCGGCATGCTTCGATGGATGAACTGGAGAAGGAATATGCCATCGAGCGAGCGGTTGATCGGCGATTGCTCATGTCGCTGCGATATCATGAGGCACCAGCTGCCATCGAGGAGCTCGAGTTCATCAACGGATACAGCGGCCCGCACGATACTCGCACTATGCGCGAATGCATTGAAGCGTCGAGGCCAAAGCTGCACGACCGATTGTCTGCGGCCTACAAGGGCAACCCCACGCGGGTCGAGAAAATGGTGGAGGAATTGGTGTCTTCGCACTTTCCCGTGACTCAGGCCCAGCTCCGGGCTTTCCTCTCCGAATACGAGGGCAAGCCCGCTATGGCCCAAGACCACGTCGGCGACCTCGTGGATGTGCCCACCACACACACGGGGGACCAAGAGCGTGCCTGCCTCGAAGTGATGAAGAGCGGGGCGCGGCGACTCATTGTGCTTGCGTCGAACCTCGGCGTGGGCATGTTGAAGAAAGAGCTCGAATTGGTGCTGGCCCGCGCGGACAAAGTGCTCGAGACCGGTGTTGACCCAGGCCACCGCACAGCTAAACAGCACCAACTCTTAGAGGCAGCTCCCTCGGAGGCCCCCACCTCGAGCAGCGCGTCCCTTGCATTGGCGCTTGGTCGAGACGGGGCGGACCCTTCTCGTTCCGGTTTTGCCGCAAAAGCAGCGCTGCTGTTGCGTGTGGAAGTGCTTGAAGCGTCGAAGCGATGGTGGCTTGGCACTATCAAGCTCCAGACCGCTTACCGCTCACACCTCGCTCGAAGAGCTTGGAAAGTGTTCTTGAAAACGAGGTCGTCCACGGCCCTCCTGATCCAGTCCCTCTTTCGCGGCCACCAAGCTCGTTTGCTCGCCGCTTTTTACCGGCGGCAGCAGCAATCGATGTGGGAAGAGCTCTGGTCTGAAGAAGAAGGGGTGTTTTACTACTTCAACACCGGCAACGGTGAGGCGCTGTGGAACCCGCCGCTAGTAGCGTACCGCCCCATGGTGCGGGATCGCTTCACGCAGGTGCTCATGCAAGCGTGGCCTTACTTGGACATCGCAGAGCAAGCGCAGATCGCGGACGAGGGCATGTGCATGCGTTGTTTCGTGGAGACTGCCACTCGCTTTTGCAACGAGTGCGTGCCTCGAAAGCCCCCGGCCTGGACCGGTGGCAAGAAGTTCTTTTGCTTTGCTTGCTACGCTCACGAGCACGCGGAAACAGCGGAGTTGAGCAAACACACCTTTACCATCACCAAGGAAGCAGTAGCGGCGCAGCTGCAGTGCTGCGTGTGTGCCGAGCTCGCAACTCGCCGCTGCCAAGGCCCCCCGATTGGTCGAGAAGTCTACGCGCAAGTGCGCGGGTTCATTCAGGCTGCAGTGACGGCAGGTGGAGCACCGGAAGAAGAAGGCAGCGAGGAGCTGGAAGTGCCTTCGGTGAAAGTGTTCCGGGAGTTTGTGTTCGGGCACGCCCTGCCGTTCAGTGTGGAAAGGTGCGCGGTGTTGCACGCCGAGTGCCGACCGGCCGATGGCATGCTGGAGGGCCACCGCGCAGTGGCTGACTTTTGGCAGTCGTTTTTGAGAGTGCTGGAGCTCATGGCGGAGGAGTGCAACGAGTCGTATTGCGCCAAGTGCTGGTGCGAGTCGCATCGGAAGGGCCGCCGCGCCAAGCACGTGTGGGCCGGCTTCCAAGGAGGCGCCGTCGTGTGCGCCATGTGCGAAAAGAAGGTCGCCGAACGGCACTGCTCGGTGTGCGCCGACGACCTCTGCACCGCGTGCGCCGTCGCGACCCACTTGAGAGGCAAAAAACAGCGCCATGCGATGGCGCCGATTCGAGAGCAACTCGCCCCCAAGGGCCAGCGCTACTGCGGAGTGTGTGACCTTCGCGGCGGGTCCCACGAGTGCCCTCTCTGCGACACCCCTCTCTGCGACTCCTGCCTCGAGTTCAAGCACAACGAATGCCCCAACAAGAACGCGCTCATCGGAGACTCGTCAAAGCCAACCAAGTGTGTGGTCTGTGGCCGCCCCCCCGATACCAGCTGCGTGGAGTGTGGCGACGTGTACTGCAGCGTGAAGTGGATGGGCAACCCGGGATGCTTCGTCAAAGTGCACCGCAAAGGCCAACGCAAGACTCACACCCAAGCCCCTTACACCTACATGGAAGACCGGGAGGCAGCGCGCGTGCAAGCGCACCGCGCCAAGAAGCTTGCGCGCAAAGAGCTGAAACGCAAACAAGCAGAAGCAGCTGCGCAAGAAAAAGCTCGGCAAGATGAGATTTTACGGAGGCAGAATGAGCGAGAGCAACGCATCTTGGCAGAAGCTTATAAAATTCTCGAGGCCAAGAAAAAGACCAAGTCGGCGTGGCTGCCTTTGATTGGTGCGAGGTCTTCGAAGCGGTCGAGCAATTTCCTGGAGCCGATCAAGACGGCGCTTGGTATAAGCGCCAAAACTGGGGATGAAACGAAAGACGAGACCAAGAAACCAGATGCAAGCTCTTCTTGATTCCTTTTACCATTAACTTTTTAGGTCGACCGAAACAACTCGCCTCTATACTCCTATATCTCGATAGTTTTTAGTTTTTAGTTTATCCGTACCAGGAGCAAAAAAAAAAAAAAACTTCTACGTCGTCACTCCTACTCCTACTCCTATCACCTTCTATCTGTAGATCTATAAATCGGTTCCAATTGGCTTTAATTATTGCTCGGTGCCTGTGTGACACGCGATACGCACGAGGCCGCCTGGCCGCCTGCTGGGCTTTTTGTTTGGTGGGGGGGGGGGGGGGGCAGGGGGGCATTAAAATGGAAAAATAGT
>Ga0307979_1001564_pt1 | contig 16264 bp, 14 predicted proteins | sample OrgLakmetage1058_FD_201833 | JGI IMG/M metagenome (GOLD analysis project Ga0307979, IMG submission 201833) | Saline water microbial communities from Organic Lake, Antarctica - #1058 | ecosystem: Environmental > Aquatic > Non-marine Saline and Alkaline > Saline | place: Antarctica: Organic Lake...
GCAGAGCACCCTAATGTAGTGATAGGGGATATCAACACAAATACCCCGGTGTTCCGATGAGAGCACCACAACCTTTAGTACTGCCTGTTTGTGCGGTCAACCATGCTCCCATGGAGCTGGGAAGGTTACCCTGGGCCTCCTATCATTATCTATCTCTAATTCAACACAACATAGAAGCCAGACCGCCTTCTATACCACACATCGCTGTTACTCAATTTAAATGCGGTAAATTTTCCTACAGCCCTCTTTTCGGCATCTACACCAACGCCGGGTTTAAACTGAAAGGTGAACTGTTGAGTGTCTAAGTATTGTTGGCGTTGGCGTGTATTTGTTATCGTATTCGTGGTATTCGGGCCAAAAAAGTGGATTATTTTTTGACTGATCTGATATCAGCACTCCGCATCATCTCTCAACATCTCGCATTTCAGCTCTCTCATCTTCAGCAGTTCAGCAGCACTTCACGACTGATACTGAAGCAGGGAGTGGTTCAGCAGCCCAGTAATTAGTGAATCCGCTCTGACAACTGACAACCTCTAGAGCTAGCTCTTTCTACAGTAGCTACAGTAGTAGAGCCTAATTAGGAAGTGCCACCACCGTGCAGGTCAGCACTGTCATGCCTCGGCGAACTTCGCAAACGAGATGGGGCGTTCCTGACAGCGACTATACCGGCAGTAGCAGCGGTGGTGATAGCGACGAGGATTCGAGTGACGAAAGCTACAGCGAACCGGTGACGAAAAGAAGGAACATTACCGCAGCGAGCGATTCCAAAGTGGGAAACCGTCGTGCATCTCAGTTGATCAACAAGCGAGCAGCGAAGACAACAACGGCGTCTTCAAAGCCACCTAGAGCTAGGGCTACGCTTGGTGCAGCCACGGCTAATGACACAAAGGTCAAATGTCGTTGATCACTTAGCTCCTCTTGCATTTCTGCGGGTCGGCTTCAGGACGGTCGAACTCCAGTACCTCGCCTCTGTTCTTTCTAGTTTTACACTCTCACTACAGAACTGCATTCATTGCCTGGCATGCCTCTGCCTGCCTCTACTTCATTTTAACAAATCAGGCCTCTACGGAGTCCAGCCATATGGTGGAGGTGCAGCTTCAGATTGTGCGCAAATCATGCGAGCAAACTTTAGGGTTTTATTTCGTTGCGGTTGGAAGATTAGCTTTCGTGAAGGAATTGGCTCCAAATAGTTGCTCGGCACTTGGGGGGCTTAAGGTTAGGCATTACTAGTACCTCCATCTCTGATGCTCATGACTCTGCGCTTCCGATTGGGAAGTACCTCAATTGTCTGCCCTTGATTTTGTGGTTCAGCCGTGAACCATTTTTGTTTGTTTCCGCGACACCGCCTTCTTGTAGGTCGGGGATATTCTGCGGTCGGCTCATGGGCATGCGCTAGTTCCGTTCCCGGGTCCCACTCTTATCGATAAAATCTTTGAAGAGTTACCTACGAGCTTCAAATTGATTGTGGAGCGAAAGTCGATCGATGGGGAAATAGCAACTACGACTGGTGTAACTAGCACGGTAAACAGCAGTGACAGCGCCACTAGCAGCAGCGCCACTAGCAGCAGCAGTAGAGCCAACGCCACCAGTAGCAGCATCAGCAGTAGTAGCGACACTAGTAAGAGTAGAAGGAGCGATTCCGTTGCTGCCGACGTCTCTGCCAAGAGCCTTGATCTCAGCGGTTTGCAGGAGCAGTTCATGTGTGGTATTTGCGACGAGGTCATGGTTGATGCGTGGTCGTTTGGCTGCAATGGCGGGCACGCCAACTGTAAGCAATGCGTTTTGCCGTGGGTGAAACAGCACGCTACTTGCCCGCAGTGCCAGAGCAAAGTGTCGTTACCAGGCAACCGCAACGTGCCAGCGGACCAAATCATAGAAGCCGCTGTAACTGCAGAGGTAGTTGATTCTGAGGAGGCTAATGGTTACTGGTCTCGACGAGGCATGCCAGCTCCGGATGCCGACGTCTCTGCCAGGAGCCTTGATCTTAGCGGTCTGCAGGAGCAGTTCATGTGTGGTATTTGCGACGAGGTCATGGTTGATGCGTGGTCGTTTGGTTGCAGCGGCGGGCACGCCAACTGTAAGCAATGTGTTTTGCCGTGGGTGAAACAGCACGCTACTTGCCCGCAGTGCCAGAGCAAAGTGTCGTTACCAGGCAACCGCAACGTGCCAGTGGACCAAATCATAGAAGCCGCTGTAATTGCAGAGGTAGTTGATCCTGAGGAAGCTAATGGTTACTGGTCTCGACGAGGCATGCCAGCTCCGGCACGAGCTAGCAGTTCTAGCGAACCAAATCCAGAAGTGCTTGCGAATACTACTGTGCCTCTTACTCCCTCTCCTCAACCAGCTGTTGCGCCTACCTCCAATTCAAATAGGAGAGGAAGTGGAAGCTTAGGCATTGAGAGTGACGGCAGCGAAAGCACCACAAGTAAATTGATCAACGTGGGCAACAACTCAAGCGGAAACGATGACGAGGTAAGCAGCAAGCTTGCTTTCGAGGCCTAAACTGCACTATCTGGTGTTCCTTACACGAATTGTTCGGTAAATTTTTCGCAGGTGATTATTCTATACTGAATACCCGTTTCTACCATAATTCGGACACCGAAAAGCCCCAGACCTAGACCATGATACGGTTATGGCCACTCGAGAGGACCTAAGAAACATATGTGCTCCGTGCTCGCCACTGCTATAAATATAATGCCAAAATAATGCTCTGTTTTATAACGGGAGACTCGAGGGACTAGTAGTGCAGGGCTGCTGATGGGGATGACCAACAAAAGAAGTTCTTGCCCAGGTCATAACGCCATACGTCATCTGCCGCCACTGAGTTACTGAGTGCTTCTTCCGATCTCCGATTTCCTACCTTAGTCACCTGATCCTGGACCTCGTTGCTCGGTCAGTTGTTCATGATCTGGATCATAAATCACAAACACACGGACTTCTGCAGCATGAGCTAAATTAGCTTTTTGGAAGCCAATAAGCCAAAGCAATAATGTCCGAGCAGGAGCTTATACACGTGAATGGGGCCATGAGATAGCTCTGGGGTGGAAAAACTTACCTTCATGATCGCATAAAAGGCTCCGTAGCAAACCTCTCCTCTGCGTGTTCAAACAATTTCTTTGAGCGACTTAACCCCAAGAACCCATCCATAAATGCCCCATAAATGCCTTGTTTAGAGTTTAGTATCTAATGATAGTTCACTTTATTCCAAGTACAGCACCGGCTCGACTAATTACTCTCAGGGACTAGACTAGACTCGACTAGCCCAAGCTTTAGCCAAAGGTCTAATGTCTGAAGTCTAGACTAGACCTGTTGATGTATGTGGGAGGTGCTGCGTTATTGAGGAATTTCCCCTTTATGGCGGAGGGGCCGACTTACCGTATTAGAAATGTACATCACTTCCATGGCCACTCGGGCATGTGCGTCTGATTAGCTTCTGAGGTTAAGTTCGCGCTGCTTTGCTTTTCTTCTCCGCGTGTTTGCCTTCTAATTTCGGTCCCTCGGGGCCTGTCTCAAAAACTGTATTGACGAGATTTAGAGAGCGAAAGAGCGGGCGGTGCGTTCTTTTCGGACAATCGACAAGACAAGTATACTAGACAAGATAAGACTAGAGTAGAGTAGACTAGACTAGACTAGTGGAAGAGCAGGCCACTCAGGTCCGTTACCATCACTTCCGTGGCCACTCGGGAATGTGCAACTGGCTACCCTTTCATCATTTGCGAGTTACTTTGCTTTATATTTCTACCTGTCAGCCCTCTAATATCGGTCCTTCGGGGCCTGAGTCACGTGCGAAGCGTTTCATACATCTGCTGGTGCTCTTATCAGCAACCTTACGCTTGGAGCCTGAAATTAGTAACTAGATCTAACAGAAAGGTTGCCATCTAATAGGCTAATAGGCGTTAGCAACAGTAACCAAGAAAACCGCGGGTTTTCCGGCTTTTTACCCATTTCGACTGAGCGGAAGATCCAGTAATTGCTTATTGCGCTGAAGGAAAACCCAGAAGTCTCGTGGGTTTACTTTAAATTACTGGTTATAGCAACGCCTCAATGTGCATTTTTCAAGAGGGCAGCAAATGGACCACAAATCGCTATATGCCTGGGTGAGTGGGTGGTGTTTGACCGGCCCAGCAAAAAAAAACGCTCGTTTTTTTTTTTCGCCCCCCCAAGGGGGTTCGGTACTTATATAATACTGACCGAAATTGGGCAGTTATAAAAGACAGGAAAAATCCCTCGGCCATTCAGCTATTTTCGATTTCACTCGCTTCATTTGTGCGGATGTTGGTCACTGCGAGTACTTGTTTTGTCGAAATTTGCTGTTGTGCTCGTGTGTGTGGACACAAACATCTCCCCGCGGCATTAGCTTCTATGCTATCTCCCTTCTGGCGCTTGAGAGCTAGAGCAGTTTCTTTCTTATCTCTTGAAAACGCATAAAACTATTCGTGTGCTCGATGTGCTTTGTGGATGTCAACTCGTCGCGATCCAGCAATGCTACAGTAATAAAACATGAGGGAATGAATAGAAACAGGAGAGTAAGCTAGCAACAAGAAATACATGGCACAAAAGAATCTTATTCGCCGTTCCACGGCCGAGATGGAAGTTATGGTTTACTATCCGCATTCTCGATCACATCTTTTTATTGGGGATTGGGAGTTGTGTTGGTGTGGTAGTTGGTATGTGTTTATAGTAGCACCACCACAACGGTTGCATCGCACAGCGCGACCAATTCCAGTAGTGAGGTCTTGTAAGCCCGCGGTCTCGCTGCACTATTGATCACGCAAAAACTACCGCAGCCACGTGCTCTAACCACTTCGTTGGTATCCTGATCGACAAACGCATTTCTCTGGCACAGGAGGGGCCTAGGATGATTCGAGTTAACCTAAAACCTAGATGGAGTTGCCACATCTAACGTAAAGTGGAAATTTGACTCGCGTCTATCTATCCACTTCAAATAAGGCACAATACAAATTATTCACGACATAGTTCCGCACTCACGTCTACCTACGGCAAAAGGCTACTTTCCTTATTATCACCTCAATTCGGTCCTCATCGGAATCAGGCCCAGACTGAGCTAGGTCTCAGCATCTCCAATCGCTGCTAAAGCATACAAGTGAGACCTGTAGACCTGTAGTGAGCCTCTAGAGTCATAGCATGACTTGAGGGTGCCATGGGGGCGCCTTGGGCAGACTTCCAGTGACCACCCCACCACCACCACCATAGTGGGCTAGCCACCTCAGAGCTACTTCCGAAAAAAAACGCCTAACAGTGGTCTGTTCGGTTTTTGCTGCCCTCTTGGCATTTTTTGTACTTTCGCCCACGACAGAACATCGGAACTCGGAATCCCAATTTCGGATTTTCGCCATTTTTTCATGTTGTTTGGTTGGCTGCAAGGTCGCTTTCGGGTGTCGGGTGTCGGGTGTTGGGTGGACAGTGGACGGACGGTGGACGGCAGTCGGCTTCAGAAAGGAGCACAACCGTACAACCGTAGCCGTGTGCCGGCATTGCAAGTCACGGCGTAAGAGCGCAACCAGGAGGACTCCAGCATTTTAGCCACAATTTGAGAATCAGCTGCCGCAGCCGCTATTTGTGTCACTGCCCATTTGTTTTTTAGGCTTTCGTGGGACAATTAATTACAAGAATTAATTATGGCAGCCATAGCAGCTATGTCGGCTGCACAAATGGCCTGTAAGTAATCAGCATTCAAGGTCTTCTCCTCAACTGCATGCCAGTGATTGGGCCCTGCTTCCTCCAACCCGTCTAGTACGCCTGCTTCAGCGCTCCCAGTTACCCAAGCCTCTACTGTAGTACCGTTGACTCCACACGATCACGAACAGTACCGATCAACCAAATTGAACAGAGAATCCTAACCTGTGGCATCCTGTGTTTCTGTTGCTTTCACACGTATAAAAATATGAACAGACCGCAAGGCTGTGAAGAAAACGCGTGCGGATACGAAAAATCAGCCGGCGTGGATGAACGAGTTCATGGCTCGGATGCCGGAGTTGGGCAGCAGTGAAGTCTCGGCGGAGGACGAAAAGCCGACCCCATACGAGTTGAAGCGGAAGGAGCTTGAAAGCTCCACGGACTATTACGACCAGCTCGCTTGGTTTGTGTTCAAGTGGATAACGAGCCGCGCGTGGTTTGAGGCTTTCATCATGTGCAACATTGCGCTGATCGGGGTCGCTACTGGTGTAGATTTGCAGTTTGCAGCCGTTAAAGACCCTACCATTACTCAATTTGTGGATACGGTCTCGAATGTGACAGCAATTATCTTCACTGTCGAGTGCGGCCTCAAGTTGATTGCGGAGTCTTACCGCTTTGAGCGGTACTTCACTGACGAAGAAAACGGCCAGTTCAACACTTTCGACTTCGTGATCGTGGGTACGTGTGTGATTGTTCCACGCATGCGTGCAATAGCTGTACATTTTCTAAATATTAATTTAATGACTCATCAGAGACCACAGTTTTCTGTGCCTTGATTGTCCACTTCTTGAATGTTGTTCTCGTTTCAACGCTGATGGTACAAACCACACAATGAAACCTCAAACTGGGTCTTATGTTTTGCTTCAGTGAGTGGGTATGCGCTATCTTCCATGGGAGGTGGCGCTTTAGCAGCACTTCGAATGTTGCGGCTAGTGCGGCTCTTAACTTTCATCAAGGGCGTACAACAGCTGCGAGTAATTGTGAGCGGTCTGATCACAGGGATGAAGTCAGTTACGTACATTGTTATGCTGCTGGTGCTCATCATCTACATCAACGCCATTTTGGCTTGTCAATTTATGGGCACCAATGACCCGGCACGTTTTGGCACCGTCGCAATGTCAATGGTAAAATAGTTTTATATTCGCTGCAACTATAAATTAAAAAAAAGATCGAAGCGACGAATAATTTTGATAGGCATACGTAATAGATAGAAATGTTGTGTTGTTTTTGACTCGCTATGTTATTCTAATCTACATGACATCTTTTTCGCTTCTACTTCCTCTTTTCTGTCGTATCTTTATTAGCTTTCGCTCTTTCAAGTCTCAACCCTCGCATCTTGGACTTCCATCGCGTACACTTCATGGTTTGGTTGCTCCAAGTATGGTGGAGATCCATACGATGACGCCAATCCTAGTATGATTTTTACCCCTTACGGGGCCTTTGAAGGCTACCGCTGCGACGAAGATTTGGCGTACCCCCTCACCGTGCTAATCTTCTTCTGGTTCTACATCATTTTGACCGCCTGGGTAAGAAGCATGAAAGCGAAACTTCAACGTGGAGAGTGTGAGATAGGAAGGATAAGGGACTTGGGTTGCATGTATTGCATGCGTACCTGCGAAACAAAAAATGAATATATCGAAAGCACCAATACGTGAAGTTTCATTAGAAGAGAGTTGCAACCATTTGTGGATTGCTGCGAAGGTTGAATCATGTTCCTTTCCTCGCCAGTGTTAACGGAATGCTAGCAAGAACCCCCCACAAGTAATCTTTCCTTGCACTTCATTTATCCTTTGCATACACGTTGTCATGCCTCTGAATAACGAATAAACAGGTCATCATGAGCTTGTTCATTGGCGTTATTACTATGGGCATGTTTGAGTCTTTCCAAATAATGCAAGTGGAATTGAAAGACAAGGCCTACCAAGACAGGGTGCTGGCAAACTTGGAAGAATCCAAAGAGTCGCCTCTGAAAATTAAGATTGGCATTGCGTTTGCTGACGACAAGCCAAAAGTGTCTCGACTGAAGGCCGAATGGTTGCTGGAGGGCTGGGAGCAAAGCGTGGAATTGTGCCAAAAATGGCGCGACTCAACATGGTTTACAAGCCTCGTGACGACCACCATCATTGTGGTGGGGCTGTTCATTGGAATGGAGACGGACCAGTTTATGGGTTGTGTTCGGTACACGAACCGCCGTACGCATGAGTGGGCTATGGGCGGCAGCGCTGAAAAATCCGACGAAGCCATGGACCGACGGCCTGAATTTACGGAACGTTGCGAAGTTTCGGTGCGAAAATGCATACATGTAGAAGGGTGATAGAAAACGAAGAGGGAGATGGCGGGGGGAGCCCAGATATACTGCTTTGCAGTTGGACGTGTATTACATTTTTGGTCACGTGCTTCAGCCGCAGCTATCGCAAGTACACTGTGATCTTTGTATCGTTGCTACTGTACCAATATCTTCTTTTTTTACACAGTTTGCGTCGGCTTTCATGGAAATCGCGTCGCAGAGCATTTTCACCTTTGAGTTGATAGTCAAGTTTATGGCTGAAATGCCGGGCTGGCAGCGTTTTTTTCACGATGGTTGGAATTGCCTCGATGCTTTCGTTGTCTTAACTGGGTACGAAGAATATCTATTTTGATTCGAGCCCTCAGTGTTTTTCTCATTATCTTCCGTTCATTTCTCCACAACGCTCGTTGTGCGAAGTCCTCACTATTTCCGTAAACCCTGATTCGTACTTCAAGCCCTACCACTACCCAATACAATCATATCTGCTAGTAATATCCGCCTTTCTTTGATCACCATGCCCATTTTTTTTCAAACTACTTCGATCCCAGCTTCATGGAATTGACGCCTGCTCGAGTCGTCTTTGAATCCTTTCCCGTGGTAGTGCTGCGGCTGCTGCGGTTGTTGCGGGTCTTTCGTCTCGCAAAAGCGCTCCCAAGGCTTCGGTCGATCGTTGAAGCGCTGATGGAAGGCTTTTCCTCCGTCGGGTAAACGAATTGATAGATGCTTAAAAATACTCTCTGCATGCATTCTCAGCGATTTGCCCTGCTAGCCCCATTCATTTTTAATTCTGTTTTATGCTTCATCTTCACGCTAAAACAATCCATCTGATCCCCGTCTTTGCATGCTTGTTACAGTTGGATTTGTGTTTTGATCGTGGTATTCAACTACATCATGGCGTGCCTATGTATGTTGGGTCTTCAAGCCTCAGACCCCTTCCATTTTGGCACGCTGCCTCGCGCCATGGTAAATCAAGAACCCTCTTTTATTTATGCCCCATTCGTTGGATTTACTTGAGTCAACACCAATATGAGTACTCTTTCCTGTACTTTAGTAACCTCAATGATCACATCCTTGTTTTGTCATCTTGTTTTTCAACTTCTCTCCTACCTAGTTTACAATTTTGCGCATCGAAACTCTCGACACGTGGGACCAAGTCTTGTACATAACTATGTTCGGTTGCGATGAGTATCCTTCCGGCTACGACTTCACAGCTCGCCGTAGCAAAGGCTTGGGTGGTGTAATCAATTCGCGCTGCGGCCAGCCCTCAGCGTTTGGTTGGATTGGCGCCCTCCTCGTGCTTACAATCGTGATTATAGGGAGTTTCGTTTTGCCCACTGTATTGATCGGTATCGTGGCCATTTCCTTCGAAGAAGCAACTCGAAAAGCTGGCAACATGGAAGAATCGGTGTCGAAAATGGAAAGAGTACTGCACGAAGCCAAAGAAAAAATGCCTGGTTTTATAACCCCGTCGCGTATCGTCAAAATTCGATCCGTGTTTGAAGAATTAGATGCGAACGGCTCACTTGCTCTGGACACCAATGAATTGCGTGCCTTTTGTCAGTTGTCCTTCAAGCACTTGTTTGGAGTGTCGTTTCAAGGCAGAGAAGCAGACGAATTGGAAGGGCTCTTTCACCTCATTGATCTAGATCGTAACGGCGAACTTGTCTTTGCAGAGTTCATGCTCTTTACTGTGACCATGAAAACCGTACAAGTTAGTTGTGATCAGGACCCCGAGTTTGCAAAACGAATCTTTGATGGCATTTCCTCGAAGTACGACAGTCCACCAGAAAGCAAGCCCATTGAACCCTTCGAGCAAATCACTCGGTCAACCTCAAGCCCATTGAATGCGACCTTCGACGATGGCAGCAAAGCCCACGGTGAAGTTGAAACCAAGGAAGAATCGAACCAGCTTGACTACAAAGGCTTGCACCATGCCGCTCGCTTGCCCGAATTCGTTCCCGGCGCCAGCATTACTTCTTCGTTTCTTACTTCTGCCACTACAACCTCCGGGTCAACCGACATTGGTGGTAGCAGCATCATCAACAGCAGCATTCCAGGTAGAGGAGGGCGAAGTCGGCCTACTCTGCCCACGTCATCGCTCACGGAAGTGGTCGAAACTGCGAGCTCTACGATGGGTTCAGCGTTTGGTTTGAGGGCAGTCGCCGTCGCCAAATCGCTGCCCGCGGCCCAGCGAAGTAAAGAGCCGTTGGATTCGGCAAAAGCGGCCGCTGGCGACGCTGCGCTCAGTTTCCGATTGGCACAAGCCATCACGACGGAGCTTCTCTTTGCGGGGCGCACTTTTGACGCATTGAACACCAACAGCAAGACTCAACCGAGCCTGGACTACGGCCCAGCACCAGACCCGCGAAGCTTAGATCAGGTTATCACATGCCTCTGCTCTTATTCTATTCTAGGTTGAAGTCTATAAATCATTCATCACGACCTCAAATCTTGTGTATGCACGCAATGGTAGTATGCCATCGTTTGATTAGTTTCCTCAACCCTTCTTTTTCTTCTTCTGTTATACCTTCTTCTCATCGCTTCAGTTGGTGCACAAGTTCGTGTCAGTCGTGCGCCGCGCCAAAGGGCTCGAAGTGGCCAGCGCCCTCGCGGCCCTCGGTGGGGACATGCACCTCGACGAAACGTCCGGCGCTTTTGCCGTGCGGCCACCCCACCTCCCACAACCCCCAACCAAGCCATTGCGGCTTCGCCAGGCGCTGACTCCGCCGAATATTTCACCAAATCACCATTCGTCTTCGTCCTCGAGGGCACCGCAACCGCGCGCGCTGGCAGCGTCCTCCGTGTCACCTGCAGCGGGCGCCAAGGCGATAGGTCGCGCCCTCTCCAAGCGCGCTACGACTTCTTCCAATGGTCCAAAGCCAACCTCTCCCACTACAGGGGGTGGTGGTGGCACTGCCACGCGATCCGCGGGTTCTCGAAGGACGCCGCCGCATCCGCCTCCTACCCTGGCGGGCAACAGTTCCCACTACACGAATCGGCCGTCGATGTCAAATCGAGACGCCAGCAGCGACCTGCTGCGAACACCTCGGCGCGTGAGCAGTGCGTCAGCAGACCGCCCACCCTCGGTGACGACACCCCCTTCGAAAAGCCAAAGGCAACACCACCGGTCAGGCGGGCCGCCTCGCTCGAGCAGTGGCAACTACACCGGCAGTGGCAAACAGGGACCTTTGCAACTCGCGCTCAAAAACGGCACCAACGGCGGTAGGCGAAACACTATTGGTGGCAGCCATCGATCTGGTCGCGTTTCACCTCCACCTCGGAGGTCAGTCCGCGGAGAGTCCAAGTCGACCAGTTTCTCGACGCCAAAAGGTGAGGTGGCCGTGGCGTGGCGGCGTGTTTTGGGCTTCTTGCAGTCGTCGCCTGAGGCTTCGCTCTCTTTAGAAGCCCTCTTTGACGATTGCTGGAAGCTTGATTTGGTTAGCTTGAGTCATGCGATGACCCAACTTGGTGCCAATCTCAATGAGGCTCAACTGCTAGCTTTTCAGCGCGATGCAGATGTCAACGGCGACGGCGAGGTGTGATTATGAGAGCGCAAGGGCATGGAGTACACTTGTATAGGCTCAAGCAGCGCGTTCTACGCAGTGCTATTTCCACGTTTTGCCATAATTTCTTAAATGAACTATTATTTGTTTTACTTTCTGTGTGCTCAGGTGACCCTTGACGAGTTTCTGGCATCGGTGGAAACCAGATCGGCGTCAGTAGCAGGGCAGCAGGCGTCTGCGTGGCATGCTGTCGGCCTCACCATCCGTCGGCTCGGTGGGGTGAGTGCGTTTTTCCAGTCGGCAGTGGCGCCTTCAGGTGCCCAGCCAGGAAATGGCGGGCTGACGCTGTCGCAGATTGCAGCAGCGCTGGTGGAGCACGGGTGTGGCCTGGACTCGGCACAAGAGGCCTTGGTCCTGGATGCCCTGTGCGACAAAGTAAGCGAGACCAACAGTAGCCGCAGCAGCATCAGGGGGAGTAATAGTCCTATAAGCGTATCGCCGCACCATTTTAGCACTGTGCTGGAGGCTAATACCACGCTTGCCCAAGGTAGCTCAAGGTCGCCTGGGAAGGCTGCTCTCGCCGCTCAGGCAGCGGCTGCCGCTGAACGCCTAGAGCAATTACCAGGCTTAGGTCCTGGCGGGAGCGCACACGTCGTCTGCGCCACTGCGTGGACCAAGGTCCTCAACTACCTGGCCTCTGAACCAAGTTTCGCCGGCGTGATTGAAGACAAATTTGACGAAGCTGCCGACGCAGGTTCAAACTCGCTGGAGCTTCACGAATTAGAGCTGTGTTTGAAGAAGCAAGGCTTGTCGCTGTCAAGCAACGAACTGGCAGCTTTTCACGCGGACTGCGACGTGAACATGGACGGCACAATTACCATCGACGACTTTTTGATGGCAGTCCAAAGGCACCGCGAGGAACTCGGACACCACGGCAAGGGCATTTAGAGCAAGCATAGGCCCAAATTTGATTTCAGTTGCATGGCCCCTTTAATTTGCATCTATCTCTTCCAAGAACCACGTACTCACCGTACTTACGCCTGTCACTGTAACCTGGGCTGGTGTACCTGCCGCAATTACTGGCAAAATACGAACGAATACAGTCTGAAACTTTTATGTGTATGGTCTGCGCCGTATCTTATATCTTCGCTTTATATAAGTACACTTCACCGAAATGGTTTTGGTGCGCTTCACAAAAGTCTTTGCGGTCCGTAATTCGTACACACTATCCTCTTTACGATTTTGACTCGCAACGCACGCGCGTACACTTCTGCCCGCAGCATTGGCTTCTGTGTCATTTGGGTTTGTATTAGTTCGAGTTCGAGTTTCCAAGGGGCCAAGCAAGGGGCCGGTTTGACGGTTGCCAGTTTCCGCTTTCATTGGTATTGGGGGAGGTATTGAGATAAACAGATAAAACATAAAGTTCGAAAGGACACGTTGTGCCAGGAATTTTGATTTTAATGCACGCTCGCACTGGAATAGGAAAAGTGCTGTCGATATCGATCGAGATAATCGCGAAGGTTACTTCGAGAAACCAAACAGCCCAGCTGCCTAGCTAGCCGTAAGCTCCCGGCCGCTCAGTCATTTTCCACGCAAAACGGCCCTGGTATAATGTAGAATATGAATAGATCTGTGGGGCCGTTGGTTAACGTAAAACTTATGTAAGAAGTCGTCAACTAGCCAGATCGCCACTCCAAATAGGGTTAATAAATACGTACAGCTCAGCGAGCCGCAAGTAGCACACAGCTCCGTCTCCGTTATAGTACAGTAGATGAGTTAGGATTTCGGAGAAAGAAGAACGAGTCGTCTCGAGCAACCGACGACAGGATTCGGTGCAATAGATCAACGTAGTTTGATGTCTTATGTTGCCACGACCAAAAAGTGCCTACCAAGGATTTTTGTCCGTCCGTCAGTCAGTCACTCCGTCACATCACAGACACAAAAAACCCTTGCGTGCTTGTTCTGACACGTTGTCAGGTCACTGACATCAACCATGTCAAGACACGTTCTCACGTCACTGAAATCAACTACGTTGATCGTGGCGTGGCGGCGCGCGCGCCGCTGCAGTTTTCATCAACGTCACTCTGACGAGGAACGAGGAATCCTTTTCTTCTTCTTCTTCTTCTTCTTCTTCTTCTTCATCTTACGGTTTGGAAAACAGTGATCAGAAGTCAGAAGGATCACGATGGCACACGACGGAGTGCGCCGATGACCTACTTCAAAGCTTGCTCTGCCTAGAAAGCTCATCGCGTTAACGCATACTTGCCATCATTGAGAAGGGTATTCGCCCCTTTCGTTAGTAATATCCAATGATGCTGTCATCAAAATCGGTCGCTTTGTTTCTACTGGGTTCCTGCGATAGCCTGATGCAGGCTCCATTCTTGAACCGACGACAACCTCTTCGTCTCCACGCCGACTACTTATCGACTTTGGCAAACGGGCCACCATCTCCTGATCCTGGGCAGCCCGAGGAAATGCAAAGTGACCTCGCCGAAACAATCATCATGATTATGAACCAAAAAGTCGACGCTCAACAGGCTACCATTGAGGAGTTGCGCAAAGACAACGCACAGCTACTGGCGATGATGCAGGAGCTCCAAGAAAGCAGGGAGCGTAGCCGGCTTAATCCGCCACCCGAGCAGGCGTTGCCACAGATGCCGCCGCCTCCACAGTGGCAGCAGAATGTCAGCCCGCCACAAATGGTCACGCCGCAAACTGAAATGCCACAGTCATTCGCCATGAATAACCCGAACCCTAGTAGCAATATCGATCAGCAGTAAGTCAACTATACACCACTTTCGTTTTACCTTTTGCTTCATATCTTTATGTAGATGTGGCCATTACCGCAACCTGGAATCTACACATCAATTTACTTCTTCCCTCTCTTCCTCTCACAGGAGCCCCCAGGCCGCGCGTGGGCAGTCCATGTCGTTGCCCTCCTATAGCTCCGAGCATGCTTTATCAGCTGCTCTACAGGCTGCGAACGGACAACAGCCAGCAGGCGAGCAGGCCTACCAGCAGCCGTGGCCAACAAGTAGCCCCATGCCGTATGCCCCCAATTCGGCTACAACCTTCTATCCTTCTGATGCCGCTTCAATCCCCAGCGTCGAGAGCAGCCCGCTTCCGTCGCTGACCACTGCCGTAGGTCCAAACAATGAAAGGTTCACGGTAGATTTCAGTGGAAATTTCGAAGCCAACAGCGTGCCACCACCACCACCACCGCAGCCCGTATACCAGCAGATGGCTGGCTCTACTGCACCCCCTGCACCCCCTGCACAACAGCGATTTGCCGTCGATGCTGAAGGAAACATGGCCCTCGCACAGCCCAAATACGCTACTGACCGCCAGCCGATCCAAGCGCGATTTGCTATGGATGCCGATGGGAATTTCCTCTTGGCGCAGCCGTCTTACCATGCTAATAACGTAGGCTCCTCGAACCGTCAAACCATGCAGCAACCACCGCAATCTGGGATAACGGATGACCGTGGGAATGCCCCACAAGGTGCTCCTGATGCGCGCTTCATGCCACCCAATTACTCTGCGCCTCCATTACAGCAGCCGCCTGGCCCTTCCCCCGCCTCTAATTCCGGGCTTGCGTTACGCGAAGCTTCGCCGCCACCACCAAGAAGTGCTCAGACCAATTATCCTCGGCCTTTACCGTCATCTGGACCCGTGTCTGGCCTCCCCCAGCCGGCTACATTAGACTTCGGCCAGCCCACGGCGTATCCTCGCCCCATGGCCAATTATCCAGGCGTGCCGTTGCCCCCTGACGATGACGCAAGGAAGCGCATGGCCAACGCGCACTCGATTCTAGTGGAATACGCCAACAAGCAAAACGAACAACGGCGACTAGCGCAGTCGCCTCCTGCTGAGAACAACCAAGGGAAGTAGAAATCAAGGACGGAGATAGAATTAAAAGGCGCGTATAGCTCAAAGCTCGTAGCTCCACACTTAAAGGAAGCGCTTCTCCACCTTCTGCCTCGTTGATCGTCCACACTTAAAGGAAGCGCTTCTCCACCTTCTGCCTCGTTGATCGTCCTTACTTGGCTGTCCTATAGATGGCAATGGGCCATGGGAAATTCGCACTTGGCTCATCGATTTTTCGCTATTAGTGTTAGCCGTTAGAGTTAGATGTTAGATATAGACATCTCAAAGCGGTCTTACATGGCGCTGACCAGCAAAAATTCGTGCCCATATCTATAACGCATAAATCCATGCCAAAAGTTGAGCCACAAGCCACACTGCCATTCCAGTGCTCTAGTTCCAATTTGGTTCATTCTGAGGTGCAATATATAATTGATAATATAATTACGCGACTTGGGAATGGGAATGCGGCCTGGATGAGAGCTATCAAGAACCCCCCCTTTTTTTGACCACACCCCACACCCTTATTTTATCTTTAAATAATATACAGAGCAGTAGTGCATCGTTTAACTTCCGTCGTTTAGTCCAGTCCACAGAATGATCTCCCAACACAAAGAAAGACCACGATAAATACACAATAATTGCGGAGGCACAAAAAGGACTTAAGCTGCATGTATATGCTAGCGAATTCGCTCCGCAAATTGAATGGAGGCACCAACTGGCGCCTTTCCTCTGAATAAGTCGGCAGGAATGATTGCTCGTCCGTGAAGATCGCGAATTGAACCGCACTATGGGCCTTTAAAATAATTTTTGAAACAAGCACTTCTCCAATCTCATGTTGCTCACCCACCAATTCAATTGTAGAAATCATTCTTGAGGGACACGGGATACGTGTCTTAAGAAATGGAGATAG